>JACCDN011006035.1_pt1 | contig 15000 bp, 13 predicted proteins | sample 7441691 | NCBI WGS metagenome assembly JACCDN01 (sample SAMN15323439, study PRJNA562643) | freshwater metagenome | isolation source: river surface water | place: USA:Blue River Watershed | collected 2017-08-16
CTGGTGAGCGAGCTGCCCAACACACTGCACATCGCGATATCAGAACGTCAACCCATTTCTATCGTGGACATTAAGGGAGTCAGTTATCTTTTCGATCCAGCTGGTGTGCGCATCGGCGAGGCCACTTTTAAGGACAAGTACCCACGTGTTGCCTCTACCGGCGATCCAAAAACCAGCAAATCGTATGCACTGGCGATAGAGGTTCTGTTAGCACTCCCAGCCAACCTACTGCCAAGGGTTTCGCAGATAGATGCAAAGTCGAAAGACGACGTAACCCTGCAGCTTCGCGGTAATTCTGCCCAGAGAATCATCTGGGGCGACGCAAGTCAAAGCGCGTTGAAGTCAAAGGTGCTTGCGGCTCTAATCGTCAACCAGAAACCTACCGATCGGGTGACCTTCGACGTCTCTTCGCCAACCGCGCCGGTCGTGCGTTACCGCTAAGACACGCCCACGGATGTGCACTGAATGGAACCTTTCAGGGCTTAGTTTCTAGGCGCAGTTGAAAGCGTTTCACGTACTTTAAGCCTCATGTAGAGGTTGAAGGTCTGCTCGAAACTGCTCAGCATTTGCTTAGTCGGAGGAATCTCGTGGGTTTGAATCAAAATTACCTGGCGGTAATCAAAGTCGTTGGTGTCGGTGGTGCCGGTGGCAATGCCGTCAATCGAATGATTGAGAAGGGCCAGCGTGGAGTTGAGTTTGTCGCGATAAACACAGACGCACAGGATCTGATCATGTGCGAAGCCGACGTGAAGCTAGACATCGGTAGAGAACTCACCGGTGGTCTCGGAGCCGGAGCCGACCCAATGGTTGGTAAGCGGGCTGCAGAAGACCACGAAGAAGAAATTGAACTTGCGCTTCGAGGTTCAGACATGGTCTTCGTTACCGCCGGTGCGGGTGGAGGCACAGGAACCGGTGCTGCTCCAGTCGTGGCAAAGATTGCAAAGCGACTGGGAGCGCTCACCGTCGGTGTTGTAACCAGACCTTTCGCGGTCGAAGGCAAGCGTCGCGCTGAAAATGCAAACGCTGGTATCGAGGCGCTTCGCGCAGAGGTTGACACCTTGATTGTCGTTCCAAACGAGCGACTGCTTGATCACACAAACCAGTCACTTAGTTTGGTTGAAGCCTTCAACATTGCAGACGATGTTCTTCGCGCGGGTGTGCAAGGCATAACAGATCTGATCGTTACCCCCGGATTAATCAACGTCGACTTCGCAGATGTTCGCTCGGTTATGCAAGGTGCAGGCTCAGCACTAATGGGCATTGGTACTGCAAAGGGTGAAGACCGCGCCATCCGTGCGGCTGAGGCGGCAATCTCTAGCCCGCTTCTCGAAACCACAATTGATGGCGCTCACGGCGTGCTGATGTTGGTTCAGGGAGCACAAGACATGAGACTTCACGAGGTGAACGAAGCTGTACGCATGGTCAACGAGGCCGTTAGCCCCGAGGCAAACATCATCTTCGGTGCAACCATCGACGACACTCTCGGTGATGAAATTCGAATCACGGTTGTGGCTGCTGGCTTTGACCCTGCAACTCAGCGAACCAAACCGGTTGAGCGCAGAATAGTAACTGAGGAACAACCAGCATCATTTGGTTTGGCCGGAGCCGCTTCGGCGGCGGCAGTCACCGCAAGTGGATTTGGTTTCGACATTCAGCCGAGTAATGCTGCATCACAAGACTCGTTTGCAAGAAATGAAGTTTCAGATGCGACGGGTGTAATTGAGACCGTTGACGAAACCGCAGATGAAGTAATTCAGTTTCCTAAGCAGACCAACACGAGTTTTGGCGACGATCTCGACATACCCGACTTTCTCAAGTAACAGCCTTGTCTGAACTGGCAGAGCGTTACGGCCAAACGGTAGAGGCCATAAGAGAGCAGGCGCTCAAAAGCTCGCGAGACCCATCAGACATCAAGCTCATTGTGGTCAGCAAGAACCATGGCCCAGACCTAGTTAGAGAGTTGCACTCGCTCGGGCACCGCGACTTCGGCGAGAACCGTGATCAAGAGGCCAGGCCCAAGGCTGAGGCCACCGCTCAGTTGCAAGACATCACTTGGCATTTCATCGGCCAGTTGCAAAGCAACAAGGTGCGCTCGGTTCTTAGCTACAGCAAAATCATCCACTCAATCGATCGCCCTTCCTTGGTCGCAGCACTCAAGAAAGAGCTTGAGCTGAATACAAGCGCTGCAAGCGGCTTCATCCAGTTGAATCTCACCGATGACCCAGGTCGTGGCGGAGTTAATCCGGCCGATTTACTCGAATTTGCCGAACTATGCCTGGGCGTGCAAAATCTCGAGCTTTTGGGGGTTATGGGCGTGGCTGCTCTCGATCGTGACCCGCGAATCGACTTTGAGACCATTGCAAAGGCCAGCCAGGCTCTGCAGGGCCTTGTTCCCACGGCAAAAGCTATCTCGGCCGGCATGTCACATGACTTTATGGAGGCCATAGATTTTGGCGCGACACACCTGCGAATTGGCACGGTAATCACGGGTAAACGCAACCTTTAGCCATAGCCTGAAGGTTAAGGTTTACACAAGGAGGACCCTCATGGCTGGACTTATCTCATCAGTTAGCGGCTGGCTCGGCTTCGGCGAAGAGGCTGAAACCCCAGCGCCTCGCCCTAGCCAGGGCACTACAGAGCGCGCTCCGAGCGTTGCAAAAATCACTCAACTTCACAAGCGTCGCCCAAGCGCCGACCAGCCGAACGAGATCTTTTCAATCGAACCAGACTCATACCTCGGTTCGGGCGAAGAAATTGCAAGCTACTACCGCGAGGGCGTTACGGTGATTGTAAACATGGCCAAGTTGAGCGAGGCCGAAGCCCTTCGCATGGTCGACTTCCTCTCAGGGCTCAAGCTCGCACTGCTAGGAAACATCAAGCGAATCACCAAGCACGTTTATCTTCTAACTCCAGTTCACGTTGGTATCAACGACCCTGAGCCAGCCGAAGAAGTAGTTGACGGCCTGCTAGTTCGCCCATAATCAATGACGCTTGTCATTCTGGCCCTTATTTGGCTGCTTCAGGTTTACTTTTGGATCCTGATTGCCAGATTCCTTATTGACTTGGTTCTCACGACCAATCCAGTTTGGCGACCGAAGGGCCTATTGCTCATTCCAGTTGAATTGGTAATGACTGTTACCGATCCGCCGCTGAAGTTCGTTCGTCGATTCATAAAGCCGGTTAGGGTCGGCGCGATTGCTCTTGATTTCGGCTGGACCCTAACTTTGCTGGCCACAACGCTGCTGCAAAGCTTTCTGACGCGCTTGCTTTAGCAGGCATTCACAGGCAATCTCTCTGTGGGTTCTGCTGAGGTAATCTTGAAGAGCCCGAAAAAGAGAGGTAAAAATGCCGCTTACTCCAGAAGACGTAGTCAATAAGCGTTTTCAGCCGACAAAGTTTCGCGAAGGTTACGACCAAGACGAAGTAGACGACTTTCTAGACGAAATTGTTGTCGAGTTGCGTCGCCTCAACACCGAAAACGAAGATTTGAGGCAGCGGCTTTTGGCCTCAGAGGCCCGCATTGCCGAATTGCAGCGCAGCGGAGCAGGCCTTGCCAACCAGCTAACCTCTTCCGAGCCAGCGGTTCCCGCCTTCGGTTCGCTCACCAGCCTCAGCGAGCCTGCGCCGAGCAGTTTTCCGGTTGCCACCGATCCATCTCAAATTGATGGAAACAGCACCAACAACCTCTTGCAGTTGGCTCGAAAGCTTCACGACGATCACGTTCGAGAGGGCATTAGCAAACGCGACGCCTTGATTGCCGAGGGCCACGCAACCGCGGCGCGCGTTATTCGTGAGGCTGAAGCCCAGCAGCGAGTTGAGTTGAGCAAGTTTGAGCAAGAGCGAGCCATGCTCGAGCACACAATTCTTGAGCTAAAGAGTTTTGAACGCGAATACCGAATCAAGATCAAGGCCTACATCGAGGCTCAACTGGCTGAACTTGAGCACCAGGCAACCAGTGAAAATGTGAATTCGAGTTCAGATTTTTCTCGCCAACCCGCTCAGACATATCAGCTCGGTCAAAACTCAAGCGAACCATTTTCTAGTTGATGACGCGGTTCTATAACTGATGGCTTCTTCAACTCGCGGCAAAATTCTGCTGGCTGTAACTTCACTTGCCTTGGCAACCTTAATTGTGATTGTCGATCAGCTGATAAAAAACGTGATTGTCGCAGAATTTGCGCTGTACGAGAGTCGCCCATTTATAGGCGACGTCATCAGGCTCACCTACGTTCTAAATGACTCCGCTGCATTCTCGCTCGGGTTTGGCTTAACCGGACTCTTTACGATCATCTCGAGCGCCGCAACAATCGCGCTGATCTGGTTTATTCTGACCAAATCAAAGACAACCGGATGGTCACTAATCGCTGCGGTCATGCTTGGGGGAGTAGTCGGAAACCTGGTCGACAGATTGTTCAGAAGTCCGGGCGCGGGGCTCGGCAAGGTCGTCGACTACATTCAGATACCGTTCAACTTTCCTATTTTTAACCTCGCAGACATAGCAATCGTTTCGATGGCAAGTCTGGCCGCTCTGCTGGTGCTCTTGGGCTATGACATTGGCAAACCGCGCAAAGCCAAAGATGACTGAACGCAAGCTGCTGCCCGTACCTCCTTCGCTAGAGGGCGAAAGAGCCGACGCGGCTCTAGCCAAAATGCTCGGGCTGTCGCGTTCGGCCGCAGCCGATCTGCTCTCGTCTGGCGCTGTTCTCAGCGGGGCAGACGTGGTTGGTAAATCACAACGAGTTATTGCCGAGCAACTTCTCGAAGTTTCTCTGCCCGAACCTCGAGACCCTTTGGCGGTTGAGCCCACCGAGGTGGCCGACCTTCGAATTGTCTACGAAGACACCGACCTTGTGGTTGTCGATAAACCAGCCGGCGTTGCGGCACACCCATCGATTGGTTGGGTGGGCCCTACGGTAGTCGGAGCTCTATTGGCCAAGGGAGTGCGCATCTCGACCTCGGGCGCTGCCGAGCGTCAAGGTATAGTTCAGCGTCTAGACGTTGGCACAAGTGGTTTGATGATGGTTGCCAAAACTGAAATTGCCTACTCCCGACTGAAGCAGGCTTTTCGTGACCGCGCTGTGCACAAGGTCTATCACGCGGTTATTCAAGGGCATCCCGACCCCTTCGAAGGCACGATTGATGCTCCGATTGGGCGCCATCCGAGGGCTGAATTCAAGTTTGCGGTGATGAGCGACGGCAAACCATCAATAACTCACTACAAATTGCTTGAGGCTTTCTCTTCGGCCTCACTAGTGGAAGTGATCTTAGAAACGGGTCGAACTCACCAGATCCGCGTGCACTTCAGCGCCTTCAAGCATCCGCTGCTGGGCGACACCATGTACGGAGCTGACCCCACGCTCGCTAGCCGTTTGCAAATAGATCGACAGTGGCTACACGCGGTTCGGCTAAGTTTTCTTCACCCGACAACTGGCGAAGAAGTTGCCTTCGAGAGCAACTACAGCCCCGACTTGGCTGCGGTGCTTCAGCGATTGCAAAGCAATTAGGGTTTAGTCTGACAACTTGCGAAAATCTCGAGTAGCCAGAGGGGCGGGTGCAAATGACCAGTAAAGACTCATTCGTGCACCTGCACGTTCACACTGACTACTCGATGCTTGATGGCGCTGCAAAGATAAAACAGCTGGTTAAAGAGGTTGCCGCTCAAGAGATGCCCGCCGTTGCCATGACCGACCACGGCAATATGCACGGGGCCTACGAGTTTTATAACGCGGCCAAAGATGCGGGTGTGAAGCCAATCATCGGCCTCGAGGCATATCTGACCCCTGGCACACACCGAACAGACAAAACGCCTGTTCGATGGGGAGACGGTGGTGAAGACGACGTTTCCGGAAACGGCGCTTACACCCACATGACGCTTTTGAGCGAAACCACTGCAGGTATGCACAATCTCTTCAAAATGTCATCGCACTCTTGGTTGGAGGGCATTTACTACAAGCCGAGAATTGACCGAGAGCTGCTGCAGAAGTATGCGAAGGGTGTAATCGGAACGTCTGGATGTGTCGGAGGAGAGGTTCAGATACACCTGAGGCTCGGTCAGTATGAAGAAGCCAAGCGTCTTGCTGGTGAAATGCGTGAGATCTTCGGGAAAGACAATTACTTCATCGAAATCATGAATCACGGCATCGACGTTGAGCGCAAAACCATGAAAGAGCTTGTTTCGCTCGCCAAAGAACTGTCGATTCCACTGCTGGCATCAAACGATCTGCACTACACCCATGAAACCGATGCAAAGTCGCACGAGGCCCTGCTCTGCGTGCAAACCGGTTCTAACCTCAACGAGGCCAAACGTTTCAAGCTCGACTCAGAAGAGTTCTATGTGAAGTCAGCCGCTGAGATGCGCAGGCTTTTTGCCGATTTGCCCGAGGCATGCGACAACACGCTTTTGGTTGCTGAGCGTGTCAACGTTGAGTTCGGCAAGCGTGAACTTATGCCACAGTTTCCGGTTCCGGAGGGCGAGACTGAGGCGAGTTGGTTTGCCAAAGAGGTGCATCGCGGCCTGGCTAAGCGATTTGCCGGTGAAGTTCCCAAGGCTCACTACGACCAGGCCGAGTATGAAATCGGCGTTATCGTCAAAATGGGTTTTTCTGGCTACTTTCTCGTGGTTGCCGACTTCATAGCCTGGGCAAGAAACAATGGAGTGCGTGTTGGGCCGGGAAGAGGTTCGGCCGCGGGAGCGATTGTTGCCTGGGCTATGGGCATTACAGACCTCGATCCAATTGAGCACGGGCTTATTTTCGAGCGATTCCTCAACCCAGATCGTGTGTCAATGCCTGATATCGACATCGACTTTGACGATCGCGGTCGCGGCGAAGTAATCAAGTACGTGACAGAAAAGTATGGCGCCGATCGAGTGGCTCAAATTGTCACCTTTAACACCATCAAGGCAAAACAAGCTCTCAAAGATGCCGCCAGGGTTCTGGCGCTGCCATACTCTGTCGGCGAGAAACTAACCAAAGCGCTGCCAAAAATGGTGCTCGGGCGTGATGTAACTCTCACCGAAGTGGTTGAGAAAACCATCGACGGAAAAAAGAACGAGAGATTCAAAGAAGCCGCAGAATTCAGAGAGCTAATCGAAAACGATGAAACTTCGGCTCAGGTTTTTGAGCTTGCCCGCGGCCTCGAGGGCTTGAAGCGCGGCTGGTCGGTGCACGCGGCAGGCGTAATCATGTCATCGGTTCCGCTGGTAGAAGTTATGCCGATGATGAAGCGTGAAGATGACGGGGTCGTGATCACTCAGTTCGACCAGCCCTCCAGCGAAGCGCTCGGCTTGCTGAAAATGGACTTCTTGGGTCTTCGCAACCTCACCGTTCTCGATGACACGCTGGCGAACATAAAAGCCAATCGTGGCGAAACCGTGGTGCTTGAAGAGCTTGATCTAAATGGCGATGCGGCTACATACGACTTGTTGTCGCGTGGAGATACCCAGGGGGTATTCCAGCTCGATGGTGGGCCGATGCGAAGCCTGCTGCGCCTTATGAAGCCGTCGAAATTCGAGCACATTTCTGCGGCTATCGCCCTATACCGACCTGGCCCGATGGGTATGGAATCGCACACCAAGTATGCGTTGCGCAAGAACAACCTTCAGGCGATTGATTCGATTCACCCTGAACTAGAAAAACCACTTGCCGAAATTCTTGACCCGACCTACGGCTTGATTGTTTATCAGGAGCAGGTGATGTCTGCCGCTCAAAAAGCCGCCGGATTCACACTCGGTGAAGCCGATAACCTGCGTCGCGCAATGGGCAAAAAGAAAAAAGAAGAGCTCGACAAAATGTACGACGAGTTTCAAGCGGGCATGAAGCGAAACGGTTATTCATCAGATGCCGTCAAAGCACTCTGGGATACGCTTTTGCCCTTTGCCGATTACGCATTCAACCGTGCTCACAGTGCGGCCTACGGAGTTATCTCTTACTGGACCGCATACCTCAAGGCCAACTACACCGCCGAGTTTATGGCTGCGCTGATGACAAGCGTCGGTGGCTCGAAAGACAAGTTGGGAATCTACCTATCGGAGTGCCGCAAGCTCGGAATCAAGGTGTTGCCACCTGATGTCAACGAGTCGGTTGGGGCTTTTGCTGCCGTGGGTGGCGACATTCGTTTTGGGCTCGGAGCCATCAGAAACGTGGGTCACAACGTAGTTGACGCAATTGTCGAGACTCGACGCGAAAAGTCTGCCTACAAGAGTTTCAACGATTTTCTAAAGAAGTCACCCCAGATTGTTTGCAGCAAGAAGACAATCGACTCTCTGATTAAGGCCGGCGGTTTTGATTCGCTTGGCCATTCTCGTCGAGCCCTTGCCGAGATTCACGAGCAGGCGGTTGATTCGCAGATGCTCACCAAGCGAAAAGAGGCGCAGGGGCAGGTAGATCTCTTTGCTGGAATGTTCGAAGACACCGATGAACTAGACATAAAGATTCCAGACCGGCCCGAATGGCAAAAACGCGAGAAGTTGGCGTATGAGAGAGACATGCTTGGTCTCTACGTAAGCGATCACCCTCTGGCGGGGCGCGAATCGCAAATTGCCAGATTCAGCGAAATCTCGCTAGCCGACCTGCAGGAGAACGAACGAATTCAAGACGGCCAGGTTCTAACCATCGCCGGGCTCGTAACTTCAATTGAGCACAAAGTCGCGCGTAACTCGGGTAACCCCTATGCGATTGTCAGTGTCGAAGATCTTGACAGCGAAGTCACCGTGATGCTGATGGGAAAGACTTACGCAGAGTATGGTCGAAACATAACCAGCGACCAGATTGTGATGATTCGTGGGCGAGTTAGTCAGCGAGACGATGCGAAAAACATTAATGCTCAAAGAATCGAGGTCATCGAATCTGTCGACAGTGCCTCAGAATCAGTTGTTTTGCACATCCGTGAAGAGCAGGCCACAAAAGTAAATCTCGAGCAACTCGATCGAACTCTGCGCGCTTATCCTGGCGAGAGCGAAGTGATTGTCAACATGGTTGCAGGTCGCACTATTGCGAGTCGCTATCGACTGCAGCCGACAGTTAAATTCAACGTGGCGCTGATTTCTGAACTGAAGTCGATATTTGGTTCGAAGGTGTTTATCGGGGGAGACGATCTAGTCGATCTCGACAGCAGTCTTGTAAGCCCGCTGGTGGTAGACCAGGGGTTCGCTTTCAGCTCCGATCAAACCTTCCTCAATTTCGACGATAACGACGGCGTTCGCTTCGATTGAATGAATTTCACGAATTTTCGCAATCAGAACCCCGCTCGCCTCGCGAAAAATTGATAGCTCCCTTGGCCCGCGTGCCCAGTCATCGTCGAGAAATCTGAGTTCGTTGGCCGCGGCCATTTTCTTTGCAAGTTCTGTGCTGTCTGCTGAAAGCGTGTGAATGGCGACATGGGTCGCCGTGTTTAGTGGACCCCACGAAGAAGAGCCACTGGCGACGTTGAAGCTGGCTAGGGCGGGGTTCGAACCCAGCGAGGTCATCGAGGTCGCTGTGAAGCCAACGGGTTTGAGGTCTTCTCCGGTCATTGTGATCACCGAAACCCCGGATGCGTGCCTGCGGAAGACTGCTTTTAGAGCTTCTGACGGTTCGTTTTCAACTGCAAAATTCATGGCTTCACCTCGTGTTAGACAACAAGGCTAGCCTGTTGGCAATTCCCCGTGGCAGGCCGGCAATCGGGTCGAGGCGAATCGAGCAGCCGCGACACGCCGAAGAATGGCATAATTTGCATCTTGACCCCAAAAACCACAAGATATAGGGGCTGGTCTGTAAAAAAAGTCTATATGTTGTGGGGATAACTCCTCAAAATCTGTGGATAACTGGTAAAAATCGAGAAAAATCAAGCAATTTGGAGGGTTTAGAACATGCACTGTCCGTTCTGTCGCTACCCAGATTCGCGCGTAATCGACTCTCGAAGCTCAGACGATGGCTCGTCAATTCGCCGCCGTCGCGAGTGCCCAGAGTGCAACCAGCGCTTTAGCACCACCGAGACCGCAAGTCTCATGGTGCTGAAGAGAAGCGGCGTGCTGGAGCAATTCAGCCGCGAAAAGATCGTGAACGGTGTTCGCAAGGCTTGCCAGGGCAGGCCCGTCACCGATGCCGATTTGGCTGTTTTGGCCCAGACGGTTGAAGAAACCATCCGTGCCACCGGAGCGGCTCAAATCAACGCCCACGAGGTTGGCCTCGCGATCCTAGAACCGCTTCGACAGCTGGATGAAGTTGCCTTCATGAGATTTGCCAGTGTTTACCAAGGATGGGAAACGTTGGAAGACTTCGAAGCCGCAATTAGCTTGCTGAAAATCGAAAGAGAAACAGACAAGTTGGCTGGCATCGACTTAGAAACACAGATTTAAAAACAACTCAAAACATAAAAGAAAGGCAAAGCAGTGACTGACACAGCTTTCAGCGGGGCACAGGGCTCAGCAGGCGGAACCGGTAAGGGAATTACCATCAACCGCATTTACACAACTCCGGGCGTTCACCCCTACGACCAGGTCACCTGGGAGTACCGTGACGTGGTGCAGACCAACTGGCAGACCGGTGAGACCATTTTTGAGCAGCGTGGAGTTGAGTTTCCGGAGTTCTGGAGCATCAACGCGAGCACAATCGTCACCACCAAGTATTTCCGCGGTGCAGTCGGAACCTCTGAGCGTGAGTACAGCCTTCGTCAGTTGATCAACCGCGTAGTGCTGACCTACACCCAGGCTGGTCGCGACCACGGTTACTTTGCCACCGAAGAAGACGCGACAATCTTTGAGCACGAAATGACTTACATGCTGCTCAATCAGATCTTTGCCTTCAACTCGCCGGTTTGGTTCAATGTCGGTACCAAGAGCCCACAGCAGGTTTCGGCTTGCTTCATTCTCTCGGTAGATGACTCGATGGACTCAATCTTGAACTGGTACCGCGAAGAGGGAATGATCTTCAAGGGCGGTTCGGGCGCAGGTCTAAACCTTTCACGCATTCGTTCGTCGAAGGAGCTCTTGAAGAACTCTGGCGGCTCGGCCTCTGGCCCAGTTTCGTTCATGCGCGGAGCTGACGCTTCTGCCGGAACCATCAAGTCTGGCGGCGCCACTCGTCGCGCAGCCAAGATGGTTGTGCTTGACGTTGACCACCCAGACATCGAAGAGTTCATCGAGACCAAGGCGCACGAAGAGAAGAAGATTCGTGTTCTTCGCGACGCAGGTTTCAACATGGAGCTCGGCGGGAAAGACATCAACTCTGTTCAATACCAGAACGCAAACAACTCGGTTCGCGTGAACGCAGAGTTTATGCAGGCTGTTGAGAACGGCGGCAAGTTCGGCCTACGTGCTCGTACCACCGGTGAGGTTGTCGAAGAAGTTGACGCACGCGAGCTGTTCGCCAAGATTGCTGACGCAGCTTGGGAGTGTGCCGACCCGGGCATCCAGTACGACGACATCATCAACGACTGGCACACCACCCCAGAGTCGGGTCGCATCAACGCTTCAAACCCTTGCAGCGAGTACATGCACCTCGACAACTCAAGTTGCAACCTGGCATCGTTGAACCTTCTAAAGTTCTTGAACCCAGACGGCACTTTTGATAGTGAGAAGTTCACCAAGGCAACCGAGCTAATCTTCACCGCCATGGACATCTCAATCTGCTTCGCAGATTTCCCAACCGAGAAGATCGGCGAGACCACACGTGCCTTCCGTCAGCTCGGAATCGGTTACGCAAACCTCGGCGCGCTGCTAATGGCAATTGGTGTTCCGTATGACAGCGAAGAGGGCTTTGCTCTAGCTGCATCAATCACCTCGCTAATGACGGCTGCCTCATACCGCCGTTCAGCCGAGATGGCAGCTGTGGTTGGCCCTTACGACGGATACGAGAAGAACAAAGAAGCGCACACCCGCATCATGCTCAAGCACGAAGCGGCTAACGCTCAGGTTCGCCCCGTATCAACCATCGACGCACAGGTGCACGCAGCGGCAACCGAGCAGTGGGCGCTAAACACCCTTCTAGGTAGCGAAAGCGGATGGCGCAACTCGCAGGCTTCGTTGCTTGCTCCAACCGGAACCATCGGTTTCATGATGGACTGCGACACCACCGGTATCGAGCCAGACTTCTCGCTTGTCAAGTACAAGAAGTTGTCAACCGGTGGTTCGATGCAGATCGTAAACCAGACCATTCCGTTTGCATTGCACCGCTTGGGTTACTCGCAAGAGACCATCGAGGCAATCGTCGATCACATCAGCGCAAACGGTCACGTCGTAGACGCTCCAGGCCTAAAGCAGGAGCACTACGCGATCTTTGACACCGCGATCGGCATCCGTGCAATCGAGCCAATGGGTCACGTTCGCATGATGGCAGCAGTGCAGCCGTTCTTGTCGGGCGCGATTTCAAAGACCGTAAACATGCCAGAGACCGCAACTCGCGAAGAGATTGCAGACGTCTACTTCCAGGGGTGGAAGGTTGGACTAAAGGCTCTCGCGATTTACCGCGACAACTGCAAGGTTGGCCAGCCGCTTAGCGACGCCAAGGCGAAGACTGAGACCAAGACCGAAGCTGCACCAGTTGCGGCTACCGGAATGTCTCACCCGACCCGCAAGCGTCTGCCAAAGTCGCGCCCATCATCGACCACTTCGTTCACCGTTGGTGGAGCAGAGGGTTACATGACCGCTGGCTCTTACCCAGACGGCGGGCTCGGAGAGGTCTTCTTGAAGCTCGGTAAGCAGGGTTCAACTCTCGCCGGCGTCATGGACTCGTTCTCGGTTGCTGTTTCGATCGGTCTTCAGTACGGAGTTCCGCTAGAGACCTACGTGCAGAAGTTCACCAACGTTTCATTCGAGCCAGCCGGTCTAACCGACGACCCGGATGTTCGCATGGCGAAGTCGCTGATGGACTACATCTTCCGTCGTTTGGCGCTTGACTACCTACCGTACGAGACTCGTGCATACATGGGTATTCACACCGCTGCGGAACGCTCAGCGGCGCTAGATTCAAACCCGTCATACGGTTCGGTTGCACCATCAATCGATCTAGAAGACTCGGTTGAGCTAGAAGTAGCGCCAGCGGCACCTGCTTCGCAACCACAGAGCATCGAAATCTCAGAGAAGCGCGAAGTTCACTCTTCGGCAGAACTATTCGAGATGCTTCAGGGAACTGAGTCGGATGCTCCGCTCTGCTTCAACTGTGGAGTCAAGATGCGCCCGTCAGGTTCATGCCACGTCTGTGAAGGCTGTGGATCAACCAGCGGCTGCAGCTAACAAAATCTCAGAACGGGGTCGGCGATTACGTCGGCCCCGTTTTGTTATTAACCTGGGGTAGCCTAAAGCCGTGTTCTATAAGTTCATTTTTGATCTCTTCTTCAAGCGAGTTGACCCAGAGTTGGCGCACCACCTCGGAATGTTTGTCATTCGCTTGCTAGGAGTGACCGGGCTTTCTTCGCTTTTGAAGGTAAGAGCCAAGCACCAGGTAAAGGCGATGGGCCTAACTTTCGATTCTGCATTCGGGCTGGCGGCCGGCTTCGATAAGAACGCCCACGCAATTAAGGCACTGGGAGATTTGGGCTTCTCACACGTCGAGGTTGGCACTGTGACCGCAATCGCCCAGAGCGGAAACGAAAAGCCTCGTCTATTTCGACTTGTTCGAGACCGAGCGCTGATCAATCGAATGGGTTTCAACAACGACGGTGCCTCGGTGATTGCTCGCCGCATCGCAAAGACACGTTTGCGTCACCCTCGAGGGCTGCCAGTTATTGGCGTGAACATTGGCAAAAGTCGTGTGGTCGATGTAGCTCAGGCAGTCGAAGATTACCGAACCAGCGCACGAATGCTTGCGCCTCTGGCCGACTACCTAGCGGTTAACGTTTCGTCACCGAATACCCCCGGATTACGTTCGTTGCAGACAGTTGAGGCATTGAAGCCGATTCTCGAGGCAGTTATCTACGAAGCTTCGGGCAAGCCGATTCTGGTGAAAATTGCTCCAGACCTAGAAGACAAAGAAATCACAGCGGTTGCAAAACTAGTAAAGAAGCTAGGTCTGGCCGGAGTCATCGCAACCAATACGACAATCTCTCGCGATGGGCTAAGCACCTCAGCGCTCGAAGTAGCTGCGATGGGCGCGGGTGGGCTTTCTGGAGCGCCGCTCAAGGCGCGCGCACTCGAGGTCTTAGATTTGCTGCGCAAAACCCTTTCGAATGAGTTCACCGTGATTTCGGTCGGGGGAGTAGAGACCGCAGAAGATGTTCGCCAGAGAGTTGCTCACGGAGCCACCTTGGTTCAGGGCTACACGGCATTTGTTTACGAGGGTCCGCTATGGGCACGAAGAATAAGTAAGGAAATTTGATGACAGCAATTGTTTTGTGGGTCGAAGATCTTGAATCGGCCAGCCATTTTTACCGGAGTTTGTTGGCCGCAGAGATTGCAGATGAGTCGCAAACCTTCGTTCGCGTTGCTTCAAACCAAAATGAAGTTTTACTTCATCTTGTGCCCGAACAGTATCGAGGCGGCTTAACCGTGCCTCCTCAAATTCGCGAAGAGGCCTCGATGAAACCCATTTTTGTGATCGAAGATATCGATGCCGCACGCTCCGCGGTAGCAGGCCTCAACGGTCAGGTGTATTCGGCCGCAACTGAGCAGGTTTATGGCACTTCGAGATACTGCGATGGCTTTGACCCCGAGGGCAATGTCTTTCAAGTGGCCGAGAGAATTGGCGCGAACTAGACCAAGCGTGCTTCTGGCGACTTGGTCTCTCGCGGGTCGAAAACTGCCACCGGCTCAAGAATCTCGCTGACCTGCTTCATGATCTCGTCCGGAATCTCTACTCCGACCGCGGCGATGTTAGAGCGGATCTGCTCGGGCTTCGTTGCGCCAACGATAGCCGAGGCGACATTGTCGTTTTGCAAGACCCAGGCCAGAGCAAACTGAGCCATAGTGAGACCTAGTTCGCTTGCCAGAGGTTCGAGCAATTGAACCCGAGTTAGCACATCTTCGCTCAGATACTTCGACATCATGCCGCCGAGTCTTTCGTCTGCTCCGCGAGAACCCTCCGGTGC
>JACCDN010009868.1_pt1 | contig 14998 bp, 10 predicted proteins | sample 7441691 | NCBI WGS metagenome assembly JACCDN01 (sample SAMN15323439, study PRJNA562643) | freshwater metagenome | isolation source: river surface water | place: USA:Blue River Watershed | collected 2017-08-16
CGTTGGTCAGCTCGCCAACAAGAATCGCGGTAGCTGTCGACTTGAAGGTTTACCATTTCCTACGGTAGTGGCCATTAACGGCATTGCTTTAGGTGGCGGTTTGGAATTCTGTTTGGCGTGTGACTACCGAATCGCCAGCACAGCTGCCAACAAAATTGGCTTGCCTGAAACCAAGCTGGGGATCATCCCCGGTTGGGGCGGTACTGTTCGCTTGCCTCGTATTGCTGGTTTAGATACGGCGGTTGAATGGATTGCTGCAGGTAAAGAAAATACCGCTGAACAAGCGCTTACAGCGCGCGTAGTAGATGCCGTTGTAGAGCCTGCAAAACTGCGCGACGCAGCACTGCACACACTCAACCAAGCTATTGCTGGCAAGTTCAATTACCAAGCGCGCCGTGAGCAGAAAAAAGGCCCGCTAAAACTCAACTTTATTGAATCTATGATGGCGTTCGAAACTTCAAAAGCTTTCGTAGGCGGACAAGCAGGGCGTAACTACCCAGCGCCCGTTTCCGCCATTAAAGCCATACAAAAAGCGGCAGACAAAGGCCGCGATGAAGCGTTACAAGCTGAAGCCGAAAACTTTGCCAAAATGGCGCAAACTCCGGTAGCGCAATCCCTAGTTGGTATTTTTGTTAATGAACAATTACTTACCAAAAAAGCCAAAAGCTGGGAGAAAAAAGCTGACAAGAAAATTGCTCGTGCAGCTGTATTAGGTGCGGGGATTATGGGCGGTGGTATTGCTTACCAATCTGCACTCAAAGGCACTGCCATTAAAATGAAAGATATCGCCCAAGCGGGCATTGATCTCGGCCTTTCAGAAGCCAATAAGCTATTAAGCAAGCGTGTTGATCGCAAAAAAATGACCGCCAGTGAAATGGGCGATGTGCTTAACCGCATTGAGCCAACATTGGTTTACGACGGTTTCGATAAGGTCGATATAGTTGTTGAAGCTGTAGTCGAAAATCCCAAAGTTAAGCAAGCTGTGTTGGCCGAAGCCGAAACCAAAGTGAGTGCGGATACAGTTCTCGCATCCAATACCTCAACTATCTCAATTACTTTTCTCGCTGAAGCGTTACAGCGCCCAGAGAATTTCTGCGGCATGCATTTCTTTAATCCCGTGCACATGATGCCGCTAGTAGAAGTTATTCGCGGCGCAAAAACTTCCGACAACGCTATTGCCCGCACAGTCGCCTACGCAAATGCCATGGGTAAAAAAGCGATTGTGGTAAAAGATTGCCCCGGCTTTTTGGTGAACCGTGTTTTGTTTCCATATTTGGCAGGCTTCGCCATGTTGGTGCGTGACGGAGTGGACTACCAACGCATCGATAAACTTATGGAAACCTGGGGCTGGCCAATGGGCCCTGCGTATTTGCTGGACGTGGTTGGAATTGATACTGCCGTTCACGCCGAAAAAGTGATGGCTGATGGTTTCCCAGATCGCATGAAACGCGACTTCAAATCTTGCACTGATGTAATGTTTGCCGCAGGCCGTTTGGGTCAGAAAAACTCCAAAGGTTTTTACAATTACGAGTTGGATAAAAAAGGCAAGCTTGCAAAAATCGCGAGCCCTGAAGCACTGGAGTTATTAAAACCTATTGTTGCTGCAACGCCATTGGAAATCAGCGACGAGGATATTATTTCCCGCATGATGGTGCCTATGGCAACTGAACTTGCACGTTGCTTGGATGAGGGCATTGTTGAGACGGCAGCTGAAGCTGACATGGCATTGGTTTACGGAACGGGTTTCCCTCCGTTTAGAGGTGGCGTATTCCGCTGGATTGATTTTGTCGGTGCGCAAACCTTCGTTGATACAGCTGCAAAATTCAGCAGCCTGAGTGCACTCTACGAACCGCCTGCGAGCTTGAAAACAAAAGCCGCTAATAACCAACGCTTTTACGGTTGAGGAGAAAAATAATGAGCTTACAACCACGTGATGCCGTAATCGTCGATTTTGCCCGTAGTGCCATGGGTCGTTCTAAAGCGGGTTGCTTCCGCAATATGCGCGCCGACGATATTTCTGCAGCAATTATCAAAGGTTTGCTGGCGCGTAATCCTAATGTTGACCCAGCCACTATCGACGATATGCTCTGGGGCTGTGTAATGCAGCGTGAAGAACAAGCGTTCAATATTGCTCGTAATATTTTATTGCTCGCCGGTTTGCCGCACACCATTCCAGCGCAAACTATTAACCGTTTGTGCGGTTCGTCTATGGCGGCACTGCATACGGCAACAGCGAATATTCGCGCCAATATTGGCGATGTGTATTTGATTGGCGGGGTAGAACATATGGGGCATTTGCCCATGTATGAATCCGTTTCCATCAATCCCTTGCTCGGACTTTCGGTTGCGAAAGCCGCAGGTAATATGGGGATGACGGCAGAATATCTTGCGCTTTTGCATGGCATAAATCGCCAGCAAATGGACGAGTTCGGTGCGCGCTCGCATCAGCTTGCAGCAGCAGCTCGTGCTGAAGGCCGTTTCGCACGCGAAATTCTTGCCGTCGAAGGCCACAACGCGGATGGTTTTCTAATTCAAGTTGAAGAAGACGAAACTATTCGCCCTGAAACAACTGTTGAAGCACTTTCTAAATTGCCGCCTGTGTTTGATCCGAAAAATGGTCAAGTGACCGCAGGTACTTCATCGCAATTGAGCGATGGTGCATCGGTAATGCTTGTGATGTCTGCTGAGCGTGCGCAATCGCTTGGTTTAAAACCCATCGCGAAAGTGGTCTCAACGGGTTTGGCGGGTGTTGATCCATCCATCATGGGGTATGGCCCTGTGCCTTCGACTGAAAAAGCCTTGAAAGTTGCGGGTTTAACCATCGACGACATTGAAGTGGTTGAACTCAATGAAGCTTTTGCAGCGCAAGCCTTGCCGGTGCTTAAAGATTTAAAACTGCTCGACAAAATGAATGACAAAGTGAATTTAAACGGCGGTGCAATTGCACTTGGGCATCCCTTCGGTTGCTCAGGCACTCGTATTACCGGTTCACTCCTAACAGTTATGCAACAAAAAAATGCAACTCTCGGTGCATCAACTATGTGTATTGGTTTAGGGCAGGGAATTACTACGATTCTTGAGCGTTTGAATTAATCGAAACCTGTATAAGGTCTCAAATCACATTTAGAAAAGATTCAAATAGGGAGTCGTCATCCCGCAGGTATCCAGTGACTTAAACTTCTCAAAAGACGCTGGATCCCCACGGGATGACGACTCCCTACTTAGAAGCTTTTGCAATATTGTTTAATTTTCTCGCCAAAATTCCCCTGCTGAATCTTTATAGAACTTTCTAAAAGGAGTTGCTTTCATGGCCACACCTATCGATCAATACCTCAATATACTCGCAAAAAAGGACGGCTCAGATTTGTACCTGAGCACAGGCGCTCCACCTTGCGCAAAATTTCAAGGCGCGTTAAAACCGCTATCGCAAGACATCTATAAAGCGGGTGAAATTGAAGCTATTGCCAACGAAATTATGGATGAGGAGCAGCGTAATATTTTTAAGCATGAGCTTGAAATGAATTTGGCGATTTCAATCCATGGCGTGGGTAGGTTCAGAATCAATATTTTTAAACAACGCAACGAAGTTTCTATTGTGGCACGTAATATTAAAACCGATATTCCGCAATTCGATAGTCTCGGCCTGCCAGAAATTTTGAAGGAAGTGGTGATGAGCAAACGCGGGTTGGTATTGTTTGTGGGTGGAACCGGCTCAGGAAAATCTACGTCGTTGGCGGCGTTAATTGACCACCGCAACAGCACCAGCAGCGGTCATATTATTACCATTGAAGACCCCGTAGAGTTTGTTCATAAACATAAAAAAAGTGTGATAAATCAGCGCGAAGTTGGTGTGGATACTCGCAGCTATAAAGCCGCCTTAAAAAATACTCTGCGCCAAGCGCCCGATGTAATTTTGATTGGCGAAGTGCGCGACCGCGAAACTATGGAGCATGCCTTGGAGTTTGCGGAAACCGGGCATTTGGCAATCTCAACCCTGCATGCGAACAATGCCAACCAAGCCTTGGAGCGTATTATCAATATGTTTCCCGAGGAGCGCAGGCCGCAATTGCTCATGGGCTTATCACAAAACTTGCGCGCCTTTGTATCGCAACGGTTACTACCCACGGTGGATGGCAAACGTTGTGCTGCTATAGAAGTTTTATTGGGCACCAAAACGATACAAGAACTTATTTTGAAAAGCCGGTTTACTGAAATCAAAGAGATCATGGAGAAGTCAGAAAATCTGGGTATGCAGACTTTTGATGGTGCCATTTTTAAACTCTATATGGCCGGTAAAATCAGTTTTGATGATGCTATTGCAAACGCGGACTCTCCCAATAACCTGCGGCTACGAATTAAGCTAGCGGGCGATTCACCAGTCGCACCAACGGTAGAAGCCGTACAAGCTGCTTCAAAAGCGACCAGCTTCAGTGAACTCAGCCTAGAAAAGCTTGATGACGATGGCGAAAACGGCTAGCCCTAAGCACTTGATCTAGGCAAAGCCAAGTTTTGAACAAACTGAATAATCTTCTGATAGAATGCCGCCTCCATTGAAACCGGAGCGGTTATGTCATCCTCTTTTTACGAAATTCTTGAGTTGTCATCGGGCGAAATTGTGTTGAAACGCAGCGGCGATGAACACTCTCGCGAGCCATTAGTGACCCTCAAATTCTCTGAAGAATCCAAAGCATTTTTAGGCAATGGCCGTTTTGAAGTTGCTAAAGCAATGATTGAAGCTGGGATGGAAGCGGCGAGTGAATTAGCGGCGGAAGCGCACGATGAAATTGCGGTAGACACTACCGAAGTTGAACATCATTTGCTGCATTAATTAGCTGCGCCGAATTCCTTGGAGTCCGGAGAAACCCCACAAAGAAGATTGGCTGGGAAACTCTCCCAAACCCAAAACTAATTTTTTGGTTACTCTGCTTTAGCTGTTGTGTGAAACTCATAATAATCTATATAAAATTTCGCTCGATCAATTGCCTTCATAAATAGATCATCCGTACAAATGAACTGAGTGGGGTCACAAATTTGCATTGAATTAGTTTGACCACCTAAAGCAACTGCAATTAATACCCACGCCAAACGCTCCACATCATCTTTTATTGGATAGGCAAGATATTCACTGCCCAGCCACCAAGCCCCGTAGTGATCTCCAGATAAGGCAACCTTAATATGCTTTTCTCGAAGAGTATTGAACCGCTCTTTCCACCTTGAAATATCTTGTTCACTCAAGCCTATCGACTGTTCTTTACGAAGCTCGTTAGTTAAAATTGCAGCGTCATGTCGCAAGGCATCATCCGCGCGATATTTTTCCATGTCCTCGGAAGACCATGTCGAATTAATATCTTTACTATAATTCCCTCTAAATAATTTCGGTAATTGATCTGAATATTTTCTCCATAGCGTATCAATTCTATTTTCTTGCGAAATATTCTCTACGGCCAAAGGGCTCGCATCTGCTAAGTTAGGCTTAACAACCAATACGGTGTTCCCTAAGGACTCAAGAGATGAATTATTCTCCTTTTTACTTAATGTATCCATTGAGTCATTTTCACGGAGCTGCTCTCGCGAACTACTTTCATTTTTGATGTTTTTCTTATATACAGCTGAGCGTTTGTCATTACTTTCTGCGACTTCAAAATACAAGCTTTTAGATTTCCATATGATGCCTGAAAAAATTAAAGCAGTAAGCAAAACAATTAACCATCTAAATAACTTCATTCGCGTCCCTAGTATCGAAAGGGTTTAACTGTTCCCAATTCAAATGAAATATATACAACGAAAGTCACGCAAAATACTGACACCTAGATCATACACAAAAATCAGTTAGATTAATTTCACGCGAAGCTGAATTTATAGATTTAGGTCTGTGTGCAACAATCGAGCAATTGGGGTCAGTTAGTTTTAGACTTTCACGATACTCGCATAAATCTCCTCGTAACGCTCTGCACTTTTCTCCCAAGAAAAATCTTGGCTCATCGCATTCTGCTGCATTACTTTCCACACATCGGTTTGTTGATAAGCTGCAAGTGACCGTTTAATAGTGAGGTGCAAATCTTCTGCAGTGGGCAAATGGAATACAAAACCATTGCCATCAGTGCCTATATCATCGAACGGCTTTTCAACGACAGTATCACGCAAGCCACCAACCGCATTAACAATAGGCAATGTGCCATAGCGCAAACTGTACATTTGATTTAAACCGCAGGGTTCAAACATGGAGGGCATTAAAAATATATCCGCACTGGCTTCAATTTGATGCGCAAAAGCTTCGTTGTAACCTATAGTCACCGACATTTTAGTGGGGTGCTGTGCGGCGATATTTTTTAACGCCTGTTCATAGGTTGCAAAACCGCTGCCCAAAATTACCACTTGGCAATCATGGGTGAGCAACTGACTCATTTGATTTAAAATTAAGTCAACGCCTTTTTGCTCTACTAAGCGTCCGATAAAACCGAGCACAGGAATTGCTTCACTGACGGGCAAGCCTAATTTTTCTTGCAAAGCTAATTTGTTTTTTACTTTCTGATTGACGGTGCGACGGTTGTAATTATGGGTGATAAGTTTATCCGAACCGGGGTTCCACTCATCCATATCTATACCGTTTAACACGCCGGATAAATCTTTAGCGCGTGCGCGCAAAACGCCATCCAAGCCGCAACCAAATTCTGGGGTTTGAATTTCTTGCGCGTAACTTTGGCTCACAGTAGTTATGGCGTCTGCAAAGGCCAAGCCGCCTTTTATGAATGACATTTGCCCGTAAAATTCCAATTTTTCGTGATGCCAATAGTCATTCGGCAAACCTAACTCGGCAAAAACTTGATAAGAAAATAAACCGCGATAGGCTAAATTATGAATCGTAAAAACCGTTGCGGGCTTCTGTTCTGCTTGTGCAAGTAACGCTGGAATTAAACCGGTTTGCCAATCATTGCAGTGCACAATGTCTGGCTGCCAATTTAAGTTGGCTTGATTGAGAGCAATCGCTTCTGCTGCTTTTGCAAAAACGAAAAAGCGCCAGTGATTATCGCTCCAATCATTGCCATCTGGACCGCAGTAGGGGTTGCCTTCTCTTTCAGAGAATTGCGGTATATCCACTAAGATAACGCTAACGCGTGAACCCGGTAAACGGGTTTGCCATAAAGTAATGGACTGACCAACAATATTTAATTCACCGACCTTTTTTGTACCCACTTCTTTGGCTTTTAACAAAACACTGGGGTAAGCCGGTAATAAAATTTTAATATCATGCCCACGTTTTAAGAGGGCACGCGGCAAGCTGGAAGCAACATCTGCCAGCCCGCCAGTTTTAATTAGAGGGTGCGCCTCACTGGTCGCAAACAAAATTTTCTGCATCAGACGAAATCCCTTAATAATCACATTTCAACAAAATCGCCCCTAGTGGCGGTAGTGTTAATTGCATAGATTGCGCATGCCCCATCCAACTGACAGGTTCGGTGTGAATTTCAGATGGGTTGCCTTTATTGCTGCCAGAATAGTAAGCAGAATCTGAGTTAAATATTTCATGATATCTGCCTGCCACGGGAACGCCGAGTCGATAATTTTCGCGCAGTGTTGGTGTGAAATTTAAAACTACCAGGGTGAACCCTGTACTGCTTTTACGTAAATAACTAATCACCGATTGCGTTGAATCGTGGCAATCTACCCATTCAAATCCATCGTGCTGGAATCCACGCTCATACAGCGAAGGCAGTGTGGTGTAGAGTTTATTTAAATCTTTCACTAGCGTTTGCAAGCCAATATGTGGATTGGTTTCTCCACTGCCATCGCCCAGCAAATGCCAATCCAGTGAACGGCCATGGGCCCACTCGCTCCATTGACCAAACTCACAACCCATAAACAATAATTTTGAGCCGGGGTAGGTGTATAGATAGGTGTACAGTAAGCGCAAATTCGCAAATTTCTGCCAATCATCGCCCGGCATTTTACCAATCATGCTGCCTTTCCCGTGTACGACTTCATCGTGTGAGAAGGGCAGTTGGAAGTTCTCGGTGAATGCGTACATCATCCCAAAGGTTAATTGGTTGTGATGGTACTGACGGAAGATTGGGTCTTTGCTGATGTAATCAAGCGTGTCATGCATCCAACCCATATTCCACTTCATAGAGAAGCCTAATCCGCCTACATAGGTTGGGCGAGTGACTTGGGGCCACGCGGTGGATTCTTCGGCCACAACGATAGCGCCTGGGCATTGACCGTGACACAAGACGTTTAATTGTCCAAGGAACGCCATGGCTTCAAGGTTTTCATTGCCGCCGTAAATATTTGGAATCCACTCGCCGTGATTGCGTGAGTAATCCAAGTGCAACATCGACGCGACAGCATCAACGCGAAGTCCGTCGATATGAAATTCTTTTAACCAAAACAGGGCATTTGCTAAGAGGAAATTGCGCACCTCATTACGGCTGTAGTTGTAAATCAAGGTGCCCCAATCGCGGTGTTCGCCTAAACGGGGATCTTCGTGCTCATAAAGTGCAGTACCATCAAATCGGGCAAGAGCATGGGCATCTTTTGGGAAGTGGGCCGGCACCCAATCCAGAATTATACCTATTCCATTTTGGTGCATATGGTTAACAAAGTAGCGAAATTCATCGGGTGAACCAAAACGGCTCGTGGGTGCATAGTAACCGGTGGTCTGATAGCCCCACGAATCATCCAACGGATGCTCTGTAACGGGCAGAATCTCAATATGAGTAAAGCCCATATATTTCACATAATCGGCCAATTGATGTGCCAAGTCGTGATAGTTCAAGAAACTGTTAGCGTCACCACGGCGCCATGACCCCAGATGCACCTCATAGATTGATAAGGGTGAATGTTGCCAATCCCATGATGCGCGGGTTTTCATCCAGGCGCTGTCATCCCACTTATACTCGCTGGGAGCGGCAACGATGGATGACGTCTTTGGCCGTTGCTCAAAGGCCTGTCCGTAGGGGTCTGTCTTTAGAAAGACTTGATGGGTATTGCGATTGCGAATTTCATACTTGTAGTTGGTGCCTGCTTTTACACCGGGAATAAACACTTCCCACAAGCCGCTGCCGCCGCGCACACGCATGGGGTGATGACGACCATCCCAATCGTTAAAGTCGCCCACAATACTGATGCGTTCAGCGCTAGGTGCCCATGTTGCAAACAAAACACCGTCTATGCCGTCCACTGTTTTGGGGTGTGCACCAAGCACTTGATATATATCCCAATGTTGCCCCTCGCCGAACAGGTGCATATCCAATTCGCCCAATTGTGGTGCAAAACTGTAAGGGTCAAATTCGGTATGAACATTATTGTGGCGGTCGGCCCACTCTACTTGATAGTGGGCTGGTATTTGCTTAGCCAAGCCAAACCATTCAAAAAAATCAGTGCCCTCAATACGCTCTAAGGCTATGCGTTGACCATCTAAATGAAGTGCAGCATTGCTTGCCCCAGGTAAAAACACCCTGATACAGGTATCTGCTGTCGTCGTTGGAGTGGGCAGTGGGTGCCTTCCGAGTACCTCGAAGGGATCGTGATGAGTAGCGGCAATAATACGGAGTAATTCACTGGGTAAACCTTGTGCTGGCTTGGCACTGAGCATGAAAAATATCCTGTTTTTAGGGGATTTAACGCCACTATTTATCGACGTTATTTCTGGTTTTTATCAATGCCATTCATCGATGGCGTTTAAGTTTGTACTAATGTGCTTTTAGTCAAGTTTACTCTTTGGTCTAGAGCGATAATTACACAAACTCGTCATACCTTAGCGTTAGAGTAATTCAATGCTATGACACAAAGTAGAGTAAAAAATAATGCCACACAAACTAAATATTTGCAGATTCGATGCCAGTATTGAGTCTACACTTGTATAGCTTTCATAAGGCAAACTAAATCTTGCTTTTTGCTCTCAATTTATAAACGGATTTTTTCTCTTGGCATTGATATTGCTCAATGTAACAAAAGAGAAATCAATTTATTGTCTAATCCCAATCCTGAAATAAGAAGAAAGGAGTTTTAATGAGTACTAACCAGACCTCTGGTCGCTTCGTCAGCCGCTTAACGCAAAAAACCTTAGCCGTTATTCTTGCTGGGGGTCGCGGCTCTCGCCTCCATCAATTAACGAATTGGCGCGCAAAACCTGCTGTACATTTTGGTGGAAAATTTCGCATTATCGATTTCCCTTTATCAAATTGTGTTAACTCGGGTATTCGTCGGATTAGCGTATTAACTCAGTACAAGTCTCATTCACTCGATCGTCATATTCAACGCGGTTGGGGTTTCTTAGGTGGTGAGTTGGGTGAGTTCGTAGAATTGCTACCCGCACAACAAAGATTGGACGAATCTTGGTACGTAGGTACAGCCGATGCTGTATTGCAAAACCTCGATATCATTCGTCGCCACAATCCTGAATATGTATTGATCCTTGCTGGCGATCATATTTACAAAATGGATTACGGCACCATGATTGCTGCACACGTTGAACGCGGTGCTGATATCACTGTTGGCTGTATTGAGGTTCCGCTCGATATCGCGCACGCATTCGGCGTGATGGATATCGATAAAGACAACCGGATTATCAAATTTACCGAGAAGCCAAAGAATCCAGAACCTATGCCAGGTAAAACCGATAAGGCATTAGCTTCAATGGGCATCTACGTATTCAGTACAAAAGTATTGTTCAGCGAATTATTAAAGGATCAAAAAAATCCAGATTCTGAACATGACTTTGGTAAAAATATTATCCCAGAAATGATTAAATCCCATCGCGTAAGTGCATTTCCATTCCGCGACCCGATAAGTGGTGGTGATGGCTATTGGCGCGATGTTGGAACTGTTGATGCATTGTGGGAAGCAAACCTTGAATTGACTGCTGTTATTCCCGAGTTGGATTTGTACGATGCTGAGTGGCCCATTTGGACTCACCAAGAACAAGTAGCCCCAGCAAAATTTGTATTTGATGATGAAGGGCGTCGTGGTTACGCAGTAGATTCGTTAATTGCCGGTGGATGTATTGTTTCTGGTTCAGTGGTTAAGCATTCGTTGTTGTTCCCGCGCGTTCGCGTTCACTCTTATTGTGACATTGAAGACTCAGTACTTTTCCCGAGTGTTGAAGTAGGGCGCAATTGCAAAATTCGCAAAGCACTTATTGATCGCCGCTGCAAAATTCCTGAGGGCACCATCATTGGTTACAACGAAGAAGACGATCGCAGACGTTTCTTTGTATCACCTAAGGGCGTGATTTTGGTGACGCCTGAAATGTTGCAAGAGGATCATCCGCATGCCCTTTAATGGCAAAATGAAGGTCGTATTTCTTTGGCATATGCACCAGCCAGATTATCGCAACATAATGACAGGGGAATATTATTTCCCCTGGACTTATCTTCATGCACTGAAGGATTACGTAGATATGGTTGCGCATTTGGAAGCGCAACCCAAAGCGCGTGCAGTGTTTAACTTCGCGCCTATTTTACTTGAGCAGTTAGATGATTATGCTCAACAAATTTCTAACTACTTTTCGCTCAATGAAAAAATAAAAGATGCTGTGCTCTGGTCGATGGTAGACACCAATTTACCCTTAGCTGGAACGCCAGAATTTATTATATTGGCCAAGAAATATTTACGCGCAAATCGCCAGCGTATGATCGAGCGTTTCCCCATCTATCGTGAACTCGCCGATATTGCTGATGCTTTAAATGATGAATCGCCGATTGCCAAATACCTCAATGAACAGTTTTTAATTGATTTAGGTTTTTGGTATCACTTAAGTTGGCTGTCGGAAACTTTGCGCCGCAGCGATTATCGCGTGCAGGCATGGCAAAATAAAGGCCGTGGTTTTACTCGTCAAGATCGCTTGGATTTAGTGAAATTAATTGGTGAGGAAATCGCATCAATTGGCCCGCGTTACAAAGCCCTTTATGACAAAGGCCAAATTGAATTGTGCATGAGCCCTTATGCCCATCCGATTGTGCCTTTGTTACTCGATATTAATACTGCACGCCAAGCGTGGCCTGATGTTACCTTGCCAAATTCAACCTGCTATGCAGGTGGTGAAGTTCGTTCCAAATGGCATTTAACCCAAGGTATTAAAACCTTTGAACATTATTTTGGTCATAAGCCGCGCGGCTGTTGGCCGTCTGAAGGTAGCGTTAGCGATGACACACTTAAATTAATGCAAGAAGCTGGCTTTGATTGGGTAGCTACGGGCGATTCGGTGTTACACAACACTCTGCGTCACGCTGACAACAAAACTATTGCTGATGATATAGCCGAACGTAAAGCCTGTTTACATCGTCCTTATCAATTTGCTGAACACAAAGTGAATTGTTTTTTTCGCGATGACGGCCTTTCAGATTTAATAGGTTTTAAATACGCTACATGGCATTCGGATGATGCTGTAGGTGATTTGATTAATCATATGGTCAATATTGCCAATGCATGTGATAACCCTAAAAACTCCGTGATCTCCGTGATTATGGATGGTGAAAATGCGTGGGAATACTTCCCTGAAAATGCCTACTACTTTTTAGCGCAACTTTATGAACGTATTGGCGAGCACCCGCTGCTTGAATTAACCACCTACAGTGAATTGCTCGATAAGCAAAAACCAGAGCCGCTTGCTATGCCGCACGTAGTAGCGGGCAGCTGGGTATATGGAAACTTTTCAACTTGGATCGGTGACAAAGACAAAAATCGCGGTTGGGATATGTTGTGTGAAGCTAAACTCGCAACCGATCACGCACTCGCCACAAAAAAATATACCAAATCAGAAATGGTGCAAATTGAAAAACAATTGGCGCTCTGTGAAGGTTCAGATTGGTTTTGGTGGTTTGGCGGTTACAACCCCGCGCAAAGCGTGAGCGATTTTGAATATTTGTATCGTCAACATTTAAAAAATTTGTATCACTTGATTCGGGTCCCCGAACCTGAATATTTAAATTTGGTTATCAGTGTTGGCGGTGGCGATCCAGCAACAGGTGGTGTTATGCGTCAAGGTCATGAGCAATAAATACCGCGACTAAAATCGTTAATTTCCACTCTAGAAGGATAGGGCGCAGATGCCAAACAATGCTGTAAATGTTTCTCCGCTCTTTCTCACCCGGCGTGCAGGGGTGTTATTACATCCCACATCTCTGCCAAATCAACGTTCGTTCTTTCAAGCAAAACCTTATCCACAAATGCATGGTGCTCTTGGTAAAGATGCCTATGACTTTGTGGATTTTTTAGCACGCTCTGGGCTCAGTATTTGGCAAATGCTACCGACTAGCCCAACTCATGCTGATCTCTCTCCCTATCAATCTGTTTCAGCGCACGCGGGCAACCCTGAGCTGATTAGTATTGATTGGTTGGTGTATCGCGGTTGGGTGGATGCTAATTCTGCATGGAATGATTTGGAACCCAGCAAAAATATTCTGCAGGCTATTCGCATGGAATGTGCGGATCAATTTTATCAACGCCTGCGCGATATAGATGGATTGCTGGATAGGTTAAGTCAGTTCTGCGATGAAAATAGTTATTGGTTAGATGATTTTGTTTTATTTATGGCGCTGCGCAAACATTTTGAAAATCGCTCATGGAGTCAATGGCCAACAGCTTTGAAGCAAAGAGAATCAGAAGCCATAGCCGAATACCGTGAATTTTTAGCGTCAGATATTTCTCTTTATGTATTTGAACAATTTGCGTTTGCCGAGCAATGGAAATCGCTACGCGCTTACGCCAAAGAAAAAAATATTTATCTATTTGGCGATATGCCAATTTTTGTGGCGCATGACAGTTCAGATGTGTGGGCTGCACAAGAATTTTTTAATTTGGATGAAGAGGGCAGGCCCTTAACCGTAGCAGGTGTGCCGCCCGATTATTTCTCTGAGACAGGTCAGCACTGGGGGAACCCCCACTACAACTGGGAGTCCATGGAAGAAGCCGGTTTTAGTTGGTGGATTGATCGGTTACGCACGCAGTTAAATCAATTTGATTTAATTCGTATTGATCACTTCCGTGGCTTTGAAGCCTTCTGGGAAATTCCCGGTGATAGTGTCGATGCGCGCGGCGGTCGGTGGGTTAAAGCGCCAGGCGAAGCTTTTTTATCCGCCTGTTTTAAGGCGTTCCCCGGCTTGCCTTTGGTGGCTGAAAACTTAGGATTAATTACCCCCGAAGTTGAAGCTTTACGTCACACGTTCCATTTGCCCGGCATGTTGGTTTTGCAATTCGCCTTTGACGGCAACAATAAAAATCCCCATTTGCCACACTGCCATTCAGTTAGCGATGTTATTTATACCGGCACCCACGACAACGATACTACGGTCGGTTGGTTTGAATCGCTAAACGATGAACAAAAGAGCAACGTAAAAAATTATTTATACGCCAGCGAACAACCTATTCATTGGTTGTTAATTGAATCTGCACTGGCATCTGTCTCGCCTTTGGCTATGATTCCTCTACAGGATTTTTTAGCGCTCGATGGTGAGCACCGTATGAATATGCCCGGTACTACAGGCATTAATTGGCTGTGGCAATTTGACTGGGCACAATTCCCTACCGATTTAGGAGAACAGATTTACAAAAGGCTTTATAGATATGACCGTTTAAATTAAATTTTTTAATACCCATTTTTTACGTCAAGCACAAAGGAGTAACCCTATGGAACATAGATGCACAGAAAGAATTACCAGCGAGTTAAAAATTCTAATCTACAAGCATAACCTTCCTATTGCGATTGGACGCGTACGTAACGGCAGTAGCAGTGGTGTGTTTGTTGAAACGGATTTTATGGATATTGAATGCGAACACCAATTACAGTTAGAAGTTTTATTTAACAAAAGCAATGCAACAAAATTACAATCAATTGCAATGAAAGCACTTGTGATTCATAAAACCGGTAAGGGCTTTGGTGCAGAGGTCGATTTTCAAAATGCCGCACAAGCTGAACTTTTTATAGACTTGTTGCGCGGCACCAAAGCAAGCGCAGCAGATGAACAAATGTTTGCAATGGTTGCCAATAGTTAGAGTTGCA
>JACCDN010656055.1_pt1 | contig 14998 bp, 16 predicted proteins | sample 7441691 | NCBI WGS metagenome assembly JACCDN01 (sample SAMN15323439, study PRJNA562643) | freshwater metagenome | isolation source: river surface water | place: USA:Blue River Watershed | collected 2017-08-16
CGTAAACTTGTTCCAGAACTAGATCGCTCTGATCAAACATCAAGAAGGTAACAATGTCATCCGAAAAACTCGAGGGAATCGTCTCGCCATCAATCGACAACCTGCTCACCAAGGTTGACTCGAAGTATGAATTGGTTATCTTTGCCTCAAAGCGCGCTCGTCAGATCAATGACTACTACGCGTCACTGCACGAAGGCTCGCTGTTCAACAACGTTGGTCCACTGGTTGACTCAACCATCGACGAGAAGGCGCTGACCATCGCGCTAAAGGAAATCGATCAGGACAAGCTCGCGAAGAAAGCTGCGGTCTAGTCAGTTTTCTGACCTCGACTCATCATGGCCCGAATAATCCTCGGCGTGACCGGCGGTATCGCCGCCTTTAAAGCCACGTCGATTATTCGAGAACTCACTGAAGCTGGCCATGATGTCAAAGTTATTCCGACCCAGAATGCCTTGCGGTTCATCGGTGCTGCGACCCTAGAGGCTCTGTCTCACAACCGCGTTGACCCAGACCTGTACACGGATGTGGCCGATGTAAAGCACGTCCAACTCGGCCAAGAGGCAGACCTCATTATTGTTGCGCCAGCGACAGCCGCGTTCCTTGCTCGTTATGCCACCGGTCTCGCCGACGATCTTCTAATGAACACCCTTCTGGTGACTCGTGCCCCGGTGCTTGTTGCGCCAGCCATGCATACCGAAATGTGGCAGCACGAATCAACCCGCGCGAATGTGTCAATTCTGAGGGATCGAGGCGTAACGCTCATCGAGCCCGCAGTCGGGCGACTCACAGGAGTGGATAGCGGGCAAGGGCGACTTCCTGAACCAAGTGAAATCGTCGTCGCGGGATTGTCCCTTCTTCGGCGTTCGGGCGAGGAAACGCAATTTCTAGCGTCCAAACACGTCCTGGTTACTCTTGGCGGAACCCGTGAACCTATCGACCCTGTTCGCTACATCGGAAACTCCTCTTCGGGGTTGATGGGACTCGCGCTAGCCAGAGCAGCTGTTAGCGCTGGCGCATCTGTCACAGTTGTCGCTGCCAACGTTGCTAAACCGCTGGATCTGGCGAACATTGACTGGGTCGAGGCAAATACCGCCGCCGAAATGCACGCTACGGTGACCAAACTTGCTCCGGATGCGGACGTGGTCCTCATGGCTGCCGCGGTGGCCGACTTCAGCCCGGTGTCTGTTGCAGGGTCGAAAATCAAAAAGGACGCGACGGCGAGCCAGCTAGAAATCCGACTGGTCGAAAACCCCGACATTCTGAAGCAGATCAGCTCAGCAAAGGGTCCGAATCAGACCACAATCGGTTTCGCAGCCGAGACCACTTTCGGCGACGTAGGTCAACTTCTGTCGCTTGCAGAGCACAAATTGAACCGCAAGGGATGCGATTACCTGATTGCTAATGACGTGAGTTCGGATGCCCGGTTTGGCTCTGAAACCACCTCGCTGCACCTAGTCGACAAGAATGCGACCGCAACCAACTTCACTGGATCGAAGCAGGCCGTAGCTGCCGAATTGTTACGGCATTTGTTTGCGGCGAAAAGCTAGTCCGATCCGCGTCGGACCTGACGAGTAAACTTTGTTCACGATGAACTCACTTCGCCTATTTACATCCGAATCTGTCACCGAAGGTCACCCAGACAAAATCTGTGACCAGATCAGCGACACCATTCTTGACGCCATGCTCGAGCAAGACCCAAATTCCAGGGTTGCCGTCGAAACTATGGTCACAACCGGTCTTGTTCACCTAGCTGGCGAAGTAACAACCGAGGGATATGTCGAGATTCCTCAACTGGTTCGCGAGAAGATCCGCCAAATCGGTTACACCAGTTCAGACATTGGCTTCGATGGCTCGAGCTGCGGCGTTAGCGTTTCGATCGGACAGCAAAGCCCTGACATCGCTGCAGGTGTTGATAGCGGTCTCGAGTTGCGTTCAATGAGTTCTTCAGACCGCTTTGACGCGCAGGGTGCCGGCGATCAGGGCATCATGTTTGGTTTTGCCACCAACGAATCCCCGAACCTGATGCCGGTAGCAATCAACACAGCCCACAGACTGGCCCAGAGACTCGCAGAAGTTAGAAAGAGCGGAGCCGTACCATTTCTGCGGCCGGACGGCCAGACCCAGGCCACTATCGGTTACGAGGGCACTATCCCGAAAACCATTGAAACCGTAGTTTTGTCAACGCAGCACAATCCTGGGATAGCCCACTCAGATTTGAGCGATGCAGTGATTAGCACTGTGATACAACCAGTAATCGAGCAAACCGGACTCGATGTTTCGCAAACGAAATTCCTAATCAATCCGACGGGTACGTTCGTGATTGGTGGCCCTATGGGCGACGCTGGTCTGACCGGTCGCAAGATCATCATTGACACCTACGGTGGCGCATCGAGGCACGGCGGCGGAGCTTTCAGTGGCAAGGATCCTTCCAAGGTTGACCGCTCAGCCGCCTATGCAATGCGTTGGGTTGCAAAGAACATCGTCGCGGCCGGACTAGCAGACAGAGCAGAGGTTCAGATTGCGTACGCAATTGGCGTTGCTCGACCTGTTGGCCTCTACGTTGAGACGTTTGGAACTGAGAAAACCTCGACTGAAGCTATAACTCGCGCTGTTCTGAAGACCTTTGACCTGAGGCCACGAGCCATCATTGAAGAACTCGATCTGCTGCGCCCAATCTACGCCCAGACAGCGGCATACGGTCATTTCGGCCGTGAATTGCCGGACTTCACTTGGGAGTCAACCGACCGGGCCGAGCAACTCAGGGCGGCAGCGCACGATGCCTCAAGAGGCCTCTAAACCGCGCGTCGCATCGGTCAGGCCGGATTCTGACCTACCTCAATTAGACCGCGACTTCGATTACGCGGTGCCCGAAGAATTCCAAGAGCAAATTGGTGTTGGGTCCGAGGTCTCAATTCGCCTTGGCAAAGGCGCCAGCCCTATTCGCGGTTTTGTTCGTGCGCTGAAATCTGAGTCCGACTACACCGGAAGACTTTCGCCGCTCGAGACTTGTTCGCCTCTGCCGGTAGTTACCGCGCCTCTAATGCAGCTTTGTGAATTGCTTGCTCAGCGGCATGCCTGCAACCTGGCCGAGTTTCTCACGCTCGCCGTTCCGGTTCCGGCTGTGAGGCTCTCGGCGCAAATTCTCGACGGAATTCGAAGCGGTTCTGTTACGACCGCGCAAACCGAGTCTGAGCGGTCGAGTCAAGGTGCCGAGCAAGTTGGCCAGCGAACTTTTGCCGCAGTCGAGTGTTCCCAGCTGGGTTTCAACCGATACTTCACGGAACTGGCAAAACGGGCGGGGCAGTACGCATCCACCTCAAGGGGCACTCTGATTCTGGCTGCGGATGAACGCACTCAAAACCGAATAGTCGCGCTTCTGGAAGCGCAAGGAGTCAAGGCAGCACTCTACAGTTCGACGCTGACCCGATCTCAGCGATACAAGATCTTCACCGACGCATTAGCCGGCAGAGCTCGGGTAGTCGTCGGTGGGCGGTCCGCGAGTCTTTTGCCGCTTCAAAACTTGAGCCAAGTGGTCGTTTGGGACGAAGGGGACCCAAACTTCGCCGATAGATCAGCTCCCTACGTTACGGTGCGCGAAATCTGTGCTCTCAGGCAGCAAATTGAGCAGTTCGACTGGCAACTTGCCGGGTTCGTTCCCAGCGTCAGTGCCGCCCGCTGGTTGGACACCAAATTCATTCGACTTTTGGGTGATTTCACAACCTCGACAAAGATCTCATTCCAAGAGGCATCTACGAAGTTCGGTAGGCAATCCATCTCAGCAATTCGCGAAGCACTAGCATCTGGCACCAATGCGCTCGTTATCGCGAGCAGCCCTGGTTTCACGGACGCGTTCTACTGCGCATCCTGCAACGAGAGAGCAGCTTGTCGTTTCTGCGGGAGCTCGATAAAGGCATCCGAAAACGGCAACCTTACCTGTCGCACCTGTAACGCCCCAGAAACTTCGCTGCGCTGCCGATCCTGTGGATCAGCCGAGTTCGACAGTGGTTCAGGTGGTGCCGCGCGCTCGGTTCAAGAACTCGGAAAACTTTTTCCCGGAGTTGGCATTCGGGAATCGACCGGTGCCTCGCCACTGTCACAAGCGCCGCAGGCAGCGGCCATAGTCGTTTCTACGGTTGGTGTGACTCCAGAAGATTCAAAAGGCTACGGCGCGATTGTTATTCTCGAGGCTCACAGGTTTTTGCGCCGCGAGGGTTTGTATGCGCGAGAAGAGGCTTTGAGGCAGTGGGCCCAAGTTTTGGGATACGCATCGCCTGGAGCAAAGGTTGTCTTTGAAGGTGTATCACAGGTACTCGGTCAGGATTTGGCATTGTGGAACCAGCTGAAGCTCGCAAACGAGCAGTTAGTTGAACGTGCCGAGCTCCTTTTTCCTCCGGTGCACCGGCTTGCTTCCGTAACTGGTTCCAGAGACAACATTCAAAATCTTGAGAATTCGCTAGCCGGGATCGCGGATGTTCGACTGTTGGGTGTGACCGCGACGAAGGAAAACCGTTCGCAGATCGAGGATGAGGCCAAATTGGTTATCTCGTATCCGCACAAAGCCACGGTTACTCTGGCTCAGCGACTAAGGGAGGAGCAACTAAAACTGATTGGCGCTATCTCGAAGAATAAGCGAACCGGTCGCGCGGTGCGACCCCTTCGCATCAACATGGACGACATGAAGGTAATCTAGGTCAGTATCTAGCGGCAAGGACATCCAATTGAGACTTCTCTTTGTGGGCACCCCGAAAGTCGCCGCAGACACACTTAGGCAGTTTCTAACAGGCGAGAACTTCGCACTGCACGAAATTGCCCTGGTGTTGACCCGCGAGGATGCTCCGGTTGGACGCAAGCGAGTGATAACTCCAAGCCCCGTCGCGCAGCTTGCCGACGATTACGGCATCCCTGTTATCAAAGCGAACAAAGTAACCTCAGACGTTCTTCTGAAGATCTCTGAAGTCAACGTAGATGCAGCAGTTGTCGTTGCATACGGAGCCCTGCTGGGCCCAGAAGCTTTGGGCTCGCTCCCAAAGGGTTGGTACAACCTTCACTACTCTCTGCTTCCCAAGTACAGGGGAGCTGCACCGGTGCAGTGGGCTCTCATTAATGGCGAGAAAGAAACTGGGGTGACCCTATTTCAACTAGATGCGGGTATGGACACCGGACCGATTTTGGGTTCAGCGGGTTGCCTAATCGAGCCTCGTGACAATGCAGCCTCACTGCTTGGCAAACTCAGCACCCTTGGCATGTCTGTTCTTGCCGAGGCTCTACCAATGATTGAATCGGGAATTATGCCGCTCAGGCAGCAGAGCGATGCTGATGCGACATTTGCACCAAAGTTGAAGCGTTCAGATGCTGAAATTGACTGGACCAAATCCGCTTCCGAGATTGAGAATTTGATCCGAGGAACCAATCCTGAGCCTGGGGCATTCAGCACCGTTGACTCGGGTCCGGTGAAGGTCCTTGAGGCCTGGGCGGTCGAGAACGCCGTTGCCGAAGCAAACCGGATTCCTTCATTGCCTGGCGCTATCACTCGAGAAGGAAAATCTGTAGTCGTGGAATGCGGACGAGGTCATCTGCGTCTAGAAAGAGTTCAGCCTGCTGGCAAGGGTGAGATGCCAGCCAGCGATTGGTACTCGGGCATTGCGAATCGCTCATCAGAAGAATTCGATCAACTGAGATTCGAGGTTCGTGCAGGTGCGTAGGCAGCAGGCCGCGACGTCGCGCAGAGTTGCATTTGAATTACTCGAGAAGGTTGAATTTGACGACGCCTATGCAAACTTGGCCCTGCCCAAGTTGCTCACCGAGGCGAATTTAACTAAACGTGATTCAGCACTGGCCCAGGAACTAGCCTTCGGAACGATTAGATGGCAGTTGTTCTATGACGAAGTGATTGAGATTGCTGCCAAACGACCGCTTGAAGAAATAGACGCAGACGCGCTGCTGATTCTCAGACTTGGTGCTCACCAGATTCTGGGGATGCGCACCGCAGTTCACGCAGCTCTTTCCGAAACCGTCGAACTTGCCAAACAGGTTCTGCCGCAGCGGCTTGTCGGGTTCACCAACGCGGTCCTGCGCAGAGTTTCCGAAAAGGATCGTGATTCGTGGATGCAGAAAGCGCTCGCCGGCCTGGACGATGACAACGACAGGCTCGCGGTCTCGCAGTCGCATCCCGTTTGGATGGTTCGCGCTCTCAGGCAAGCTCTGAAGATCGAGAGTCGTGAGCATGAACTCAAGGCACTTCTGGCTTGCAATAACGAACCCGCTCGAGTTGACCTAGTGGCACTGCCGAGCAGGCTCACCGCGGAGAAATTCTTGAAGAACCACGGAAACCTGCTGCCTGCAACAAGTAGCCCTTTCGCGGCAGTCCTAGAGAGCGGCGCGCCGTCTGACCTCGATGAAATCCGAACCGGGATTGCCCGAGTTCAGGATCAGGGATCTCAGTTGATGGCAATCGCCTTGGTTGACCAACGAACGGTTGCGCCCGGTGAGCTGTGGCTTGATATGTGTGCTGGTCCAGGCGGCAAAGCGGCGCTACTTGCATCTCTAGCCGAACTAACGGATGCCAAATTACTCTGCAACGAGTCGCAGCCGCACCGAGCCAAACTCGTCGAGCAGGCCATTAGCGCCGTTAGTAGCCACGCCAAGGTTCAAATAGGGGATGGTCGAGCAATAGGCGAAAGCCTGCCGAATAGCTTTGACAGAATTCTTCTTGATGCCCCGTGCAGCGGTCTGGGCGCCCTGCGCCGCCGACCCGAGGCAAGATGGCGCAAGTCGCCTAACGACATTGCTGAGCTAGTCCAGCTCCAACGGGAATTACTTGCATCGGCCGCGAAAGCATTGAAAGCTGGCGGATTACTGGCGTATGTAACCTGCTCTCCGCATCCAAGCGAAACTGCAGCTCAGGTGGATTGGGTTCAAAGGAACCTAACCGAACTGGAATTGGTTCAAATTTCCTCGAAGCATTTACCCATCGAGGCAGGCCGCAAGACCGTTCAACTCTGGCCACACGTTCAGGGAACGGATGCGATGTTTATCGCCATGTTCCAGAAAAAGACCGCGGCAGGATAGGTTCTTAGTCATGTCAGTGCGAATCAACCCGAGCATCCTGTCTTCAGATTTCGCTAATTTCGAATCTGAGTTCGACACGATTACTAATTGTGACGCGGTCCACGTCGATGTCATGGACAACCATTTCGTCCCGAACCTGACCTTCGGATACCCGGTGGTTAAGCGACTTCAAGAAATCACCAACCGTCCGCTCGATTTGCATTTGATGATCGAGAACGTTGACGACTGGGCCCCCAAATACGCCTCACTGGGCTTGTTCTCGGTAACTTTTCACCATGAAGCTGCTCGAGACAGTGTTGAAACGGCGAAGAGAATCCGTGAGCGCGGGTCTAGGGCTGGACTAGCTATAAAACCGGGGACAGACTTGGACGAAATCTTGCCTATTCTGGCGAGTTTCGATCAGTTGCTTATCATGACCGTAGAGCCAGGTTTTGGCGGACAGGCACTCATCGAATCCACTCTCGAGAAAGTTTCTGCTGCGCGTAAACACCTAGATGCAAATGGTCTCAAAATCTGGCTTCAAGTTGACGGCGGCATTGATGAGACCAACATCGAGCGCGTGGCAGCCATGGGTGCAGATACGTTCGTCGCGGGATCGGCAGTGTTCAAGGCGACCGATCGAAAGGCGCAAATAAGCTTGCTCCGGTCGGCAGCAGAAAAGGGTCACGCGCACTTCCACTAGTCGAACTGGCAACTTCACGGTTGCTCGAAGACGCTAACCTTGTGCCATGAAATCCTTCGAAACCCTCTTCGCCGAACTGACTGAAAAGGCTTCTGCCAGCCCAGAAATCTCTAACACGGCGAAACTCGTTGAGTCAGGTGTCCACGCAATCGGCAAAAAGATTGTCGAAGAGGCGGCCGAGGTTTGGATGGCCTGTGAGTTTCAGACTAGGGAACAGGCTGCCGAAGAGATAGCCCAGCTGATCTATCACTTACAGGTGATGATGGTCACCAAAGGCATTACCCTAGAAGAAGTAGAGAACTACCTCTGAGCAACGAAGCTCTTTCGAAACTAAACCGAGGAGCAAGAAATGCTGCGCGTCGCCCTTCCAAACAAGGGAATCCTTTCTGAGACAGCCGTGCTGATGCTAAAGGAAGCCGGCTATGCAACCAGACGCGACCCGAAAGACCTGCACGTAGTTGACTCAGCCAACGGAGTTGAGTTCTTTTACCTTCGCCCGAGAGACATCGCAACCTATGTCGGAGCAGGCTCGCTTGACGCCGGAATCACCGGTCTAGATCTGCTGCTCGACTCGCGATCAACTGCACTTAGCATTGCCGACCTCGGCTTCGGGGGATCGACCTTCAGATTCGCTGGCCCAAGAGGCACCTTCTCCAATCTTGAGCAGGTTGAAGGGTTGAGAGTCGCCACGGCTTATCCGGCACTAGTGGAAGATTTTCTTACCGAACAAGGTGTGACTGCCCGCTTGGTTGGTCTGGATGGGGCTGTAGAAGTAGCGGTCCAGTTGGGTGTTGCCGATATCGTAGCCGACGTCGTATCAACAGGAAACACCCTTCGTCAGGCCGGTCTTGAGATTTTTGGCCCGGTGATACTCGAATCATCAGCCCACCTGATCCTGTCTCCGCATGCCGCAGAGGAGCCAACTACTCTGCTAAGAAGATTGAATGGTGTTCAAGTCGCTCGTGAATACGTGATACTCGACTACGACTGCCCACTCAGCATCCTCAACGAAGCAACCCAACTGACGCCTGGAATCGAATCCCCAACAATCTCACCGCTGCAGGATTCGGAGTGGGTGGCCGTCAGGGCACTTGTGAAGGCGGCCGATGTAAATCAAAAGATGGACGAGCTATACGAGCTTGGCGCACGTGCACTCCTGGTGAGCGCAATTCACGCCGCGAGAATCTAATGTCCCTGGCTATCCGAGTTATTCCTTGCCTCGACGTTGCCGATGGCAGGGTCGTCAAAGGCGTCAACTTTCAGAATCTTCGCGACTCTGGCGACCCAGTTGAGCTTGCAGCCGGATACTTCGCGCAAGGAGCAGACGAAATAACTTTCTTGGACGTGAACGCAACCGTCGAGAACCGGCGAACTATGTTCGACCTGGTCTCGGCAACTGCCGAACAAGTGTTTATCCCTCTTACTGTTGGCGGCGGCGTTACTTCGATTACCGATGTTGCGGATTTGCTGGCGGCTGGCGCCGACAAGGTATCGGTCGGCTCAGCTGGCGTGAAGCGGCCTAGCCTGATCTCAGAAATAGCCGATCGATTCGGCAACCAGGTTGCAGTCGTCTCACTGGACATCAAAAAAGATCAAACTCAGCCAAGCGGCTATACCGTGACAACCCATGGTGGTAGGACAGATACCGGATTGGATGTAGTCGCGTGGGTCAACGAGGTTCTGGAACGAGGCGCGGGCGAATTGCTGGTGAACTCGATCGACGCCGATGGCACCAAATCGGGCTTTGACACCGAGCTGATCGAGCTAATCAGATCAATTTCCGAAGTCCCCGTAATCGCATCCGGTGGGGCGGGTTCGGTACGAGATTTCAGCTCAGCGGCTCGTGCGGGAGCCGATGCGATTCTCGCTGCCAGCATCTTTCACTTCGGCGAAGTTACGATTGCCGAAGTGAAAAAGCAGTTGGCAGAAGACGGCTTCGAGGTGAGATTGTGAGTATGCCTGACCCGAGTGAGCTCATCAATTCGCTGAAGTTCAACGACACTGGACTTATTCCATGCATAGTTCAAGACGCCAGCAGCAATCGTGTCATCATGTTCGCATGGATGAACGAGGAAGCACTTAAGCTCACGCTGCGCACAAATCAGATGCACTTTTGGTCTCGGTCGCGATCTGAGCTCTGGCACAAGGGCTCAACCTCTGGAAACGTTCAGAAATTAGTAGAACTCGAATTCGACTGCGACATGGATGTGCTGCTCGCACGAGTCACCCCGAACGGGCCTTCCTGTCACACCGGAAATCAGTCATGCTTTGACGCGGGTCGAATCGAGTTGACTCAGCCATGAATCTCTCGGTGAACCTTTCCTTCGATGAATTCGCGCTAGCCAGCCAGAGTTCGAATGTGGTTCCGGTCTATTCAAGAATCTTTTCGGGGACAGAAACGGCACTTGGAATCTATGAAAAGCTCTGCAAAGGGCGTCCCGGCACATTTTTACTCGAATCAGCCGAGCACGGAGTTTGGGCTCGCTTCAGTTTCGTTGGTGTTGATTCTCGAGGCTTTCTTTCCAAGTCCTCAGCTGATTCAGACATCCGCTGGTACAGCCCCAGTGAAAAATCTGCTCTGGGCTCGGATTCCCCATTGGGCCAAAGCGGTGTACTATCAACAATTCGGAAAATAACCGACCACTGGCGAACCGATGAAACTGTGGCTCGGCGCGATCCCGATTTTCCTCCGCTGTCTTCTGGACTCATCGGTGTGCTCGGCTGGGATCTCGTCCGAGAACTCGAATCCTTGACTCAGCAGCCACCTGCCGATTTCGCGGCACCAATTCTTGGCATGGTTCTGTCACAAGACATGATCGCTATCGACCATCAGCGAAGCGAGCTCGTAGTCGTGTCGAACGCATATATCGAGCCGGGCGAATCTCTGAACGAGCTTTACGAAGCTGCGGTGAACCGCATCCATGCGATGGTGGATTCGCTAAAGCAAGACTCGCCAGTCTATTTAGCAGTCGATTCGGCGAACCAATCCTCGGATTTAGCGGCTAACCACACCCGAGACTCGTTTGCAAAGTTGGTAGGCCAGTCAAAGAATTACGTGGCCGCCGGGGATGTTTTCCAAGTGGTCATCTCTCAGCGGTTTGATACACCCGCCCCCATTGACCCGCTGGATGCTTACCGAGCCCTTCGTGCAATGAATCCGAGTCCGTACATGTACTTCCTGAATTTCGAGGATGCCAACGGCCCGTATCAGGTGGTCGGAGCTTCACCGGAAAGCCTGGTTCAGGTTCGTGGTCGACACGCAATAACGCATCCCATCGCGGGTTCTAGGCCGCGCGGAGCGAATCCAGAACACGACGACGCGTTGTCGGTCGAACTTCGCGGTGACCAAAAGGAACGCGCGGAACACCTCATGCTGGTTGACTTAGCGAGAAACGACCTGCTCAAGGTGTGCGATTCCGACTCAGTTCAGGTAACCGAGTTCATGCAGATTCATCGATACAGCCATGTGATGCATCTAGTGAGCACGGTCGAGGGCAACCTCAGACCAGACGCATCCGCCGTGGATGCCTTTGCGGCCACTTTCCCTGCCGGCACCCTTTCTGGCGCTCCAAAACCGCGAGCACTTGAAATCATTGACGAACTCGAGTCGAGCGCGCGTGGTATCTACGGCGGAGTAGTCGGCTATTTTGACTTCGCGGGCAACGCAGATCTGGCCATTGCAATTCGCACCGCATTCATTCGCGATGGAATCGCTCACGTCCAGGCCGGCGCCGGTATCGTGCTCGACTCAGTTCCTGAGTCGGAATACCAGGAAACAATCTCAAAGGCGTCCTCGGCCCTGCGTTCGGTCGCCAAGGCGAGAAACCTCGAGAGGATATAGCCGTGCTAAGACAGCGCCTAACTCTGCTGACCATCGCCGCGCTGGCGCTGATGTCCGGTGTTCAGCTCGCCGTTGGTCTGCCGTGGTTGCAGGTAAACATGTATCCCGAGAATGCCGACGGTGCAATTGAACTGGGTGTGCTAAGCGGAGGTGAGCTTATTCCTGCGCTCTCTGCTCTCACACCAGTTATGTGGCTAGGCATTGTGGTGGCCCTGCTGTTGCGAAATCGGGTTTGGATCGGGTTCTTGTTTTTGACTGCACTCGGCGTGGTTTGCACATTCCTCGTCGTCGGATACAACCTCTCTGGGGATACCGACTCGGCTAAGGATCAACTCTCTAGTTGGCAGAATGTAGCTGCTGCGCACGACGTCACAAACCTGGACATCGTCCGTCTTGCCAATGAGTGGCTGGGCCTGGCCGCAGCCTTTTTGGTGACAGCTGGTTTCGCGGTTCTGAGCGCCTACTCATTCAGGCTTCGCCGCGTCGGGCGAGAGGGCAACTCGATCAAAACAGAAGGCAAGCGCGGAGCTGCATCCGCTGTGACTGACCAGATCGATGATGGTGATGACCCGATATCGCTCTGGGATGCCCAACGACCCAGAAACTAATTCGATAAACTTTAGTCAAGCAAACGAGAGGTTTACCAATGGCTGACAACCACAACGACGGCGGACACGGCGATTCAGTTGCATCGTGGACGGCAGTAATCATCATCATGATTGCGTTCACAATTGGCACTTTCGCTCTCTGGTTCAACCAGCCAGGTGTCGTTGTCGGATCAGCTGTCTTGGCTGTGCTCGGTGTTGTCGCCGGAATCGTTCTGGCACGCATGGGTTACGGCGTAAAGTCACAAAACAACTCTCACTAAGTTGCTCGAATCTCTATACGCGGGTGCCATCGAGGATGCCGCCGCGCGTGAGCTTGAGTTTTCTCTATCTGAGGTAGAGCGCCTCGCAACCGAGGCTGCTACGGCAGTAGATGCTCTGCAAGCCTTAGCACCGCGCCCAAGCGTGCACGTGTTGGCCGAGATAAAGCGTGCTTCTCCATCCAAGGGCGACCTTGCCAACATCGCAGATCCAGTTCTGCTTGCGCAAACATATGAAAGCGCTGGCGCATCCATGATTTCGGTGCTTACCGAGCAGAGGCGATTCAAAGGCTCACTCGCAGACCTCAAAGCCGTCAAGCAAGCCGTCAACATACCTGTGCTTCGCAAGGATTTCATTGCCAACGAGTATCAAATCCTCGAGGCCAGAGCGGCTGGCGCCGACGTTGTTTTGCTAATCGTCGCTGGTCTCAACCCGAAGAAGTTGCGCTCTCTAAAAACGCTTGTCGAGCAGTTGGGAATGACGGCGTTCGTCGAAACGCATAGTGCCGATGAGGTGCGCCTGGCAGTGGATGAGGGCTCTTCGATGATTGGGGTGAACGCTCGGGATCTTTCGACCTTCGAGACCGATCGGGACCTATTCGGGCGGCTAGTCGAATTGATACCGGCGGGCACCGTCAAGGTTGCCGAGTCCGCAGTTCGGAATACCGAAGACGTCAGGCATTACAGGAATTCTGGTGCCGATGTCGTGCTTGTTGGTGAGGCTCTCGTAACCGGCGATCCCACGTCGCTGATCAAGTCATTCCTGGAGGTCTGATGGCAAAGCTTTCTGAACAGAATGGGCCATACTTTGGCGAATTCGGCGGAAGATTTGTTCCCGAATCGCTGATTGCCGCTTTGGATGAGCTCGACGCCACTTACCAAGCGGCTAAGGCTGACCCGGAATTCCAGGCTGAGCTTGCTGAACTGCACCGCACCTACACGGGGCGTCCGTCAATCATCACCGAGGCAAAGCGTTTTGCGGCTCTCACCGGCTCTGCGTCGCCTGGCGATGTTCGAATCTTTCTCAAACGCGAGGACTTGAACCACACCGGATCGCACAAAATCAATAACGTAGTCGGTCAAGCCTTGCTGACCAAGAAGATGGGAAAGAGCCGAATCATCGCCGAAACCGGCGCGGGGCAGCACGGAGTCGCCTCGGCGACGGCCGCAGCGCTCTTTGGTCTGAAGTGCACCGTTTACATGGGTGAGGTCGACACAAAGCGCCAGGCCTTGAATGTGGCTCGAATGAAGCTATTGGGCGCCGAAGTTGTTCCGGTAACGACCGGCAGCAGAACACTAAAGGATGCCATTAACGAGGCTCTCAGAGACTGGGTTGCCAACGTTGACGACACCCACTACCTGCTCGGCACGGTAGCAGGGCCGCATCCTTTCCCAACCATGGTTCGCGACTTCCACAGCGTGATTGGCAAAGAGGCGCGACAGCAGATGCTCGACGAATTTGGCTTCTTGCCGACTGCACTCGCAGCATGCGTCGGGGGCGGCAGCAACGCGATCGGTCTGTTCCACGCCTTTCTTGACGACGAGGATGTACAAATCTTTGGATTTGAGGCAGCGGGTGAGGGCATGGGCACCCCTCGTCACGCCGCGACGCTCAACTACGGCAGGCCTGGTGTTTTGCATGGCGCTAAGAGTTACATGCTGCAGGACGAGGACGGACAGACCATCGAGAGCCACAGCATCTCGGCTGGACTCGATTATCCGGGTGTGGGGCCAGAGCACAGCTGGCTAAAGGATCTTGGTCGCGCAAAGTACTGGGGTATTAGCGACGATGAGGCCATGCAAGCCCTCAAGCAGCTCTCTCAGACCGAGGGAATCATTCCAGCAATTGAAACAGCTCACGCGCTTGCGGGCGCTCTGAAGCTAGCCAAGATACTTGAGCCTGGCGCATCCATACTCATCAATCTGTCTGGACGCGGCGACAAGGATATGGAGACTGCTGGTCGCTACTTCGGTCTTCTAGGAGGCGATGGTGAGCAGTAGCATGCACAACAGCAGAACGAGCCAAAGACTCATCGAAAACCGTCTCGAGGGCAAGCCATCGCTGGTTGGCTACTTTCCCGCAGGATTCCCGACCCTAGACGAGTCAATCGAAGCGGCTGTGACAATGTGCCAAAACGGCGTTGATGTGCTCGAGTTAGGCGTTCCGTACTCTGACCCTGTGATGGACGGGCCAGTGATTCAGGATGCGACAGAGACGGCCCTAGCCCAGGGCTTCAAACTAGCCCAGACTTTCGATGCGGTCCGTGAAATCACCTCGAGAGTGGATACTCCGGTCCTGGTCATGACCTACTGGAACCCAGTAATTCAGTACGGCGTCGAGCGATTTGCCAGAGATCTAAAGGCCGCTGGGGGAGCAGGGTTGATAACCCCGGACCTCATTCCGGATGAAGCGTCAGACTGGCTCAAGATCAGCGACGAACTCGACCTCGACAGAGTTTTCTTAGCCGCGCCGACTTCATCCTCGAAGCGCCTAGCCGTGGCTGCTGAGAAGAGTCGAGGCTTCGTCTATTCGGTCTCAACC
>JACCDN010162238.1_pt1 | contig 14997 bp, 14 predicted proteins | sample 7441691 | NCBI WGS metagenome assembly JACCDN01 (sample SAMN15323439, study PRJNA562643) | freshwater metagenome | isolation source: river surface water | place: USA:Blue River Watershed | collected 2017-08-16
CTCCACCTGTTGGGGCTTTATCCATTCTCCAGGCATTTGTGACTCCTGTCATAAATGCCTGCAGCATACAATTTGTTACCGGCAACCGTAATTGTCGCCAACCGGTAATCTTAATTGTCGCCTAATAGTTGCTTGATGGAAAGCGATGCGCTTGGGTCCACCTTCCTGATGGGTTTGGGAATTGGTTACTGCGGCTTCTGGCAGACAAAGTCGTAGAAATAGAAGGCTTTCTATATTACCCCCACAAGCTCATCCGCTTTGTTCTGGAGCGCTGTCATGTCAGCTTCAAGGAGTTGGCGTGTGGCTTCCCTGTCGTTTGCGTCGTTGCTGGCTGGCGGAGAAATGGGATGACCCCACCAGAATACGCCACGGCCAAACGGGAGGGGTAAGTGAAAGCGATCCCAAGTGGTGAGACGACGCCGGCGGGAGGTGGAAAACGTGACGGGAATCATGTCCACGTTGGCCAATTTTGAAAGGGTAATGACGCCAGGGCTGGCAACTTGACGAGGCCCGCGCGGGCCGTCGGGCGTGATGCCAATGGTTTCCCCTTCCCGCAAAGTTTTTAGCATAGCCAGAAGAGCTTGGGTCCCGCCTCGTTGGGTGGAACCGGCTATGCACGTAATCCCCAAATACCCAACCGTTCTGGCAATGAGTAGGCCATCCCGATGGGTGGACACCAACATGCGAAAGGGGTGGTCTTTCCAGGTCCAGGCATAAGCCAGCATTCCCAACCGGCCATGCCAAAAGCAAACAATGAAAGGTTTTTTTTCTTGAAGATAAGACTCGGGAATTTCCTTGCCAAAGGATTCCCATTTGCAGGTGAGAAAAACCAGACGAATATACTGGGCTGCAAGAAAAGTGAAGAGGCGAAAAACAGCGTCAGATCTTAAAAGGTGGCGCATCCACTTCATCGGATTATGGGGCTTCAGAAGATGGCAGCGTCGATTGAGCGTGCCAAAGGTTGGCATAAATGCCGTTGCTTTCAAGCAAGGCCCGGTGATTGCCACTCTCAACGATTTTCCCCCCATCCAGGACATAAATCTTATGGGCTTCTACGACAGTTGAAAGACGATGAGCAACCATTAAGGTGGTCCGTCCTTCCATGAGAATTTTGAGGGCGGCTTGAACTTGCCGCTCAGAATCCGTATCCAGAGCGGATGTGGCTTCATCCAGTAAAAGAATAGGGGCATTTTTCAGCATGGCCCGGGCAATGGCGATACGTTGGCGTTGCCCGCCGGAAAGCTTAACTCCGTTTTCACCAATCATGGTGTGGTATCCTTGTGGCAGAACTTCAATAAATTCATGGGCCGCAGCTGCTTTCGCGGCTGCCATGATGTCGGTGTCCGTGGCATTAAAGGTTCCATAAGCAATGTTATCTTGAACCGTTGCATCAAAAAGCATAATTTCCTGGCTGACCAAGGCGATTTGCTGGCGTAAGGATTCTAGCGTAACGTCGCGGATATCAATTCCATCAATAAAAACAGTGCCTTGCTGAATATCATAAAATCGGGGGATCAGGTTGATGATAGTGGATTTTCCGGCGCCGCTCGCTCCGACAAGGGCAATGGATTGCGCCTTTTTGATTTTGAGGTTGATGCCATCCAGGGCGACTTTTCCATCTGGATATGAAAAGCGCACATTTTGGAATTCAATATGCCCTTTGACGGGAGGAAGCGGTTTTGCCTGGGAACGGTCTTGAATGATGGCGGGCGTATCCAAAATAGTAAAGACACGGGCAGCGGCGGCTAGACCTTCTTGTAAATTGGCATTCATGTTGCTAAGGCGTTTTAAGGGTTCATAAACCAGCAATAATGCTCCAATGAAGGATATAAATTCGCCGGTGGTGCGTGCATGGTGCATGACTTGCCAGCCGCCATAGGCGATGACAATGACAATCGCCATTCCGCCGAGGCTCTCAATAATCGGATGGGACGCTGAACGGACACGGGTCGATTTGTATACGAGGGCAAAGATGCGCTCAATCATGGCATGCGCCCGTTTGGCCTCATATTCTTCCGTCCGGTAAGCTTTAATGACCCGTATGCCTTGAAAAACCTGGGTCAGGTGGCCGGTAAAGCTGCCCAGCTCTTCTTGCGTATTGTTTGCCACTTTACGCATGCGGCGTCCAATACGCAGGATGGGGAGAACAGCGAGAGGAAAGATAAAGAAAGCGATACAAGCCAAAGCCCAGTCCCGATAAAACATCAGGGAAACTAAGAAAATTAAGGTAAATGAATCTTTACCCATGCCAACGAGCGTTGTGGCGACGGCGTTGCGCATGAGGTTGATATCATTGGTGAAACGCGACAATAAATCACCCGAGGAGGTTCCGTGAAAAAAGGCGAGGTCGAGGTGCAGGAGATGACTAAACAAACGATTTTGCAAGTCAGAAATAATACGCTGACCGACATACGTCATGATGACAGCTTCTCCAAAAGAGGTTGCCCCCTTCATAACGAAGGCCAGGAAAATGCCGCCACAAACCAGCATCAATAAAGGGAGGGTGCCGTTTGTAAAAACATCATCAAATACGGGTTGGAGAAGATAAGGCAAAGCAGACGTAGACAGCGCGGCCAAAATCATCAACACCAAAGCCACGCCAAAATACCGCCCGTAAGGGCGAATATGCTCATAAAAAATACGTCGACCCAATTCATGGCTTTTGGAGCGACGAGGGGCAGGAAAGGGAACACTATTCATATTCCTTTGATACTCTATATGGGTGGTAAATTTCTATAAAAATCGATACTTGGTTTGTTGTATCCGGTTCACTGTTTAGAAAAATACGAATGTTGCCATAACAGGGCCCATTTCAGCGCTAATTTTTATAGATAGGAGGTTTTTAGAGCTAAAGACCCTTTAAGCTGTTAAAAGGCGCTTTCACGTCTCTAACGAGTCAATTCATTGATTTATTCTACTTGGCGCTCCCTAACTAACATAGACGTTCGTTGTTTGAAAGTAACGAACGAATTTATGAAATTATGTTGCTTATTGAATTTTTATAAATGCTCTACTTTGAAACCTGCCAGCGGGCATGCCAGTTTTGGATATAGGTTTGAGCGAGGGCCGGGTTATGGATGACAAGAAGGTTTTCCGTATTTCTCTTGTAAGCGGCTGCAGAAAAATTATAGCTGCCGCTGATGACTTTAGCTTCATCAATAATCATTATTTTGTTATGGGCAATTCCGCTGGGAGCGTCAAACCGAAGGGGTATTTTCTGGTAAAGAAGGATGTTTTTGGCTGACCTCTCATCGTTCCTGTTGCTTTTATCTAACAGAACTTTAACCTCGACGCCGCGCATGGTCGCCTTCACAAGCGTATGGGCAATATCCGTATCCGTAAAAGAATAGGCTTGCACATAGATGGACTTTCTTGCGGCATCAATTTCATCAATAATTTTTGATTGGCACCGCTTGTTAGGGGTAAAACACACGGCAACAGAATTTTCAGATAGAGGAGAGGAAGAGTGAACGGGGACTGCCAAGACCTTTGAAGGGAGATGGATAAACTCTTTGGCGGTATATCCGCCCCCAAATCCGATCAGGAAAGAGGCGATCACCAACGGGAATGAGGGAGCCTTAAGCTTTTTTATGCGTTTCATCTATGCTCTCTTCTAAAATCTTGAGCATAGAATTGCGTAAAAACCTTAATATTCAGTTAATAATTTGACCAAGAGCCTAAGAGACGGGCGCCTCTAATGTTAGGCGGTTACCTTCAATTTTAAATCCTTTTAATCTTTTCAAAAAGTTCATCCCCAACAAAGAAAGACCCGAGAGATTCTGGCAAACAGAAGCTGAAACATCCTTCACGGTAAGGCTACCCACTTTAAGCTCTGAAAGATGGATGAATGCGCCAAAAGTTAGGCCGTTGGCTGTTTGCATAGGTTCACTATAAGACAAATTCTCCACATCAATGCCCAGCCGTTTGGCATCGCGGATGGTTAAAGCGATTTTGGAGGCTCCCGTATCCACCATAAATTGAACCGGTACCGCATTTACATACGCTTCAATTTGGAAATGACCATCTTTTGAGCGCATAAAACTGACGCTTCCATTTTCGTTTTGGGTGGCGCTGAAAGGAAGGAGGTTACCTTTAACCTTGCCCGTGAGAGCAGAGATGTCTTCATAATAACTATATCCTACTAATAATGCCAGGAAGATGCCCGCCCAGGCGGCTGCGTATTTCAAGGCTTGAAAAGAGCCAAAATGATGAATCGCAGGAGCAACAGCGCAAAGAAGGATCATACCCAGTATGAGGTCGGCCACATGGTTACCCGAGTTTAAAATATAAGGGAACCTCCACATAAGGAATCCCAGTAACAGAATGCCTGAGATGACGAAAGTGATCACCCCTGTATAACTTTTTTTCATTGTGTTCTCGCTACTCATCATTTTTTGGATGAGTGATAAAAAGATTGAAGAATAAGGGGACTTTAGGCATATGTTTCGAAAATTTTACCACAAATTAGGCTCAAAATGCGCTATCTACCATCCCTTATTCAAGAAGGCATCTAACCATTTTCCCCTTAATCCTTCAAGGCTAAAAACGCTGGCCGGACTTATGCAATGTGCGCCATAGCGAGTGAAAATGTCGAGCATCAAAGCTTATCGCGTCATGTTGAAAGCGCAAATATTAATTCAGCGATTCGCAAAACAGAAAGATTTTTTCAAAAACAAAAATTACCAATCCAAAATTATGCGAAAGCAATTGTCGAAATTATTGGTGGTTCGGGAAAAATGGCATTAAATATAGACCGTAACAATTGGAAATTTGGCAAAAAGAAAGCTAATGATCTTGTGCCGGGTTCGAAGGTCGCAAAGTATTTTTCTATCCCTTTGTTTTTCATGGAATGAGATAAAGATGGGAATTTATCAACGAAAGAACGTATAGATATAATAGATTTATTTTTAGCCCAAAATATGGATTAGTTTTTAGTTAAATTTAGCCATTTTTTTAACAAAAACTTTCCCTCTTGTTCCTTCGGGAGTGATATTGTTTATCGACATGGACACCCTTCTTGATGAGAGAAATTTCCTATTTTCTTATATTTTTCTTAAAATTCCAACTTACGCATCTGGACTAATCAAAAAATACGGATTTCTACTTTGATGTATAGATGGTATGCAATAAAATTTTCTTTTTCTAGAAAAAATTTTGTTGAAAAAACATAATATATTTTGTATCATGATAAAAAAATTCCTACTTAAAATTTATTAAACTCTCAAAATTCATTTGAGATTATTTAACCTTTTAAAAATTATGGAAATTAAAATGGAAAATTTTATTAAAGCGCTTTCAGTTTCATTGCTTATGAGTGGTTCATTCATAATAAATGCTATGGATTCAGAGGAGGATATGGCTCGATCATTCAGGATGACTCTAAGAGAATACCGCCTCCAGGTTAGCGCCCAACAACAACTCTTCTCACAACCAGAACTTTCAACGGGCAATACAGATCCTGAATTGGAGAAAGGGTTAGCGGCTTCCCTCGGCATGAGCGTCCCTGCATACCGGCGCCAATTGGAAAAAGAACAGGAAGAAAAAGCTTCTGCCAAGCTTATCCGCCGTCTTCAAGAAAAAGAACAGCAGGAAAAAGCTTCTGTTGAGCTTATTCACCGTCTTCAAAGAGAACAGGAGGAAAAAGATTCTGATGAGGAGCTTGTTCGCCATTTTCAACAGACCCATATCCTGGACGAATCCTCCTCCAAATCTCAAATTCAACAAAAAACACGGACATATTCCCACGGGACAGAACGTCCTATCCTTGAAAAGTACATCCATATCTTTGAGTATTTAAGCAAAATCGCTCAAGGTTCAGATGTTCACGTTCTTGATGATTATGTCTTTGGATCTCATAAAATGATTGATGCCCTCCTTCAAGTCGGGCGCCTTTATGGTATAGATAAACCAGATTTGACTTTAGCCCGGGTTGGTCAAGAAATGGTTACATTTGTGAATGCTCATAAAGATTTTTTTAATACTTATAAATATGAAAACACTGCCTTAACTGGTGAAAGGGTTATCGCCATTTTAAATTCTCATTTCTCCAATATGGACGCTGAAGTCCGCGCCATTTGCCCGGCAGCCCGCGAAGTGTGGTCCCGAGCCTGGACATTGGCATTAAATTTATATAACCGTGATAAGGATAGCAGCGCTATCCAGGTAATTTTTGACCAGGCCGTTGAAGGACACTTAACAAGAGGGGGCTGTATTCAGGGACGAATTGACCGCGGATTTGTTGGATACGTCAGCCTTCTTGCCAAATCAGGAGTCAACCTTTACTAGCCTCATCACCCGGCAGATGTGCCGGGCGGCGCATTGACTGGGTGTCTCATGTAACTCTGGGGCATTCAGCATTTTTACGGCCTCTTGCATTTGTATCATCATGCCGTCACGTCTTCCGTTAAATTTATGACTACTGCCTTTCTCTTCTTTCTGGAAAAATATTTCTAAATCCGTCAATAGCTTTTCAGGGGTACAGTCATGCTGAAGCCGCTCGGGCACAACTTCTTTATTCAATAATAAATTGATCAAGCAAGCATATTTTACTTTTACCAGGCGTTGAAGCAAGAAATGGGTGATTGGATTGACCTTATAAGCAATAACCATCGGTAATCCAGCCACCGCCAATTCAAGGGAAACCGTTCCGCTTGCCGCAAGAGCGGCGCGGCTTTCCCGGTAAGCCGCAAACTTTTCAAGAGAGGTTATCACAAGGGTTGCTGGCAGAGTGAATTGCTTCAGAATTTGATCCTTCAAATGCGGTAAGGTCGGAATAACCACGTGTAAATCGGGATGCTTCTGTTGAAGGCGCAAGACCGTTTCCTGAAAAACAGGTAATAGCCGCGAAACCTCCCCTCGGCGGCTTCCCGGCAAAAGCGTCAGGATGGGCGCTGTTGCCGGTATTTGATGGCGTGCCCGAAACGAGGGATCATCAGCTTTTCCTAATCCAAGCTCAACAACAGGATGCCCAACGAAATGAGTTGCCAACCCTTCCTTCAAAAAATACGGCGGCTCAAACGGAAAAAGAACCAGAAGGTGATCGAGAAATTGAGCAATAGCCCTGGCCCGGCCAGGCCGCCATGCCCAAACGGAAGGAGCTGCATAATGCGCCAAAGGAATGGATTTGATGCGCTTTTTCAAGGCTTTGCCCACACGGAAATTAAATCCGGGCGCATCAATTGTTATAACAATATGAGGACGTTCCCTCACAATGGCAGTAACTGTTTCCTGGATGCGGCGGCGGATCCGCCAGATATGGGGGATCACTTCCGCCAGCCCCATAATGGACAATTCTTCAATGGGAAAAAGGGAAGACAACCCTTCAGCGGCCATTAAAGGCCCTCCGACGCCCATAAAGGTAACATCGTCACCCAACTGGACTTTCAGCGCTTTCATGAGCTGGCTTCCCAAGAAATCACCCGAGGGTTCGCCAGCAGACAAAAAAACGGTATACCCTTTCATGAAGGAAGAATACCAATAAGGTAGAGACCCGCGTCGTCTGCCGCTTGCACAACTGCTTTTTGATCAAGAATTTGCGTAGAACCTGCTTCAATGGCTATGCCCCGCAATCCAGCAACTTTAGCCTGATGAATGGTCGCCACGCCAATTGTTGGCAAGTCAACGGACCGGCTCTGATGCGGTTTAGCCATCTTGACCAGTACGCCGCCGCGTCCCTCCCGGCGTAAGGCGCTGCAGCGGGCTAATAAGGCTTCTGTCCCTTCAATCGCTTCTACGCCGAGCACAAGGCCCTCTTGCACCACGACCGCTTGCCCGATATCACCCGCGCCCAAAAGATGCGCGACCTCCCTTCCCCGCAAAATATCTTGCCAGTCAGTTTTTTCAGGTTGGTAGCGCCCCATCACTCCTTCTGGCGCTAAAAGATCAGTTAAAATATCGGTTGCGCTGATCACGTCAAACCCTTCCGCTTTCAATAAACCCACGATGCTGGTTAGCAAACCATCATCCCCTGAGGCTTTCAACCCCATCTTAGCGAGACCCATCCTGGCAAACCACTGTGTTCCCTTCCAATCAAGTTTTATCTCAGACCAGGATGGGCGATGCATCGCGCCTGCCATAACAATATGCGTGACTTTATTGGCTTTCAAATAGCGCAAAATCTCTCCAACAGCGCCCAGGTGAGCCCAAATATGCCCATTCATCGGCATCTGGCCCTGCTGTAAATGGACTAATGCAGGATCAGTTTGTCCTTCAAACGCGACGAGAAAAAGGGCGTGTCCCTGCTGATGACAGTGATTTATGATTTTGTGGGGGAGATCCCCCCGCCCTGCGAAAAGTCCAAGAACTCTCGCCACGTTAATCAAAGCGGGTTAGATTGGGGTAAACAAAGACTGCGGGCAGAATCCTGCCTGATAAACGCAACAAGCTGCATGATATCTTCATTCTGTGCATATTTTTCAGCGACGGCAGCAACACGATCAACTAAAGGATGCACCGTATTTTCAAATAATTCCTGGTAGGCGGTCCGTAATTCTTGAATAACAGCAGCGGAAAAACCACGCCGTTTCAGTCCAATCAGGTTCAATCCTGATAAATTGGCCCGTTCACCTTTCACATGACCATAAGGAATCACATCGCGTTCCACGCCTGACATTCCCCCAATAATAGCATGAGCGCCTATCCTGACAAATTGATGGACGGCAGATAATCCGCCAAGGATAGCATGATCACCTATATGGACATGTCCCCCCAGGGTCGCCCCATTTGACAAAATTACATGGTTACCAATCTGACAATCATGGGCCACATGAGAGGCAATCATAAATAAATTGTTATTGCCAATTTTCGTGGTCATCCCCCCTCCTGCAGTGCCGGGTTGCAAGGTCACATATTCCCGAATGGTGTTTTTCTCACCAATAACCAGCCGGGAAGGTTCACCCTTATATTTTAAGTCCTGGGTTGGTTGAATGGAGGCAAACGGATAAATGACCGTCTCAGCGCCAATATGCGTCCGGCAATCAATAACGACATGGGAGATCAAGCGCACACCGTCGCCAAGCACAACCTCAGGCCCCACACAACAAAAGGGACCAATTTGCACATTTTTTCCAATCTGCGCCCCCTTGTCAATCAATGCTGTGGGGTGAATTTGCGTCATGACACGTTTCCAATATATTTTAAAGCAACGATTTCGTTTCTTACCTACTAGGGCGTGTCATCAATTGAAGGATTTTGTGGCGAAAATGGTGGGTTTTGAGAACCGTATCGCAGAATACATTAAGGCGTATTTGAGAAACGGAAGCGCAGAAAACCGCCATTTGCAGTCCAAAAGCCGATCATTGATCACACGCTCTAGGATGGCCCACCTTATTGGCAAGGGCAAATACTAGAATGTTACAAAGTATTACTTGAAAGCATCCCAACCGTGCCTGTTCCACACCCTTGCGCGATAAATGGTCTTTTATTTATCCGCAATCATCGCCGTAAAAATAGCTTCGGCGACCAAGTGACCTTCAACCCAGGCTTTACCTCGAAATTTCCAAACCTGCCCCCGATTTTTTTCTTTTTTAACTTTGAGGCGCATAACGTCACCAGGCGCCACAGGTTTACGAAACTTGGCTTCTTCCACAGACATAAAGTAAACGAGCTTATCCTCTTTAATATTAAGCGTCTTCATCACCAAAACAGCCGCTGTTTGCGCCATTGCCTCAATGATTAGTACGCCTGGTAAAATAGGCTTGCCAGGAAAATGGCCTTGAAAGTACCATTCATTCATAGATACGTTTTTAACGCCTACAGCGCCCTGCCCCAGCTGAACGTCCTCAACCCGGTCAATAAGCAACATCGGATACCGGTGAGGGATAAGAGACATAATTTCACTCATAGCAATATAAGGGAGAGACGGTTGCTCCATCATAAGGTCATCCCCCTTTTTAAAATCATGAACGAGCACGGTAGACTGGATCATTTTTTTAACTTCCCTTTTCCCCAAGTTTTCTCAGGGCAATTGTTTGGCGGTGCCAATCTCGCACAGAAACGGATGGAGTACCTGCAACCGTCTCTCCCTTGGCAATATCACGCATAACGCCGCTTTGAGCCGCAACCTTTACGCCATCTCCAATGAGGAGATGCCCTGCGATGCCAACCTGGCCTGCCACAACGACAAACCGTCCCAATTGCGTGCTCCCTGCAATCCCGGATTGCGCAACCATAACACAGTTTTCACCAATTTGCACATTATGTGCGATTTGAACCAGATTATCAATGCGCGTCCCATATCCTATGATGGTATCTGACTCCGCTCCCCGGTCTATGGTTGTGTTCGCGCCGACTTCTACATCATCCTCAATAATGACGCGGCCAAGTTGGGGTATGTCCAAATGCCCGGTTTCATCCATATGGAAACCAAAGCCCTTCTGGCCGATACGGGCGCCGGGTTTTATAACAACACGCTTTCCCAGCAAGGCATGGCTAATCGTAACATGGGATGCAATCCGGCACTCTTTCCCCAGTTCAACGCCGGCTTCTATGATTGAATGGGATCCAATCTCGCACCCGTCTCCAAGACGTACATTTTCTTCGATAACGGCAAAGGGGCCAATATAACAATTTTTCCCAATCTGCGCCGTAGAATGAACAGCTGCCTGGGGAGAAATACCATTATCCTTTTTTAAGGGCGGGTAAAAGAGAGACGCGACTTGCCCGTAAGCCCGATACGGCTGGAGCGATAAAAGCAATGCCATTCCTTCAGGAGCATATTTGGCATACTCAGGTGAAACAAGGCAAGCTGTTGCCTTTGTTTGTGTGAATGGCTCTATGTATTTGGGATTATGAAGGGAGCTAACATGTCCGGCGCCTGCTTTATGCAACGGCGCTACATCCGTAATAACCTGGTTAGGGTCTGCATGTTCCCCTAACGTCGCCCCACAATATACAGCAAGGTCTTGAATTGTGTAGGGGCCAGATTTTTGGTAAAAACGTTCATCAGCCACGATTATAGAGCCTCCTAAAAAATGGTCAACCTGGAAACCGTTGCCTTTTGGGCCAGGGCGTTCCCAAAAATTTTCTGGTGATCCTTATGCGCACCTCTAGCCGCTCAAAAATTTCTTCCTCACTCCAAACCACAACTTCCGGTTTCAAAAGAAGTCCATGACAACTTTGAAGGACTCTAGCATAAATGGTATTGCCTCCTAAACAAAAAATTATAAGGCCATCTCCCTGAACTTGGCGCCCCTATTTAAACGGGTTTACCCAAGGGGTCTAGAAATAATAAACTTTACATTTATTCAAGAAATTTTTGAGTCAGGCGCAAGTGATTTTGAGAACCGGAACGTAAAGCATAGCTTAGTCTACGCGCGTACCGGAAGCGCAAAAATCACGCCGCGGATGGCTCAAAAATCGAAGAAGAAATGGTAATGCTAATTTTTCTAGACTCCTAACTTCACCAGGACTTGATGGCGCATCAGGCTATCCCCCGGATGGACGAAGATATCCGTTATCACCCCCTCAACGGGAGATTTTAAAGCATTCTCCATTTTCATGGCCTCAATCACAAGAAGCGTTTGGCCTGGCTTGACACAATCTCCAACAGAAACAGGCAAGGAAACCAAAATACCCGGCATGGGTGCTTTCACCATAAGGGTATTATCTGGCAGGGAATCAGGAGAACGCACGTGAGCATATAAATCCCACACTTTCGGACGCATCACTTGAAACGGAATAGAAACGCCAAACAGCGTGAGCGTCACGTTCATCAAAGTGAGATGAACCTGGCCATAGTAAGATTGTCCCTCAACAATAGCGGCGAATTGTCTTGCCCGGGGCTGCCAGAAAAGCTCAAGGTCCATTCTCTCTTTATCTACGGCAACTGAATCCCCCTCAATTTTGACGGGAACGCCTTCTTCTCCCTCAACAATAATCCACTCTGAAGGCTTGTCTGCCCCAGTGTCCCGATGATAGACCAGAGCAGCAACGGCTTTCATCAAGCGTTTCTGGTCGCTGGACAGGCTTGACGTCATCTCCTTTTCGATAAAATGGGTTGTAAAGTCTCCTTCCCTTACTTTCGGATGATGGAGTAAACGCTCCAAAAAGCCCAAATTATGGACGGGGCCTTCAATAATAAATTGAGCGAGCGCCCGTTTAAGCTGCTGGATCGCCCCATGCCGGTCGGGCGCCCAGGAAATCAATTTAGCGATCATCGGGTCATAAAAAATACTGACCTGCGCTCCCGCTTCAACGCCCGTATCCAAACGTAAAGCCTCTCCTTGTAACGGCGGCTCAAATCGGGTAATGCGGCCGCTACACGGCATAAAATCATGATCTACATCTTCAGCATAAATCCGCGCTTCTACCGCATGGCCGGAAAGGTAAACCTGGTTTTGCGTAAAAAGCAACCGCTCACCGGCAGCGATGCGGATCATTTGCTCAACAAGATCAAGTTTCGTGACCATTTCCGTCACGGCATGTTCAACTTGCAGCCTCGTATTCATTTCCAGAAAGTAAAATTCACGCTCCGGCGTAACCATAAATTCGACCGTTCCAGCGGAAGTATAGTTAACCTGCCGCGCTAAAGCTACCGCTTGCTCAGTCATGGCTTCCCGTAGTTGAAGCGTCATAAAGGGGCTTGGGCATTCCTCCATCACCTTTTGATGGCGCCTTTGTAATGAGCAATCCCGTTCCCCCAGCGATAGGACCGTCCCGTGCGTATCCCCTAAAATTTGAATTTCGATATGACGGGGGGATGCCAAAAATTTTTCCACAAATATCCGTCCATCTCCAAAACTGGAGAGGGCCTCACTGGTCGTCCGTTGCAAGCCTTCCTCGATCTGATCTTGATCATAGAGAACCCGCATCCCTTTCCCCCCTCCCCCAGCCGCAGCTTTTAATAAAAGAGGGTAGCCGAGCCGGGCTGCGAATGCCTTCACCTCTTCCACGGTGGAAACAGGCCCCTCACTCCCCGGCGCCATGGTCACGTTTGCCTGGCGGGCCACCATTTTGGCTTGAAGTTTATCCCCCATTAACCGGATCACCTCAGCCGATGGGCCAATAAAAGTCAGGCCAGCCGCTTCAACCGCGGCCGCAAAATCAGCATTTTCCGCTAAAAAGCCATATCCGGGATGAATGGCGTCCGCGCCGGATAGTTTGGCGACTTCAATGATACGTGCGGATTTCAGGTAGCTTTGATGCGCCGGGGAAGGGCCAATGTCATAAGACTCATCCGCCATATCCACATGGAGAGCTTGAGCATCCGCATCCGAATAAACAGCGACGGTACGAATCCCCAGGCGCTGGCAGGTGCGCATAATCCGGCAGGCGATTTCCCCGCGGTTCGCAATGAGAACTTTACGCAACAAGAAATCTAGTCATTCATATTTTTTCTTCTTTAGATTTTCCGTCAGTTTTTTCTTTTGACCTTTTCTCTTCTTTCATTTCTTTGAGCATCGCCTTCATTTGGCTTTCTTCCCATTCAGGGCTAAGGAAGGGAAACCATTCTTCCAAAGCTTTGAGTTGCCCCAGGCGTGCGCCTTGTAAAGCAGCCGCGATTCCAAAAGCCATGATAGGCCAGATAGGCCAAAATGCCCCTGCCCCATTGAGTAGCCAAACCAGGATACACCCCATAGCCACGCCCGCATAAACGACCAGGTTGGTGTAATATACGCGCAGCTCCCGAACACGTTCCCGCACTTGAGTTTCTTTATCCATAATGCAACCTCCTTCTTTTCAGCGCTTTTCAGGCTCTTTCCACCAGCTTGCCCGTCTTCACGGGGAAGTGGTTTGCGCCCCCACGCTTATAATGGAATATTGTCATGTTTCTTGGGCGGATTGACAAGCGCTTTGTTCGCTAGCATCTCCAGAGACCGGCACAGCCGGAACCGCGTGGTTTGAGGCGCAATAACATCATCAATAAAACCACGGCGCGCCGCAATAAAGGGATTCGCAAATTTGTTGCGGTATTCTTCCATGCGCGTAGCCATTTTTTCCGGGGAACCGGCGTCTTCGCGAAAAATAATTTCTACAGCCCCTTTTGGCCCCATAACGGCAATTTCAGCCGTTGGCCACGCGAAATTAACATCACCGCGAATGTGCTGGGAACTCATCACATCATAAGCCCCGCCATACGCTTTGCGCGTAATCACGGTCACTTTTGGAACGGTCGCCTCAGCAAAGGCGAATAGCAACTTTGCCCCCTGTTTAATGATCCCGCCCTGCTCTTGCTCCTTTCCCGGCAAAAATCCGGGAACATCAACAAACGTAATAACCGGAATATTAAAGCAGTCGCAAAACCGGACAAACCGGGCCGCTTTCCGGGATGCATGAATATCCAGACATCCGGCAAGGACCATGGGTTGGTTCGCCACGATACCCGCCGGCCGTCCATCCAGCCGCCCGAAACCGGTGAGGATGTTGGGCGCAAAATCCGGTTGAAGCTCAAGGAAATCCGCGTTATCAACAACGCTCAGGATGAGGTCTTTCATATCATAAGGAAGGCTGGGGTTTTCGGGTATCAATGTATCCAGGGACGGGTCAAGGCGATGGGGGTTATCCGCTGTTACCCGGCGCGGGGGCGCCTCCCGGTTTGACAAGGGAAGGAAATCTATTAACCGGCGGGCTTGCATTAACGCCTCAATATCATTCTCCAGGGCCAAATCCGCAACCCCGGATTGGGAAGTATGCATCACGCTTCCTCCCAGATCTTCAGCGCCCACCGTCTCATTGGTCACGGTTTTCACCACTTCCGGCCCTGTGACGAACATATAAGCCGTCCGCTTCACCATAAAAATAAAATCCGTCATAGCGGGTGAATAAACAGCGCCACCCGCGCAAGGTCCCATGATCAGGGAAAGTTGGGGAACAACGCCGGAGGCTAAAACATTGCGTTGAAAAACTTCCGCATAACCCGCTAAAGAATCCACGTAATTGCTCACCCCCCCTAGTGTAGCGATGCGAATTTACCTGTGGCAAAATTTCTTCAATTTGTCATTACCTTGCCTTGATCCCGGACGAGTGGATGTGGTTTGTAGTACTTATGATTACAAGAGA
>JACCDN011114845.1_pt1 | contig 14994 bp, 13 predicted proteins | sample 7441691 | NCBI WGS metagenome assembly JACCDN01 (sample SAMN15323439, study PRJNA562643) | freshwater metagenome | isolation source: river surface water | place: USA:Blue River Watershed | collected 2017-08-16
GAGGATCCACAGTAGGGACAGGAGAAACCAGGGCCAAGACCGATGCTCCGGTGGAAAGCCCTGAAGGAACGTCGTTCTCATCGGCATTTCCGTCGTTGTTGGTGTCGATTCGGGCTCTGGCCGTGACCTCCGCCCCCGCTTGTAGAGCCGAAGGCTCCAAGCCTTCCAGCGTCCACACCCCCCAGAAAACCATCGTGGAACCGACCGAAACGCCATTCACGAAAACCTCGACCAGGGTGCCGTTCGCCCCCGTTGAGGCTCCGGAAATGGAGGTGCTTCCTGCTATCGGCGAATACACCGTGGGGGAAGGGGAAATCAAATGAAGGACAGGAATGCCTGTGGAGGCGGCCGAAGCGCTCTTGCGGGAAGCCAAGGCTGTCGCCATCACGGTCTCGCCGGCCTGCAGCTCCGAGGAGGCGACCCATACGGTCCAAGCCCCTTCAGAAACCGTGCCTGTGCCAACCAGGACACCCTCGACATAAACGCTGATCACGGTCCCATCGTCCTCTGTGCTGCTGCCAGAAATGCTCGTGTCTTCGGCCAAGACAGGCTGGGCGATGGAGGGAGCTGCGGTGACAGGAGGGCTGCCGACTCCGGCGGAGGCAGAGGCCGAAGGCGCATCTTGGGCGTCAATAGTTCCGTCATTGTTGGTATCGAAAATAGCATTGGCGGCGACGGAATCCTCCGCCATCAAAGGCTCAAGGTCGGAAATCGTCCAGCGGCCGGCAAAAACAGTGGCTGTGCCTACGGCGGAGCCATTGACGAAAACCTCGACCACTGTCCCGTCGGGCCCTGTGGAGGTTCCGGAAATGGAGGTGTCCCCCTCCGTTAAGGGGTTTATTTCTGGAACGCCCGAAGCGGCAGGAGAAACAGCGACCTCGTTCGAGGCAGAGGAGTAGGCATCGGATTCATCGGACCGACCGTCGTTGTTGGTGTCGATGCGAGCCTTGGCCGTGACCCCCTCGCCCGACTGGAGGGTTGAAAGAGCCAGTCCGCTCAGCGTCCACACCCCCTCGGAAACCGTTGTCGTTCCAGCCGAAACGCCATTCACAAAGACTTCGATGGTGGTTCCGTCGGGCCCTGTGGAGGTTCCGGAAATGGAGGTGCTTCCCGCTATCGGCGGATCCACCGTGGGGGTCGGCGAGGCAAGCGGCAGCACGGCGATTTCAGCGGAAGGAGCGGAAACGGATTTTCCTGCAGCCCTAGCGGTGGCCGCCACAAGCTCTCCCGCCTGCAGCGTCGCGGCGAAAATATAGGCCGACCAGCGGCCGTCCGAAACCACGATAGGGTCGATCAGAAGAAGCTCTCCATCCACATAAATCTCAATGATCGCACCATCGGCCTCGCTGCTGGTTCCGGAAACAAGGTTGGTTGCGGCGAAAATAGGAGAATCCAGCTCGGGGGCCGCCGCCATGGAAACTTCGGCCACCAGGGAGGCTGGAGACAGGTCGGAAGAAGCGTCGCTCTCGTCGACCGTTCCGTCGTTGTTGGTGTCGATCGTGGCGGAGGCAGCGACAGAATCATTGGCGCGCAGGGCCGGAATCGGGCTCAGGGTCCAGCTTCCATCGGCCACATCCGCGACCCCCGCAGAAATGCCATTCACGAAAACCTCGATCTGCGTTCCGTCGGCTCCGCTGGACGCCCCCGAAACAGAAGTGGATCCGGCCAGAAGAGGGGCGCTGATCGTAGGAACAGGCGAAACCGAAGCGGCGACAGTCACCGCAGCCGAAGAGGAAGAGTAAGTGTCGCTCCCGTTGTTCGAGCCATCGTTGTTGGTGTCGATGCGGGCTTTGGCGCTGATCGCATCGCCTGCCCTCAGGGCGGTCCCAGGCAGGCCGGCCAAAGTCCAGGCGCCGCCCAAGACGGTCGTGGTACCCAACGAGGCGGTGGTTGAGCTTCTGGACCTGAACACTTCGATCATGGTTCCATTGGGGCCTGAAGAGGAGCCTGAAACGGAAGTGCTGCCCGAAACAATGGGCGAAGTCACAGTGGGCGCAGGAGAAAGGGCATCGGCCACGATGAGCGAGGAGGACGGAATCGAGACGGATTTTCCAGGAGCGGTGGCTGTGGCGGTGACGACCTGCCCGGACTCCAGGGCTGTCAGGCCTGTTTTGGTCCAGCTCGATCCGGAAACCGTGACAGCCGTCCCGGCCGCCCGGCCATCCACGTAGACCTGAATCGTAGTCCCGCTGCCTTCGCTGCTGGTGCCAGAAACACTGGTTTCTCCTGCGGCAAGGCTGCCTGTGACAACAGGGGCCGCCGTTTGCGATTGGGCGGTGTCGAAATTGAAAAGAAGGGAGGACCAGGGGGCAGCCTGACCCGAGATGGTGGGGGAAGTGGAATAGCTGGTGCCCGCTTTGTTGCCGGAGATCTTGTCGAGGTAGCCGATATTCAGGACGGCTCCCGAAGGGGTAGTGATCTTATCCGAGAATTGCTTCTTGAAGCCGCCGGAAGCATCGGTGTAAGCGGTCCCTTTGCCCTGGGTGAAAACAGCGAAAAGAAGGGTGTTGTCCGCTTCAGGAGTCACCGTGCCGGAGGTGGGAGCAACGCTGTTGCCGCTGCTGGCGGCATATCCGATGGACGTATTGGTGGCTCCGCTGTATTCGAAAATCGACATCAGGGCCCCATTGGACGAAGCAGTGTTTTTGACGGTGACAGTGACCCTTTCGGAAGAAGTGGAGGTGGCCAATTTGGTGAAGGCATACGAGCACGAAACATTTCCGCTGGCGCAGACCGAGCCCTGCAAGACCCACCCTGTTCCGCTGATGCTAGGCGTTCCGGATTCGTTTTTCAGGGAATAGCCCACCACCAGCAAATTTCCTTTGCTTTTAGGGGAAACAGTCACCGACAGGGAAAAATTTCCGCTGGAGGCGGTGGTAGCCCTGTTCGTCAAGTCGTCGTCGCGATCAGGATTCTGCACCACGCTCACCGCAGCCGAAGCGAGCGGAACATGAAAAGAGCCCCCCAGGACAGCCAAAGCCACGAGGAGAAGAAGTTTTTGGAGCCATTTTTTCCTGGAAAAACGCCTTTCGGACTTTTCGGGCAGGAAATTTTCTTGAGGGAAGGAAAAATCTTTCTTGGGGGCAAGAGGTGAATTTTTCTCCATAAAAAGGCGGAAGGAGGGGGGGTTAATTTGTGCAATCCTTCAATTGTATCATATTTTTTTTCCTTAAGCAATACGCTGGAGTCCTGAGGAATGGCCGAGACCATTGGGCGACCGAAGGAAAAGCTGGTACAATCCACGGCAAGGACTATGGTGGAAACTCCCGAAGTCTCCAAGCTCAATTTAACGCCCTTCTTTTATGGGAATCGAAAGCAGCTCCAGGCAGGGCCATGAAGGGGAATTAGAAATGTACTTCGATAGGGAGGTCGCCAGGAATTTTGCAATAGCGGAGCAGAACGAAAAGAATTTTGCCGTGGCTCGCATCGTCGACGCCGCCCTGCTTCGGGAATCGGCAGGCATGGAATGGCCACTGCGCTGCGCCGAGCTAGGCGGAGGGGCCCATCCCGACCGCTACGACGGGTTGTTTGAGCGCCTTGGAACAAGCCAAGGGAGCATGGATTGGGTGGACAGCTCGGCCCCCATGCTGGAGCTGGCTCAGGAATACGTTTCGGGAGACGGGTACGAAAAACGAAGAGGAATCATCCGTTACGTGGAAAGCGACATTCTGGAGTATTTGGAAAGCCTGGAGGACGAAAGCCTGAACATCGCCATCATGAAGTACACCATCGACCACATCCAAGGTCTTGAAAGGCTTTTCAGCCTGCTTTCCCGCAAGCTCAAGCCAGGAGGAAAGCTGGTCTCCACCTTCAAAAGCGACCCGACGCTCAGACGCTCTTCGACCAACGCCATTTTTCGCCACAACGACGAGGACATTCCCGAAGGTGAAACCAGGCAGCTTGTGGACGGAGACAAGATCGGCGTTAAATTTCTGAGGGAATCCGGAAATCCTCATGGCGGCCTACTGGAAGGAGCCCAAACCATCAAGTATTTTCATTCGGCGGAAAGGACGAGACGTTTGGCGGAAAAGTACGGATTCGAGGCTTCCATAGAAACTCACGAAGACCCGGATGGAACAGGAGGGCGCCAGGAGCTCCTGATCCTGACCAAAAAGCAGCGCCCTGCCCCTGGAGAGTAGCCAAGAGCTGCTGGCGCTGAGGAAAAAAAGGGCCATCCAGGCTTCCTTGGCAGCCACGTCTGGGGTATGCTTGAAGGGAATAAAACCTATTGCATGAACCCATCAGGCGAAAAGCCAAATGTCAGAGTCGGAGTTGGAGTCATTGTCTTGCGAGGCGGGAAAATCCTGATGGGAAAAAGAAAGAATGCCCATGGGGAAGGAGCATGGGCGCTTCCGGGAGGCCACTTGGAGCATGGCGAAAGCTGGGAGGAGTGCGCCCGGCGGGAAACGCTGGAAGAGACCGGCCTCCAGATCAGCAATGTCCGCTTCGCGGCAGCCACCAACGACATCTTCCAGCAAGAGCAGAAGCACCACATCACCCTTTTCATGCTGGCCGACGCTGATTCCGGCGAAGCCCGGGCGATGGAGCCGGAAAAATGCGAGAAGTGGGAATGGCTGGACCGGAGCGAATGGCCAGAACGGGTCTTCCTGCCCGTCTCCAATCTTCTCAAATCCGGATTCGATCCTTTTGCCCAAACGGATCCGGCCAAAGAAGGGCGAGCTGAGGGCGCGCAAAGGGATTGACAGAAAATAGGTAATCACTAAAATGGATAATGATCCTTTGCGCTGCCTCAAAAGGGAAAGCGCAAGGTCAAGCCAAAACCAGGAGGCAAGCGTGAGCAAAGAAAATCCAACGATAATCAAGATTTTTCGGCCAGTCGTCAGGCAAAAGGGAGGTGCTGACACTCCGCTTCGTGACTTTTGGTTTCGAAATAAAGACAATGCCCGGACAAAGGCCGAGAGCGAGTGTAATGCTCTTGGTCGTGGAGCACAGGCAAATCCATCCGTTGAGGAGCATCATGCCATCGAGGTCAATGGCGAATGGTACCTCTTGGCCCAAAAGGACTCCATCCAGGTCTCCTGACCATCAGGGGCCAGATCGCCTGAAAAGGCGAGACCAGGCGACTCGCAAGGGTCGCCATTTTTAAAAAGACGGCATCGATCGGATTGGAAATCATCCATTAGGCCTCCATCACCGATGCCTCGCTGGGCTCCGTTTTCTTCTGCTCCTCCTGGTCTTCGTTCAGCATGCCGAAGGTCAGGGTCCACACGGCCGTGGCGAAAATGTGGAACAGGCCGAACAGATAGGCCGAGACCCCCAGGACGATCAGGGCGAAGGAGCCGATGAAGATGAAGCCGAAGGCGGAAAAGAAAAGAGTGGCGAAATAGGTGGCCGCCGCCACCACCACCATGGGGATCAGCAGCACCAGAATCACGTTCAGCACGATACGCGCGCCGATCAGCATCATCAGCACAAAGACCAGGAAGGTCTTGCGCAGGTTGGAGACCACCAGCACCGAGCTGTCCATGGCAGCGCGGATCAGCTTCTTGTCATGGAGAACAATGTAGTATTCGGCATAGGTGAAAAGGAAGCTGATGACGAATCCGACAATAGCAATGAAGAGCAGAATGGGGAGCGCCACGAAATAGATCTTTTCCCCCCACCAGAGCAGAATGAAGGAGGATTGGGTGAAGAGCGTGGTGACGCCGAACACCCCGGAAAGCAGGCTGAATTCGAACATGGGGAAGAAATGGCGCATGCCCGCCTGCATCGAGCCCTTGATCGGCTCGTACAAACGTATCCGGTTCAAGGCATGGATCAAGGCTCCGTGGAACACCGGAGGAAAAATCGTGTAGCCGAAGAGAAAAAAGGCTGCCGTAAGGGCCAAGCCTAGCGCAAGGCCAGGATAGCTCGAGGCATATCCCCATAGAACCTTGAAATTGTCGATCATGTTCGGCCCCGGCTCCTGGGAAAACAAGGAGGAATGGCGGAGAGAATTGTACTGGTAGGCCAAATAGCCGCTGCTGACCACAATGACGAAAAAGGAAGGCAGCGCTCCGTACCAGATCAGCTTTTTGAGATGAACCTGGGTGATCTGCCATGCCTTGCGGACGGTATCGCGAGTGCCCATAAAAAGCAGGAGGCCAATAATGACTGGGGCGGAGTCTAGCATGGCCCCGCCCAAGGCGCAATGCTGCCAGGCTCTGCCGGGGCGGCAGCCCTAGGCTGAAAATAGCGCCTCCGGCACGCCGAAAGGAATTGTGCTACACTGCGCCAGAAATCCAACAGAAGCCGACCCCCATGAACATCCTGATCGTCACCGCCCACCCCGGAAAAGAAGGCTTTGCCCACCGGATCGCCCGGCACTACCAAAAGGGAGCTGAAAAAGCCGGAAACCAGGTGGAGATCCTGGACCTCTACCGAAGCGAGCTGAAGCAGGGCTTCCTGGATTTCCAGGACATCAAAAAATCCGAGCCGGACCCGAACCGGGAAGGGGTCCAAGCCAAAATCAGCTGGGCGCATGAGCTGGTCTTCGCCTTTCCTCTGTGGTGGTTCGGACCCCCCGCCATCCTGAAGAATTTCTTCGACCAGAATTTCTCTTCCGGCTTTGCCTACAAATACGAAACCATCCGAGGAAAGGGTAGGCTCCAGCGGCTGCTGAAAGGAAAGACGGCCCGGATCTTCATCACTTGCGACAGTCCGGCCTGGATCTTCCGCCTCATGATGACGCCTTCCATGAGCCTGCGCTGGGGCACGCTGTTCTTCTGCGGCGTGTGGACCAAGAGCCTGACCATTTTCGGAAGAATGCGCTCCGCAGGGGAAAGGGAGCGGGAGCGAAGGCTGAAGAAGGCGGAAAGGATGGGGTTAAGGACCTGACGGAAGGCCGTAGCGGCGCGATTAATCGCGCCGCTACGGATGATTTTCCTATTTATTCAATCCCTCCGCATACACCTTCATCGCCTGGCTCATGAACGCCGCCAACCCCGGCTTGATCTTTTCGAAGAAGGCGGTGAAGCGCTCGTCCTGAAAATACAGGTCGGCCAGACCGGCATACATCTGCGGAGAAGGCTCGTAGAAGTGCTTCAGGTGCGAATAATGCTTGGCCACGGCGGCCTGGACCTGGGCATCGGAAGGGTCTAGATGCATCAGAGAAGCGATCTCCTCGTAAATGGCCTCGGCTTCATCCTGCACCGCCTTCCACTGCTGCGGAGTGAGCTTGCGGACTCGGGCTTCGCTTTGCTTCACCCGGTCTTCGCCCCAGCGCTGAGAGGCTTCTTTGCGGTAGGCCTTCCCCTGCTCCGCAGAGTCGAAGCCGGCATAGAGCTGGTCGTGGGAAAGGGGCTGGTTTTGCTTGAATTGGTTCATGGTGCTGTCGATGGTTAAAAGCAGGGTTTGCAGACGGTTGGCGCGCTCGGAAAGCTTTTCGCGGTGGAAGCGCAGGGCTTCGGAAAGATCGAAATCGGGCGTCTCCAGAATGCGACGGATTTCCGGAAGCGGAAAGTCCAGCTCTTTGAAGAAAAGGATCTGCTGGAGTCGCAGGAGTTCGTTTTGGCCGTAAAGGCGGTGGCCCGCCCGGGAACGCTGCTGCAGCTTGAGCAAGCCGATCTGGTCGTAATGGTGCAGCGTGCGCACGCTGACCCCGGCCAGGTCGGAAAGGGCTTTGACTGTGTGAAGCTTCATGGCGAATCGATTAGCCTAGGGCAAGCGTAGACTATGACGTAGCGTCAGGATCAAGGGCAGAAAGAATTCAACGGGCGATTTTTTGTTGACAAATTAAAATTAAATACTAAAATGAATTTAGTGGCTCCAACGCAAATCATCCATCAGGATGATTCCCGAAGAGCCCATTCACATCATCGCGAAAGGCGGAATCTCATGTCGACAGACACAACACCCCTTGCTCCTGTCTCCCCTCGCCTCATCCACATCTATGCCGGCGGCTCGAGCGACGGCTGGTGGGTGGGCGAAACCGTTGCATCCCCCGAGGAAGAGCCGGTCGCCCAGATCACGGGCGGGCGCCTCAAGTTCAAAGCAGGCTCCAACAGCCTCATCTCATCGGATGAGCGGAAGGGCCAGAGGACGGACCAGTTCGACTTCGTTTCCTACAGGATTTATCCCGATACGCCGGACATACGCAATCTGGCCGGCCAGAACCAAGATTTGGAGGCGGAAGTCCGAGATTTGCGCTCCTCCCGAAAGGAATTGCTCGCCCTGGTCACCCAGGCCGTGAAGCCCATGGTCCAAGAGACTGTCCGCGAAGAACTTGCCCGACAGCAAGGGGACAAAAGCTAGAAGCCTGGTTCCGCCGACGAGCCACCCGGTGCGGAGTCCCAACAGACTCCGCACCTCATTTTCAAAAATCAATGGAAAGCCTCAAAAAGAGAAGCAATCCACGCAATCCAGCTCGATGGGCAAATTGCAAATCCTCACCACCTCCCGGCTGGGGGAAGCAATGCATTTTCGTCCGCTTTCAAGGCTTTTCTCAAGGCGTTTTTTGATGCGATAGTAGGCTTTTTCCGAAAGGATGCATCCGGGATGCCTGGCCATGAAATGAGGGTAATCAAAATGATAGATGTCCCTTTGCGAACTCAGATCGAATTGCTCCCTGGAATAACGGGCGTAGTGGCCGATTTCGCTCAAAGTCGGGGCGTTGCGGCGCTCATTCGGGGCGCTGCCGTCAGGGCCCGAAGGCGATTCGCTGGGAGTCGGGCTCTCCGAATCCGGAATCCCGGTCTCATCGGCCTCAATCCCAGCCCCATTGCTCAGCCAAGCCTCCTCCGCCACCTTCAAGGCCAGCTCGTCCCCTTCCGAATGGCTCAGCCGATCGGCCTGCGGAACAGATGCGGATTCCTGGCTTTTGGCAGGAACGGCTTCCGAATCGGCTTTTTGGGCTTTGCTTTCTGGCCGACTTTCAGGCAAGGGTTCGGGGGGCGGCCTGCGTTCGATCGCCTCCTCATTCTCCGCTTCGGCCTTCTGGAGTATTTTTCCCCGAATTTCCTTCACACCCGATTCCACGCTGGAACTGGGCTCACCCTCCTCGGGCAACAGCAGGATTTCGATCGGCTCTTCCAAGGAAGGTCCCGAAGCCCTTGGGCCAGCCAGGTTCAGCAAGGCCAGGGTCAAAGCGCCGGCAGAGGCCATCGAGCAGCCCAGGGCGGCCAGCCTCTCGTATCGGCCGCGGGACTCCGCTGCAACCCTTATGGCGCGGAAATGGCTCGAGGAGACATGCTGCTCTAATCGAAGGGGGGAATCGGGCTTCATGAGGAGGAAATTTAGGGCTTATTATGGGGCATCATTCTCATTCGCTATTCATGCTTGGCCCTTAAGGCTTCGATCAGCCTCACATTGGCCGCCGGAAAAGGATAATCGGAAAGCTCCGCCGGCCTCACCCACTTCGCCTCCGTGGCGGCGCGGCGCAAAAGCCGGCCTGAGGCAAAATCAGCCTCGAAGCAGTGCAGAAGCACCTTGAAGCTGGTGTAGGCATGCCTGATGGTTTTGAGCGGGCGGATGCGCTGGAGGCGAAGCCCGGTCTCCTCCCTCACCTCGCGCTCCAAGGCCTCCGCAGGCGACTCCCCCGCTTCGATCTTTCCTCCCGGGAATTCCCACAACCCCCCCATCAGCCCTTTGGCAGGGCGCTTCTGGATCAGGATCTTTCCGTCCTTCCAGATCAACCCAACCGCCACCTCGATCGAAGTCAGCTCTTTCTTTGGGCCTTTGATCGGGCGCTCCATAACCGTGCCCTTGGCGTAAGCCTGGCACTGGGAGCGGAGCGGACAAGCTTTGCAGTCTGGATTTTTAGGAGCGCAAATCAGCGCGCCCAATTCCATCAGGCCTTGATTGAAATTCCTCGCCTGACTCCGAGGAAGAAGATCGTGAGCCATCTCCCACATCCATTTTTCAGACGCAGGCAAGCGGGTGTTTTGATCGTAATCGAATAGGCGGCTGAATACACGGATCACGTTCCCGTCGACCAGGGCGTCATCTTGGTTGAAGGCAATGCTGCTGATGGCGCCCGCAGTGTAGAGGCCAACGCCGGGGAGCGCTAAAATATCCGGATAGTGCGAAGGGAATTCTCCCCCGTGCCTTTCCATGATCTGCCTGGCCGCCTTCTGCAAGTTCCGCGCTCGGGAGTAATAGCCCAAGCCCTCCCACAGCTTGAGGATGAGGTCTTCCGGAGCTTCCGCGACAGATCGGATGGTGGGCAAAGCCTTCATCCATCGATCGAAATAAGGCAGCGCGGTCTTCACCTGCGTCTGCTGGAGCATGATCTCCGAGATCCAGACCTGGTAAGGGTCATAGGCCTTCCTCCACGGCAAATCGCGCTGGGCCATTTTAAACCAAGCGAGGAGGTTTTTTTGAATGGCGCGGATGATTTTAGGGTCGGGCTGTGGCATGGGAGCGCGCTTGTTTTTGGACCCCAGTATAGCACCCTCGCCAAAGCTAGAGCGGACTTCTTATTTGCTTCAGGGCAGGGCTCGTGACCGCAGCATAAATCTGAGTCGTCCGAATGCTGGCATGGCCCAGAAGCGCTTGCACATAACGTACGCCCGTTCCGTTTTCGAGGAGGTGCGTGGCAAAGGAGTGACGCAAGGAATGGAAGCTGGCCTTTTTCCGGATGCCCGCCCGCAAGAGAGCCATCTCAAAAACCTTCTGCGCCGTTCGCTCGCTCAGCCGCCCGCCTCGCTCGCTTTCAAAGACATAATCGCCCAACTCTTTATGCTCCGCATTGAGCTGAAGAGGAAAAAGGAGTTTCTGCGGCAGGAGGGTGATTCTGTCTTTCTTGTTTTTAGCTTGGCGCACACTGAGAAGCGAATCCTCAAAATTCAAATCACCTGCTTTTAGGCGGACCACCTCGCTCACCCGCAAGCCGGCCCCGTAGGCCAAGGAGAGAAGGAGTTTGTGTTTTGGATTCAGGGTGGATTCGAGCAGCGCTGTCACCTCGCTTTTGGATAAAGCCACAGGCAGTCTTTTGGGCTTTTTGGCAAAGCGAATGTTGATTTTTCGTTGGATTCCACGCACATGGTGGAAATAGAACTTGATCGCATTGAGGTATAAATTGACGGTGCTGGAAGAAAATCCCCTCTCGTGCATGGCAAAAAGGAATCGCTTGATGGCCTCTTCGTCGAACTGGTTCCACCGGTCCTTTCGGTGATCAAAATAGGCTTTAAGGCAGGCCGAATAAGCCCGCAGGGTTTTTTGGCTGCAGCCTCGAAGGGCAAGCTCGATTTTCAGCTTCTCTAAGTCGCTTGTGTACACGGAATTCGTTTAAATGCTAAAATTCAATGGCGATCCTCAGCTCGTTTTCATGCTACGGCGCAAAATTACTTCGCAATATGCCTCCAGGTCAAGCATTTTTGCGAAAACACTGCGTAAAAGCCTCACAGTTCAACAAAAAGGCAAATTCTCAAAGATAGACCCATCCACCACTCCCTTTCTATACAAAATGTTTCGCATAACCAACTCGATTGTGCCAATAGCACGAAAACACTTCGTATAGAAACGAGTTAGCTGAAATATTCCTTTCCTTTTTTGGGCTATCGCCCGTTTGTTTTAAAAAATTTTCGAATTTCTTTTTCTTTTATTTTTAGAGGGGAATAAGGTGTTTTCTCCGCTCCGCTACGAAAACAATTTATTAATATAAAAATTAAGTATTTGACAGTATACCCCCAGGGGGGTATACTTGTTGTATGAAATACATGGACAAAAACAATAAGGTAAAAGTCGTGCGCCGTCTCAAACTATTGGAAGGCCAGATTCGCGGACTTCAAAAGATGGTTGAGAACGACACATATTGCATTGACGTGATCACTCAGACGTCAGCGGTAAAACAAGGGCTATCAAACGTCGAAGATATGCTTCTTGAAAACCACCTTGGGCATTGTGTCATTCGTCAGATACAGTCTGGCCAAATAAAGAAAGCCAAGGAAGAAATTATCAAGGTCTATAAACTTAAGAGAAAATAATATGCACACACGAATATATAAAGTTAAAGGCATGCATTGCGCTTCCTGCTCTTCGGTCATTGAGAAGACCTTTAAAAAAGTCGCCGGGGTGGAATCTGCGGAAGTTAATTACGGCACAGAAAAAGCCAAAGTTTCTTTCGATCCGTCAAAGACGAGCCCTCATGATCTTTCCAAGCGCATTGAGCCACTCGGCTATTCATTGGAGGTTCCTGCAACTGCCGAGGAGATGGGCATGTCCGAGAGCGAGCACGCGGCGCATTTGGGACTTCATCAGTCCAAAAAAGAAAAGTTAGCTGAAGTGGCTGATATGAGGATCAAGGTGATTTCGGCCATCCCTATCGCTATTTTTGCGGCCATTGTCATGGGATGGGAGATTCTTGCTAAATATAACGTTGTCTCCGAAATGAGTTACACGCTGGAAGAATTTTTCCATCATCTCCTTCCTATATTGGCGACATATATTCTTTTTGTGGTTGGCAAGCCATACCTGCTTGGCTTCTATAGGTTTCTCCGATACGGCAAGGCAAACATGGATACGTTAATCGGCATCGGAACCGTTGCCGCCTTTTTATACAGTTTTGCCGTTAGTGCTTTTGAAGATGTACTACGGCCTTTCATAAACGTTGAGTACCAGTATTACGATGTGACAATCGTGGTCATTACGTTCATTGCGCTCGGCAAATACCTGGAAGCTCGATCAAAAATAAAGACGGGTGATGCCATAGAGAAGCTTCTTAATCTGCAAGCCAAGACCGCACTGGTTATCCGTGATGGCAATGAAATTGAAATATCGGTTAATGATGTAAAGCACGGCGATCTAATCATAGTAAAGCCGGGAGCGAAGATCCCCGTGGACGGCATGATAACTGACGGCAGTTCTTTTGTTGATGAATCAATGGTCACGGGAGAGCCGATGCCAGTACAGAAAAAAGTCGGAGACAGCGTAGTCTCCGGAACAATCAATACCAGCGGCTCATTTACATTCAAGGCAACAAAAGTTGGGTCGGAAACACTGCTCGCCCAGATTATTAAAATGGTCGAGGACGCTCAAGGAAGTAAGGCTCCGATACAAGCACTCGCAGATAAAATTTCGTCAGTTTTTGTGCCGATTGTTTTAGTGATCGCATTTGTTACTCTCGGTGCGTGGCTCATTGTTGGATCGCAGTATCTAGGTTTTTCTCAAGCTCTATCATTTGGTCTTGTTTCTTTCGTGGGAATTCTCGTTATTGCCTGCCCATGCGCTCTCGGTCTTGCCACACCGACAGCGATCATTGTTGGTGTCGGTAAGGGGGCAAAAGAAGGAATTCTTATCAAAGATGCGGCGACCCTAGAAAAACTCCACAAGGTAAATACGGTTGTAGTTGATAAAACCGGCACAATCACTATTGGAAAACCAACCCTCGTTGATATACAAAATCTTTCCAATCTAAAAGATGATGAGATGGTGTCAATTTTAGCCTCGCTTGAGAAGAAGTCAGAACATCCGATCGCTCATGCGATTGTAAATTACGCAAAAGAAAAAAATATACCTGTCTCTGATGTTTCAAACTTTGAAGGCATACAAGGCAAGGGTCTTAAGGGAACGATCAAGAACACTGAATACTTTGTTGGCAATGCAAAGCTTATAAGCGATCTCAACATTTCTTTTGATGTGGCGAAATTAAACGAGTTTACGTCGCAAGGCAAAACGCCGGTAATTATTGCCACAAAAGAGAAGGTTCTCGGTTTTGTTATGGTAGCCGATGAGATAAAAACAGAGTCGGTCGAGGCGATAAAGAATCTGCACGCACTTGGAATCAAAGTGGTTATGCTCACCGGCGATGATGAAAAGGCCGCCAAATACATAGGATCGCTTGTCGGCATTGATGATGTGGTTGCCCATGTACTACCGCAGGATAAGCTCGCAAAGATAAAAGAGCTTCAGTCACAGGGTCGAGTGGTCGCAATGGCTGGAGACGGCGTAAACGATGCCCCTGCACTGGCTCAGGCTGACGTGGGCATTGCTATGGGGACCGGAACGGATGTTGCAATAGAGTCTGCCGGTATCACGCTTCTTGGCGGAGACATCTCAAAGCTCGTCAAAGCAATCAAGCTCTCAAAAATGACCATGCGAGGTATCAAGCAGAATCTGTTTTGGGCATTTATCTACAACATTGTTGGTATTCCGCTTGCGGCAGGAGTTTTCTACCCGATCTTTGGCTGGGTACTAAATCCAATCTTTGCCGGATTCGCCATGGCAATGTCATCAGTTTCGGTCGTCTCAAATTCATTACGCATTAAAGCCAAAAAATTATAAAAAATATATGAACAACAATCAAAACAACAGCATCTTATATGGAATAGGCGGTATTGTTATCGGACTCATTCTCGCCGCGTTCTTATTTCCCATGATGAGGTATGACGGAATGATGTCTTGGGGAAATAACCAAAATCAAAGTATACGCATTGGGATAACAAGTTCAATCGATCAGCACTTTATCGAACAAATGATCCCTCATCATGAAGGTGCGATTGCAATGGCGAATCTTGCGCTCACAGAAGCAAATCATCCGGAAATCAAAACGCTCGCAGAGGCAATCCTAAAAGCCCAGACCGATGAAAATCAGCAGATGCAAAGCTGGTATCAGGACTGGTTCGGCCGAGCTGTGCCTAAAGGAAGTACAGTGATGGGCGGAATGATGTCCAAAGGTGGTATGCACATGGGAAGCAGTCAGGATATCGATACTCTTAAAAACGCTACGGACTTTGATAAAGAATTTATAGAACAGATGATCCCTCATCATCAGATGGCAATCATGATGGCACGCATGCTTGAAGCTGGAACGAACAGACCTGAAATGCAACAGCTCGCCAAGAATATTATCAAATCACAGTCAGAGGAAATCCAGCAGATGCAGGGCTGGTATGACAATTGGTACAAATAAATTATTACGATTTTAAAAACAAAATTATATGAACCTCAAGAAAGCGATGCAAGCATTAAAGGATCACGCTCATGAAGAAATTAGAATCCATCAAGAAATAATAGAAGAAGCTGGTGGCGATGTAAAACATCTGGCCAAAAAGCATC
>JACCDN011005868.1_pt1 | contig 14992 bp, 12 predicted proteins | sample 7441691 | NCBI WGS metagenome assembly JACCDN01 (sample SAMN15323439, study PRJNA562643) | freshwater metagenome | isolation source: river surface water | place: USA:Blue River Watershed | collected 2017-08-16
AGGCCTTTACTCCTATGAAAACGGAATCCCCGCCACCATTCAAGCAATTCAAAATGAGCTGAAGGAAGGCACTACAGATAAACCAAAGCTGGAGTTACCTCCGAGCCCATAAGGCTTAACCGTTGTAATCCCACCAGGTCTTCTCGCCCTTGTATTCATAAGGGCACTCAAGGATCTTCATACAAAAGGCATTTAGCGAAACAGCACCGTTGTACTGCTGTTCATCTAGTGACCAGGTAACCACACCAACAACATTTCCCTCGTTATCAACCAAGGGACCACCACTACTGCCATTAGAAATATTGTTCGTCACCAGAATCTCAGTCCGATTTGAATTGATTACATTTCCAAATGCAACAGAGCCTTCATACCCATCAGCACTTCCCAACGCCATGACCCAATACCCAGGAAAAGTGTCGAAAGTAGATAAACCTAAAACGGGAAGCTCCAACTTAGTTCGCAACACCGCCAAGTCATTCTCGGCATCCCAACGCACAAGTTCTGCAGCTACGGGATCCTCATAAGGCAACGCCACAGTTATGACATCGCCCTGTCCGATACACGTATCAATAACATGATGATTAGTTATCAGAACTGTTGGATAGGTTTTTGTGGAATCTTTCTCCAACTCAATCGCCCACCCAGTTCCCTGACTTCCCTTGCCCTCTGCAGGTTCACACCACACAGTCACTGTTGATTCTTGAGTTCTCTCAACCAATCGCTCAATACTGCGCGGAGGCACATACCCATCACCTGCAGGATTCTCATTTTCAAACTGCGCAGATGGAGCCCAGGTCAAAAAGAAAGCTCCCAATGCAAAGGGAGCAGCGATGATGGCTAGGTAGGTAGCGAACTTATTGGATTCTTGTTTCATAGGTAGAACAGTACGGAGGGTGACTGACAAATCGGGTTTCCTGAGCATATGTCGTTAAAATCGGACCATGGATGAATCCGAGAAGCTACTTAATGACTTGAGAAAGCTGGCTCTTCAGGATTCGATAGGAAAGAAATCGGCTGCAACATATTCAGTCTACGTTATTGAAATAAAGCGAATTGATCCAAATCTAGAATTTGATTTTTATGTTGGCTCGACTGGAAACCCCATCCAACATCGGTTTTCGCAGCATGTGCCGGAACATAAACTCGCGGCGAAGATATTCCGGAACTCAAAAGCGCATGCATTAAGAATACGCTGGGACCTGATTTCAGATTTTCCCAAGTTTCACACAAAGAGCGCCGCAGAAAAAGCCGAAGGGTTGTTAGCTAGAGCTATTCAAAGAGCAGGTTGGTCAGTCTGTTCTGATCGTTTAGACAAGCATTGAATCTCGAAATCCTTCCCATCCACACTCTTTGCATGAAACATCTGGGTCGCTGCCATCCCCGCTCATGCAACATCCGCCCACCGCATACTTCTCAAAATCAAATGTCTCAGGATCGGGCATTCCATAAATGATTCGTCGAAGAGTTCCAATCTGTCCACAAGAAGGGCACGCCAATAGCCTGATGGCACGCCGACGACGCTTCGTAGTCATAAGCGCAATGTAGGGGAGGGGACTGACAGGAATCCAAAACAGGTGGTAAACATGAGGTGGGCATCTTCAAAACCATTGAATTCTTCATTCGACACGATGGTGAATAAGGATGAATCAGGACTCACGGCACCTATACAAACATTGTTTCCACTTGATATCGTGGAGAAATGAGACCCGCTCGAATTACTTTCCTCACCTTGTTTTCTTTGGGATTACTTGGGGGAGTTGGTAACGCATGGCAGAGCTCGGCATACGTAAAGCCCCTAGGTGGAAGCCAGATCCAAGAGACTTTGAAGAGTCTATTTTCCTTCGTAGGAATAGTTGATTATGTCGTAGTCCCTACGTTATTTGCGATTTACGTATCTTTAATAGTGGCTGGGTATCAAAGATTTATAAAGCCAAAAGTGAATCAAAAATTCAAAGTATTATCCATATTTCTCACAATCATCGTTGGAATTGTGGGTCAAATTTTCTTTGTTGTGGCATTCTTTTCTCTCATCAGCTAAAGCAAAAGTAAACTGATTACGTGAAGGTGCACATATGTGGAAAAATGAAGAAACGCGACTAGTCGCGTCTTGGATCATTAATACACCAGAGGTTTACCAGTCAGCTCGTAAATTTGCTACCGAAAATCCGTCCGCACCAATTCTTTACCGTGCCTGGCTAAGGGCTGAAGGAATGCAAGAAGTAATTACACCAGACGGGATCTCGGCAGAAGATCCAAAGCTACATTTCGGTGAATTAAGCGATCTTCTTTGGACACTAACGGTTTAAGGAGTTCTTAATGGCTGGCGAAACAACTGGGCTTGTCATCTTTTCTCACCGTTCGGTGTTTGAAGAGATACATGGACCTGCTTACTCAAGATTATGGCGTCCAGGATATCTAGCGGCATTAGTAGAAAAACATGTTCCGTTATGGGTTGTTACACCCATCGCGCATGCGGCAAAGAGTCATCCAGAACACGAAATCATTCTCTGCAACCCAGACTTGGGTGGACTTTTAGAAATGAATTTATTTCCATTCATGGCTTCTTTGTTTTCGCAGAATGATTCGGAACTGAGAATGAAAGCCGAGAATGAAGGTGTGATGAATTCGGAAGGGGGCGTTTGGTGGATAAATGGAAAATCAGTCAGCCATGGAATTGAAGAGGAATTAGATGAGGATGGGCAAGTAATGGACAGAGTTGAAGACTTGGACTTTATTCATCCCTCGAGCAAAATTTATGAAATGAGTATTCCGCTGATTGCGAAAACCTGTCGTGTCACAAGCGTCCGGTATCCAGGATCAGCACTGATGGCATCTGATGGAGTTTCCTGGATGAGAGCCCAAGGTATAGATGTTGATGAATTTGTTTACAAAACTGCTGGAATTAGCCAATAGAAGTCAGCTCTCCTTGAAGCAATTCCACCCATTCTCAATATCTGCTATCACAATCTTTAAATACTCTCTGAGCAAGCCAGAAAGATCCACTAGGGATGCGTACATCAAGTCACAATCTGCATAACCACCACTCTTACCTTGATGAGAAAGATTGCTTCTTATTTGGTAGTACGTTTTGATTGCGTCGTCAGGTGTTTGATTGTCATATTTATACTTGAGCTTCTTTGCATCTTTTACCTGGATTATTGTTATTCCGGGATTTAATTTTATTTTTTCATACGCAAGGGCCCACTCTGGCGTTTCGCCGAGTTTTTTGATTCTTGCATTAGGGCCAGTTTCATCTGGCATACCAACCACAAGTAGCGCAACATGCTCAAGAATTACAGTTAGAAGCAAATACTTTTCTTGCATGCTATTCATATAAAGCCAATATTGCTTATGCATATCAGCAGGAAAAGACTCGCGCTTCATTTTGCTGATTGATTCCAAGAGAATGGGGAAAGAGTACGCGAAATAAGGATCGTATTTGGATGTCCATTTTGAGCCGTCAATTCTTGAATATCCACGAGCTTTTTCTCGTTTCCCAACGAATGTGAGGCAATCCCAAGACTCTCCTTCTTGATCGAGAACGTTTACTTCTGCTTTTTTGTATAAGTCACTTCCTTCATAACGTTCAATCGATGACCAAAATGTATCCATAGAATCAATCTTCGGGGTCAGGAGTTCGCCCTCTACAAATTCACCTTTTGATTCAAAAATAACGGGTAGTCCATCTCGAATGCCGACTTCATAATCAAAAAGTTTTGCGGGACGTATATTCTCAACAAGGTCAGCAAATTGTTTGAATGCTATTTCATCACTTTTCAAAGATCCGTATACAAATAGGCTGTGCATCATTCACCTCAAGATTTGGGGGGTTCTTCATTAGATATCAGCAAAAGGCTATCGCCTAAAGGCTGCAAGGACGCGTTAGTCGTTCCGAGATTTTGTATACAAATGAAAATCGCCCAAGTTCTGATTCAGCCTTTCCCTTGTCACCGAATTTCCGTAAGCTCAGACCATGTGGACACTCGAGGAAGAGCTAGCTCTTCGTGAGGACTTGATCGAGAAAGTCATCTCCAAAGCGAATGAAGGCGATGGGATGCTCTCTCGCGTAGAACTTGGCAGCTTCTCATATGCAGGCCAAGCAATTCGCGTAATAGATGTTCAAGGTGGTATTTGGAATCCAGGTGCATCTTGGACGCTCGGTGAAGAATTACGAGCAACACTTTCCATCAACACCACAAAGTCGGGCAAATACCAAGACCAAGAAGTTTCAGGTGGGCTTTGGCGATATGACTATCAATCAGGTGGAACCGCTGGCAAGAACACAAAGATGCGCAAAGCAATGGAGCTACAACTTCCTCTCATCTGGTTTGTCCAACAAGATTCAGGTCGTTACGTTCCATACAGAGTCTTCATCATCAATGATTTCCCAGATGAGGGCTACTGCCGAATCGCGCCTGACCTTTCTCTAGCAACCGCCTCTCGTTCCGAATCGTTAATTGAAAGGCGATATGCCGAACGAATGATGAAGCAGAGATTGCATCAACCTGCCTTCCGCGCCCGAGTGATTAGCGCCTATGAAACGAAGTGTGCAATCTGCAGACTTAGCCATGGTCGTTTATTGGATGCTGCGCACATAACTCCAGATAGCGATGAGACCTCATCCACATCGGTCACAAATGGCTTGAGCCTCTGCAAAATCCATCACACCGCATATGACATTAATATTGTTGGAATCGATGCTGACTACACAGTCCACATTCGGAAGGACATTTTGAGTGAAACCGACGGACCTATGTTGGAGCACGGAATTAAGGAAATGGACAAGACCAAGCTTTGGGTGCCAGCTGGACAGGGAGAGAAGCCAGATCCAGGGCGGCTGGAAATTAGATTTAAGGAATTCATAAAACAGTAAATCAAGGGACCCGATGATCCTTTATCCACGCCGTCCCCATGGACTCCGATTGACTTTTCATTTGTTGGGAGTATTGTTTCTCATAACGGCCCGGATGGGTCGTTGTCGATACGGCTGAAAAGCCATAGAAAAGAGGAAAGTTATGTCAGCACGTCCGTTTAATCACGATGTTACGCTCAAAATTGAGCAGTGTAATTCCCAGATTGTTGGGTCGTCTAAGCGCTTAATTGGCTTAGTTAAACTAAAGCAGATAGTCAGAATCATCGAAGTTCTGGACTTAGAAGCTAATCCGAGAGATTCCAAACTGAGCTCAATCACTTCCGACATCATTGAGTCCCTTACCAATACACCTGAGTTGTTCCCTCTAAAGTCAAAGGGAATCCTCTTGGCAGCTTCCACCTACAAAGAGTTAGATCGCGACCGATTCGAATTAACCTTTGTAGACAAGGCTGTTGAAGGCGTACTGGATGGTGGCCATAACCTTTTGGCTATTGGACATTACGTCTTAGGTCTAGCTTTGGTTGAACCCGATGATTTGAAGGAATTGCGGAAAGCAAGAATCTGGGCAGACTTCAAACAAGTCTTTAATAAGCACATCGCTACCGTTAATGATTTCTTAGCTGATGATGAAAACATCGTAGAGCTTTCAACACTGATTCCAGTTGAGTTACTTCTACCTAAATCCGAAGAACCAATAGATCTGGATGATTTCAGTCGATCACTTATCGATATTCAAGAAGCGAGAAACAACAACGCTCAACTTAAGCAAGAAACAAAGACCAACAATGAGGGCTTATACGATGGACTTAAGTCCGCGTTGCCACCCGAGTTAGAGAGAAAAGTTGAGTGGCGCTCTAATGAGGGTGGAGATGTAAAGGCGGCTGACATCGTTGCTCTTACATGGATTGCTCTCAGCGCACTAGAATTAGAAGTCGAGGACGAGGATCACAAGAAAGTTGTTCCACCGAGTCCAGTTCAAACCTATAGTTCTAAGGGCGATTGTGTGAATCGCTTTCACAGATTTATGTCCTCACCGCAAGTTACAACGAACAATGCGAAGCGTGAGATAAAGAGCGAAAAAGTGTTGTCAGCTTTCAAAGTGGCTGCAGACATTCCTTATCTTTATGACTTCATTTATGAAACCTTCCCTGAGTATTACAATTCAAATGAGGGAAAATTTGGTCGCATCAGTGCAGTCAATAAGATGAACAGCAAGGGTGGTTCGAAAGAGACTAAATTTGGACAAAAAGCTATCGCTTGGAAATATCCTGAAGGATTCATTGCTCCGCTTGTTTATGGCCTACGCTCATTGATGGTCAAAGATAATGAAGGAAATTTAAGTTGGGCAACTGATCCGAAGTTGTTTCTAAAAAATCATCTCCCACAAGTAGTGACTCGATACAAGCAATTACTTGAGGAAAATGATTTTGATCCCCAAAAGGTAGGAAAGAGCCACGTTGCTTATGACTCGGTCAGGGACGCCTTTGAACTGGCGCTGTTAAGAGGCAATAAAAACTAGGAATGTATGACCTCGGTCTTGGTCATGGGCTGAGACCGGGGTCAATTTCCATGTCAGTGGATCCAGTTAGTTTCTGAGTCATGGTCGAAAAATCGCAGATCGAAGGCATGATTACCCTGAGTACGTCAGGGTTACTAAGTATGGTTAGCGCATGCCGCTAGACCAAGCACTCCTTAAAGGAACCCAATCTCGAGAGTGGGTCGTCGCAAAGCCCCCAGTGGGCGCCATCCCTCAGTGGGTTTATACCGGTCGTGATGAATCGGGACTCGGCCCGATCTATGTCGCACTTGCATCTATTTCAGCACCCCCATCACGAGAAACAATGCGCGCTCTTCACACTGCGTACAAAGGAAAGTCGAATATTCAATTAGTAGTTGGTGCGGTTCTTGGTCATCAAGTGTGGATTTTTGGACCGGATGAAAGAACAGAAGTAACCGATTCTCTTGCACTCGATCAGGGCTGCCGACAACTACAGTCAGCTTTAGATGAGCCGGATGCAATTGCTGCATACACTCGCCTTGGCCAATTTCGGAGATCTCTCGACACGACTTCATTGGTTGGAGTTATAAACAGTGGATTGTTTGCGAGTTATCATATTCGTGAAAATGTGCCTAAGCGAAGCGACTGGAAAGAATCTTGCGAAAAGGCAAAACCACTTCTTGCACTTCGTAATGAACATCTGATTAAGGCCCTCGGCTTTAAGTCTGAAAAAACAGCTGGTAACGCCCTTCTGCTTACGACCGGAACTCCCCAGTCGAAGGCTGTTGCAATACTCCTAGATGAGACTGAACAATTTGATGCAACAAGTGCAAGGCATACTGGAATTTCCCCGGTCGCGTTTGGCTTGAATGTGGCAGCGCGTCAAGGTGTGCCATGGTTATTTGTCCTTAGGAAAGATCAAATAAGAATCTATCCAGCTAAAGATGGAGTTGGCGTTGGCCAAAAGGGTCAGGTCGAAACTTATTTGGAAATTGATCTGGCGGCGATCGATTCTGCACGTGCAGGATTACTAACATTAATCTTCTCAGCCGATGCTCTTGAGCCTAATGGAACCGCACAAGATTTACTTAAGGGTTCACAACTTTTTGCAGCGCAACTTGGACTTCGTTTGCGGGAGAGAATTTATGAGCATGTAGTTCCACAGCTTTCTAAATCAGTTGCAGAACATTTAAGAGATCAGGGAACCCATCTTGATTCCGAGGGCTTATCTCTTGCCTACCGACTCTCCCTAAGAATCTTGTTTAGGCTACTATTTCAAGCATATGCGGAAGACCGTGGGCTTTTGCCTGCAGGCCGAAATGAAGGTTATGACGCTAATAGCCTGAAGACAATTGCAAAGAGAATCCAAAGTACTCCTGAAGAACAATTCGGAAAATCTAAGACACTTTGGTTTGATCTGGTGCAAGTCTGGGATGCTATCGATGAGGGTAACGAAACTTGGAGCGTACCTGCCTACAATGGTGGACTTTTTGGGACAGACACAGACGTACATCCAGAGGGTGCACTGATTGAGAAACTAGGAATCCAAGATGATGTTCTTGGTCCTGTGTTGCAACACCTGCTTTTAGATGTTTCAGAAGATGGCGTACTTGGACCTGTTGACTTCAGATCCCTAAGCGTCCGAGAGTTCGGCACGATCTATGAAGGTTTACTCGAATCGAGCCTCTCAGTTGCAACTCAAGACTTGGGAGTGGATTCTAAAGGTGCTTGGATTCCGGTCGAAAACACGGATCAAGTTTTAGCTAGGAAGGGTGATGTTTATTTCCACTCAGCTTCAGGTGAAAGAAAAGCTACCGGTTCTTACTTTACTCCTTCAGTCGTTGTAGATCATCTAATTGATCGCTCGCTTGATCCAGCACTGGAAGCACATCTAGATAAAATCAAAAATTTATTGGATCAAGGTGATTTAGCTTTAGCTGCCAGAAACTTCTTTGACTTTCGTGTTGCTGATTTGGCAATGGGTTCTGGCCATTTTCTTGTAGCAGCAATTGATCGCATTGAGGCAAAAATGAGAATCTTTCTCGCCGATCCATCGACTCAAGTCCCAGGTATCAATGCTGAATTGATGCGTCTAGCCAAAGCAGCCAAATTAGCTCTTGGAAAAGATGAGTCGGCAATTGGCGAAATCGAGCCCGCTGCATTGTTGCGTCGACAGATTGCGCGACGTTGTATCTACGGACTTGATGTTAACCCGTTGGCTGTCGAACTTTCTCGGTTAGCAATTTGGATTCATACATTCGTACCAGGGCTTCCAATGTCAAGCTTGAATCACGGTCTGGTTTGCGCTAACAGTCTTACAGGTATTGGAACCATAGATGAAGCCATCCAAGCTTTATCGCCAGATTCGCAACTGATGGAACTCAAAAGAGGTCATGGTGCACCTATAACATTCTTCGAGGGTGCGATTTTTGAGAATTTAGAGAAAGTTAAAGAACTTCTAATAGAAGTTTCTAATTCCGATGAAGCCCGTAAATCAGAAGTCAAGGTTTCCGAAGAATTGCTTCAAAAAGCAAGAAGAGATGCCGAGCCAACAAAAGCAATTTTTGATGCAGCAGTTGCAGCAAGACTGGGAGTGATTGATCCTAGAATTATTTTTGATTCAGAATCATTAATCGCAATAGCAAACTCGGGTGAAGTAAAGAATAGTATTTCAATATTGAATCCCGCTCATCTCCCCTTTTTGTTTCCGGAAGTTTTCCTTCGTGAGTCCTCCGGCTTTGATGTACTTCTAGGAAATCCTCCATGGGAGAAGATCAAGGTTGAAGAACATCAATGGTGGGGTATGCATATCCCTGGTTTGCGCGGCATGGCTCAGAAAGAAAAGAACAAGGCTTTGGCTGAAATTCAATCCTCGCGAAAAGATTTGGTGAAGGAGTATGAAAGTGAAGTAAAGAGAGTTGAGGCATATCGAACTGTAATCGTTAAAGGTCCCTATCCGGGGATAGGGTCTGGTGGCGACCCTGATCTCTTTCAAGCTTTTGCATGGCGAAATTGGCAGTTAACAAACAAAAAAGGTTTAGCCGGAATTGTTTTGCCCCGCGGCGCACTTTCTGGTTCTTCTCTAAAGAACTGGCGCCAAGTGATACTTGATAGTGGAAGTTTTAGAGATGTTTGCTTCTTGAGTAATGCTGGTGGTTGGATTTTTGAAGGTGTTGACGGAAGATACACCATTGGACTTGCAGTATTTGGAAAAAGTGATGACCACTCAGTGTCATTTTCTGGACCATTTTTTTCAGAGGCAGAAATGCTTGAGGGCCGCCAATTTTTTACCAAGGCGGATAAGAATGAATTTCTATCCTGGTCTGGAACTGCTGCTTTCCCATTGATTCATAGCGAACGTTCAGCTTCGGTTTTTCGAAAGATGAAAAAGCAGCCTCGGTTTGACACGAGATCCCCGGAATGGGATTTCAGGCCATATGTAGAACTTCACGCAACCGCAGACAAAGAGTTTTTTGATTTTGATATTGAAGAATCGCGAGATCGGACTCCTGTGCTCACAGGTGCCTCATTCAATTTATGGGCACCGAATTTTGGATCACCTTATGCATACGCCGATACAAATGCCATTTTGGAAGTTTTGTTAAGGAAGGCAAGGTCTGCATCCTCAAATGCACGCTCGGCATATTTTGGGATGAAGTTTAATTCGGAAAAAGATTTGCCAATATCTAAACCCCGTTTAACTTTTCGAGACATTACGAATCAAACAAATACAAGAACCACAATCGTATGTCTAGTCCCAGCGGGCGTAGCTCTCACTCATAAAGCTCCTTTTTTAGTTAACCGAAGTGACTCTAATGAGCCAGAGGCCTTTCTTCTAGGTGTAATGTCGAGTCTTCCTTTTGATTGGTATATGAGACGGTGGGTGGAGTTGCACATCACTTACGAATTACTAAATCCTGCTCCTATTCCACAACCTCCAGTCCGGAATATTCTAAGGAAAAGAATCGTGGAGATAGTTTGCAGCTTGCAATCACTGGAACAGGGCTATGACGAGTGGATTGCTTCAATTAACTCCGACTTCAAAATCAATACTTCTGATTTAGACCCTACAGAACTGAAGTTCGAATTAGACGCCCTTGTAGCACTTTTGTTTGAACTTAATCGAGATGACCTCATCCAAGTTTTTACTACTTTTCATAGAGGTTGGCAATATCAACAGTCGTTAGAGAGAGTTATTTATTATTTCGAGATCTGGGAGCGTAAAGAATGGTGAACAACAACAATTTACCTATGTTTGCCAGCAATAGACCCGAAAAAGGCGAAACTGTGGCAAGTGCCCTTAACCAGCTTTTTGGCGTGATGCGTGGCAAACTTCGTGAAACTCCGAACATTGCTATAGCAACTGCATTTCTGAATCCAGCGGGATTTGATTTAATCGCGGAAGAGCTGGAAAAAGTTCCCAAAGTTCGTCTTCTTTTGGGAGCTGAACCAGAACAAGAAGTTATAAGAGCAATTAGCGATTCAGACGCAGATCGCAATATTCGCCTGGTCGCTGCACTGAAGAGACATTCAGATTGGATGATTGCAGAGCGTGACGCTCTTGGATTTACGCGAGAAGCTTCGACTCAAGCGTTGCGATTGGTTGAATGGTTAAAGCAGATTGATAGTGATGCTAAACCAAGAGTAGAAGTCCGCAGATTCACAAAAGGTTTTCTTCATGGAAAAGCTTTTATCTCTGAGGATTCAGCGCTGCCAGCGGTTCTAGCTGGATCGAGTAATTTTACTCTAGCAGGACTAAGTCTTAATGCTGAATTAAACTTGGGTTATGGCGCGGGAGACCAAGTCCATGGCAATCTAGTTCGAGAGTGGTTCGAGCACTATTGGGATCAAAGCGAAGAGTTTGATCTAGGTAAAATTTATGAAGAGCAATGGAACGAACATTCCCCTTGGATAGTGTTTATGAGAATGCTTCATGAACTGTATGGCAGTGATCTGGATGATCTAGCTCCGCGTAAATTGCAGCTTGCGCTGACTCAGTTCCAAAGTGATGGAGTAGCACGAGCTATTCGCCTCTTGGATACCTTAGGGGGAGTTCTAATCGCAGATGAAGTTGGTTTAGGAAAGACTTATTTGGCTGGCGAGCTTATTGCGCGTGCTGCGAAAGAGAACCGACAAGGTGTACTGATTGTTTGTCCGGCATCACTGAAGACAGGAATGTGGGAACCATTCCTAAAGAATCACGATTTTTCTCGAAGAGTGGAAGTCTTTTCATACGAGGAGATTCGCAACCGTATGGATGTAGAGCATGAAGGCCATGAAGAATTTACCAGGCGTATGGATGATTTTGCTCTGGTTGTAATTGATGAGGCGCACAACCTAAGAAACGCAGGAGCACAAAGAAGCTCAGCAATTGATCGTGCAATTCTTGCGGGAAGTACGCCAAAAAAAGTTGTCTTATTGACGGCGACGCCGGTTAACAACAGTCTTTCAGACTTGGAAACACTCATTAAGTATTTTGTTCGTGATGATGCACAATTTGCTGGCGAAAACATTCCCAGCATTAAGAATTACATAAAGAAGGCCCAGGATCTTGATCCAGAGAGATTAACACCTGAACACCTCTTTACTTTGATGGATCAAGTGGCGGTAAGACGCACACGAAAGTTTGTAAAAGATAATTATCCAGGTCAAGAAATTGACGGGCCAAACGGTCAAAAGATGACAGTTGAGTTTCCAACCCCAAAGGTTTACCGGATTGATTATGCACACGAGGACATCGGTGATGAGCTCATTTCTCGTGTTGTCTATGCGTTGGATTTGCCAGAGGACACACCATTGGTTGCTAGATACACCGAAAAGCGAAATGATCCAGGTCGTTTGATTCTTGCTCGGTACACATCGAGTGCGTATTTATTGAGTGGTGAAATTGAAAAGTTTCAGGTTTCCAACGCAGGACTTCTTAGATCTGCACTCTTAAAGAGACTAGAAAGTAGTCCGCAAGCACTTAGTGCGACGTTAACCAAACTTGTGAATGCTCATAGAGGATTTTTGGATGCACTTAATCAAGGAAAAGTTTTGACGGGTGAAGCGCTCCGCGAGTGGACTTCTTCGGAAGCCGAAACTCTGGATGAGTTCTTGGAGGGCTTAAGCGAGACCGGTCAAGAAGACGTGGAGCTCGCCTCCTTATATGAGACTGAGGTACTGAAGGAAGATGTTGCATCAGACCTTCAGCTTCTTACTGAGTTGCAAGAACTTGCAATAAAAGCAGCCAAGTTCAGCGATCTCAAGGTGAAATCTTTAATTGATGAGCTGACAATTATTGCAACGAGCGCACGCAAGGCGGATGCAAGAGGAGTACCTTCGGGGGATCGAAGAAAAGTCATTGTCTTTTCATCATTTGCCGACACGATTGTTGACATTCATACTAAAGTTTCCGCAGCAATTCAAAAAGCAGAAAACAACCCTCTCGCGGATTACAAAGGTCGCTTAGCTGAGCCTGTTATGGGTGTTGGTCTATCCACAAAAATGCATGGAACTTCGGGTGGAGTTGATCAAGATAAACGCACGAGGATGATTTCTGAATTTGCTCCTGAGACAGCTGGCTCGCTAAGAGTTGATGGAACACCGATGAGTCCAGATAATTTTGACATCTTGTTGACTACGGATGTTTTGTCTGAAGGCGTGAATCTTCAACAAGCGGGACGAATTATCAATTATGACCTTCCATGGAATCCCATGCGTATTGTGCAGCGACATGGTCGTGTTGACCGTATCGGCAGTAAGCATGACACCGTACAAATGGGACTCTTTTTCCCAAGTGCGCACTTGGACGAACTTCTTCGTCTTGAAGAAACTTTGGAGAGAAAACTTGCGCAAGCAGAGGCAGCTGTTGGCGCTGGAGTAGTACTTCCTGGGAGAGAACCGGGAAAGCAAGTCATTTTTGCAGACACAAAGGAACAAATTGATCAGCTTTATAATGAGAATCCTGAGCTGTTGGAATCTCGTGGAAGCAGCGCCGCACTATCAGGAGAAGAGTATAGAAGGCGACTTTCTCTTGAAATGAAAGATCCCTTTACTCGCCATGATGTTGAGAATCTTCCGTATGGCTCAGGAAGTGGATTTGAAAATCCTAGGATTAGAACCAACGGGTATGTTTTTTGCGTAAAGATTGGAACTCACGAAAAACCTTGGTTTAGATTTGTTCCTGTCGATGAAAATTGGAACGTCTATGTCGAAGATGGCAAAGCTATTGTTAATGACGACATGCTTGCTTCCTTGGTCGCGGCCGATCCAGTTTCACAGTCAACACCACGATGGATGACTCCTGACGTTTATGATCACGCCTTTGATGCTTGGTCGGTAGCGCGTGGGAGCGTCTTCACAGACTGGTCTTTCTTGACTGATCCAATTAATCTGAAACCAGACTCTCCAAAATCTTTCAGAGATGCATCAGCATTGGTTTTTCAATCCGGTGAATTCTTGAGTGCTGAAGATCGCCGAGAACTCATTGGAAAGTTGAATGCCGTGCCTTCTAAGAAAGTTGAGCGGGCAGTTCGTGCAGCGCTATCAATTGTAGGCACCGACAAAGAACGAATTCTTGCAGTAAAGGAAGAAATAGAATCGGCTGGAATTCAAAAGCCTGAACCCCCGAAACCTCTTGAGATAGTTTCTGAAAACCAAGTGAAACTTGTAACGTGGATGGCCGTGAAAGGTAATTTGGGTTAAGTAACCCAATAAACACTCTCTCCATCCCTCTCCAATATCCCGTACTCGATCATGTGTCTGCGTAATGCAGCGGTGTCAGGGTGGTACTTGGCGATAATCTCGTTCAGTTGTTTCTCTGGGTACTTGGTATCGGGGGAGAGCTCGGAGGCGATATGGCGCAGAACTGCGAGCTTCTTGGGCAGTTTTACGGGAATGCTGATGAGGGTGCCATCGGGGCGGAAGAACTGGTCGATCTGTTCTGACATGGGTTAAGTGTAATTGTGGCTCGTTAATGGAAGGTTCGGAGTACGCTCAAAGCATGACTAAGAGACAAGAGTTCAGGGTAATTCGAAGCTATGGCGGCTTTGAAGTTCGCGAGTACATGCCTTGTTCTATTGCAGAGGTAAAGGTTTCGGCTGATTACGCATCTGCAGGTAGCGTGGCTTTTGGTTCTCTCTTTCAGTACATCTCTAAAGGCAATAAGAGTTCTGAAAAGATTGCGATGACGGCTCCTGTTATTTCTGCGCAGAAGGCTGATAAGAGTGATGAGAATGAATGGTTTGTCTCTTTTGTGATGCCAGCTGGAACAACCTTGGGGCAGTTGCCAGATCCCAATGATCCGCGAGTTGTGTTGCGAGAGCTGGGTGCTGAAACATGTATTGCGGCATCTTTTCGAGGTAGAGCAACTGATGAGGTTGCAAAGAGAAAGGTGGCAGAGCTTCGAGCCTTAGCGGCGAAGGAGAACATTTCTTTGTCTGATGAGACAAGAATCTGTCGCTTTGATCCGCCATTTAAGCCAGGGGTGTTGCAGTACAACGAGATAGTTATTCCGGCGTATTTGTAGGTGGCCCAAGGAAAGTTGGCCGATATAGGGGATGCAGGCTAGACGGGAATGTTGAAATGTGGCCATATGAAATGGTCATTTGTGGTTATTTTGTGGGCAGCGGATATGAACT
>JACCDN010313247.1_pt1 | contig 14991 bp, 13 predicted proteins | sample 7441691 | NCBI WGS metagenome assembly JACCDN01 (sample SAMN15323439, study PRJNA562643) | freshwater metagenome | isolation source: river surface water | place: USA:Blue River Watershed | collected 2017-08-16
CGTTACAAAGAAACTAGCGCTGGAGTTTATTCTCTTTTAGATACGGTAGACCATTTTGGAGTTAACGGTTACACTTTGTACACGGATGGCTATAACGAAACAAACGCTAGTAGCTTATTCGTATGCTTAGCAAATCCTAGCATAGAGATAACCTATGAAGAAGGCATAGAATCTTCAAAATATCCTTATATAAATGCCATTGTAGATTTCACTGCAAACGCTTCAAGCAAAGTGGACGTATCTTACAAGGATATGAACGGGCGTAATGAGGTAGTAGTTTCCTACGATACTAATGCTAAATCAGTTATTAAGGTTCCAGTTCGTACAACGTCTGCAAAATTTGATAATGGTAATACAGTTACTTTAAATTGGAAGCCAGCAGGTACTACCACTGATATCACTAAGACGTTTACGGTGTCTCCAATATGCGAGCCTAAATATACACCAGTACAATGTCAATTTATAAACCGCTATGGTGGTTGGCAGTTCTTAACCTTTTTTAAGGCTAAGTCTAGCTCGATAAATGTAATGGGAACTCCTTATAATTTATTCCCTGATTCGGTTGATTATAACCCAAAGAGACCACAAACTGCTTCACTTAATGTAAACGGGAAACAAGGAATTAGATTAAACACGGGATGGATTCCTGAAAATTATAGCGAATTAATTCAAGACTTGCTATTATCGGAAACGGTTTTATTAGACGATGTACCTGTAGAAATTAAGACACAATCTAGCGATATTAAAACCTCGTTAAAAGATAGAAATATTAACTACGAAATGGAGTTCGAGTACGCATTTAATCTTATTAATAACGTAATTTAATGATAGTAGTAGGGTTATATATTTACGACGAGCAAGGCAATGCGAGACGAATCGAACTATTCAGCGATGAAAAGATAAGCGTTACGTCTAGCGTTCAAGATATTTCGGACATTTCTAAAGTCTTTACAGATTTTAGCCAGTCGTTTACTGTTCCAGCGACTCCTATCAATAACGCTATTTTTAAGCACTGGTATGAAAACGACGTAGAGAATGGATTCGATGCTAGAAAGAGAAAGAGCGCTTACATAGAGCTAGACACAATTCCATTTAGAGTAGGTAAAATTCAGCTAGAGAAAGCTCAATTTAAGAACGGTAATTTAGATAACTATCAAATTACTTTCTTTGGCTCTATCGTATCATTAAAAGACATATTCGATAATAAATCTTTAAGAGACTTAAGTTATACTAGCTTAGGATTTAGCTACTCCGGTACTACTGTAAAAAATAGAGTAACTTCTTTAGTAGATTCAGACGTTAAGTTCCCATTAATAAGTTCTAAAAATTTATGGGAATACGACACCGCAATTCCTGGAGCTTGGGATATTTCTAAAAGTGCTACGCCTATTAATTATACAGACTTATTCCCAGCGGTCAGAGTTTCGGCATTGCTTTCACAAATTGCTTCTAATTTAGGTATTACTTTCTCTGGTAGTTTCTTAACAGATGACAGATTTAAAAGGTCTTTCTTATGGCTAAAAAATGCTAATGAGTTTACTCCTAAATTTACCCCTTCTAAAATAAATTTTAATACGGCTACTTCTACAACTGGAAACGCTGGCTTGTTTAATGTTTTTACAGATACATTAAGTTATACCGAGCCTACTTATCCAGAGGTTTTAGAAAAGTCAAATATAAGAATAACATTTAGTGACCCTTCAATAGGAGAAGATGCGGTAGAGTTTACGATTTACGTTTACAAGAACGGAGTTAAATTAAATGAGCAATCTTATTTAACTCAAATAACAGAAATGTATATCGACCTTCCTTTAGATGGGACAGGTCAATATACCTTCTATATTTCATCACAATCTCCAGTAACTTTTACAAGCGTATACTTCTTTCAAACAGTAAAATATACGCCATCGTATACAATAGTTAAAAACGTTACGGCTACACAAAGCACGGCACAAACATCTTCATCAAGTATTACAATAGCTGACTTTATGCCAGATATTAAGATAGAAGATTTCTTTAGCGGAATTTTAAAAGCGTTTAATTTAACGTGCTTTTCATACGACGGGGAAACATATTATTTAGAGCAGTTAGAAGACTGGTATTTTGATGGGACTATTAGAGATTTATCTAAATACATTATAAGTGATAATATTGAGATAAGTAAACCTGAACTTTATAAGAGTATTAATTTTAAGTTTGCTGAGGCTAAAAACTTCTTAGCGGTAGAATACCTTTCTCGTAGCAAAACACCTTATGGAGACTTGCTATATGACATGGATATAGACGGAGGCGAGTACACTATCGAGCTTCCATTTGAGACTATGTTAATGACTAAGTTTACCGATACTAACTTGCAAGTCGGATATTCTTTAGATTCTAATTATAATCACTATATCCCTAACCCAGTATTTTTATACGATTACGGAACTATCCAATCGGAAAACTTTTATTTTAACGATGGAAGCTCTACAACTCAGTTAAGCACTTATAATTTATTTGGTCAGGATACTAATATAGGAGGAAATAACTACACAATTAACTTTGGAACCGAGCAGTCTACTTATACCAATGTATTAGAGACTAATTCATTATTCTATAACTACTACTTAAATTATTTAAATAACATTTTCAGCAAAAAATCTAGGATTGTAAAAGTAAAAGGCATTTTGCCTATTAGCTTATTAACTATTTTAAAGCTAAATGATAGAATTATAATAAGAGATAAGCGCTATGTTATTAACAAATTTACAACCGATTTAACTACGGGCGAAGTAGATTTTGAGCTATTAACCGATTTTAGAATAGTAACAGAGCCAGCTCCAGAAACTGGCGATTATTCAAGTTTAGATTATTCCCCTTCAGATTATAACACATAATAAATATGACAAAGCAACAGGTTTTAGATTTAATCGCAGCAAATTTAGCTACTGGCTCAAATATAACGGCTGCAGAACATAGAGCAGTCGAGGAAGCCATCGTAGGCTTAATAGGGTTAGATACGGTAGCTTATGGTAGAATAGGACCGATAGATATTGCAAACACAGCTACTAGCTGGCCAGTTACAGGTAACTTAATAAGCGCAACAAGGGTTGGTTCTCCTTCAGGCGGATATGTTGAAATTAGAGTAACTATTCCGAGTGGATTATTAACATCAAGTGACTTTAAAATTAGTAGCGACGTTGAATCTGCAGGCACAGGAAACTTAGACAATGATATGCTAGGCGTCTTATTTAAAAAAGACGATTCAAGCACTACTACATTTAGATTATTAATAGAAGAAAGTCCCGCTGGCACTACTTCTAGTATTTATATTCACGTTGAAGTAGTTCAATTATGATAAAGCACGTTTTAAATTTATTGGTTTCAATGAATCATTACGGAGAAACAGAAAATATAGAGATTGCAAAAGGTAAGTACGAACTGCCAAAAACATTTAAAAAAGGATTTAATCAAATTAAAAGAAACTGGAAATGGCAGAGCAAAAAGTAGTCACGCTTGAGGTTAAAACCAAAAACCAATCTGGCATCGCTAAATTTTTTAGTGACCTTAAAAATAATATTCAAGGTGTTAAGAATGAAACTGGCGATTTAAATCAAAAGCTTGATGACGTTAGTAAAAAATCGAGTGCATTTGATGCTATAAAAAAGGGGGCTATGGAATTAATCCCTGGTCTTAAAGGAGCAACAGAAGCAGGGAATGGGTTACTTTTAAAAATGTGGCAATTAGTAGCTAACCCAATCGGACTAATTATTACCGCTATTGTAGTTTCTCTTAAATTCCTATATGAAGCATTTCAAAATTCAGTAGCAGGAGGTAAAGAATTAAAAGCAATTTTTGCGGCTCTTGATGGGGTTATGACTCAAATAAAAGATGCGGTCTTTGGTTTAGGTCGTGCATTTATTGATTTGGTTGCAGCTGCATATAAATTTATTACTCTTGATTTTACAGGAGCAATGGAATCTTTTAGCGACGCAACTAAAGAGGCTAAAACTTCTATGAAACAATTAGGAGACGCTACTTCAACAACATTTAACAAATTAAGGGAATTAGAAAAAGCACAACAAAAGAATGATAAGGCTAGAAAGATTGCAGCGGTAGAAGAATCTAAAAACAATAAGTTATTAGTTCAATCTAGAGACATTCTAACAGACGAGACTGCAGCTATTAAAGACAAACAGAAAGCACTTGAAGAAGTAACAAAATCCGAAAACGATGCTTCAGCGGAACGTATAAGAATTGCAAAAGAAGATTTGCGAATTATATTAGAAAAACAAAAAACAATCGGGGGAGAAGCTGGTAAAAAAATGATGCAAGAAGTTCGTGATGCACAAATCGCATTAAACGAAGCTGAAGCAGAAGGAGCTAGAAACGGAATCAAATTAAATCGCCAGCGTAAAATGCTTAATCGTCAAGCAAATGCTGACCAGAAAGAAGCACAAGCAGAATCAGATAGAATAAGAAAGGAGGCAGCCGCTGCAAGGTTAGAAGCGGATAAAGTTAATAGAGACGCTGAAATCTCTTTATTAGATGAAAGAAATAAGGAAATACAAACTCGTATAGAAAAATACAATCAGGATAGAGCTAAATTATTAAAGGCAGGTTATAAAGATTTTTCTAAAATCGATGAGGCATTTTTAAAAGACAGAGCATCGATTAATAAAAAATATGACGATGCTGCGGAAAAAGCTAGAATCGAAAAAGAGCAGAAAGATTATGCAGCACTTCAAGCAGAAACACAGGGTTTAATAGATGAATCAAATCGTCAAATTAAACAATTAACAGATAAAGAATTTGATAGGGCTAATAATGAAAAACTTTCTTTTGATGCAAGATTAGCGGCAGTCGCAGAGAGAGAAAGATTAATGTCAGAAATGATATTTAAGAGTGAAGAAGAAAGGACCGCATTTGAAAAACAAAATTCTGACGCTAGAAAGAAAATAGCTGAAAGTGAAAGAGATGCAAAGAGAGCAGCGGCTTTAGCGGTTGCTGATACCTTAGCAAACGTAGCTAATTTAATTGGGAAAGAAACGGCAGCTGGAAAGGCTTTAGCGGTTGCTAGTGCAACAATTTCAACTATAAATTCAGCTCAAAAAGCGTATGAATCTACAGTTGGTATTCCTTATGTCGGTCCGTTTTTAGCTCCAATAAATGCGGGTTTAGCTTTGGCTGCAGGTTATAAAAATGTTTCTGATATTTTATCGGTTCAAGTTCCAGGCGGTGGAGGAGGCGGAGGAAGTGCTCCTTCTGCAGGTTCTACACCAAGAGCACCTTCATTTAATGTAGTAGGAACGAGTGCGGCTAGTGCTAATCAGATTGCTAACACAATAGGCAAAGAGCAGCCACCAGTTAAGGCTTATGTAGTTTCAAATGACGTAACTACTGCACAAAGTTTAGATAGAAATATTGTCTCAAGTGCAAGTCTTGGATAATGAAAATGTAACAAAAAAAAATATAAACGTTTATAGGCTATGAGAATTGTCGAATTAGTTATCGAGAAAGATTTAGATGGGATTGACGCAGTTAGCTTGGTGGATTCCCCAGCTATAGAAGAAAATTTCATCGCTTTAAATAAGGAATATAAAATAGAGTTTGCTGAGGTAGACTCAGACAAGCGTATCCTTATGGGAGCTGCTCTTATTCCTAATAAGCAAATCTATCGTAAGAATGGCAAGGATGAGTTCTATGTGTTCTTTAGCGAGGCTACGGTAAAGCAAGCTAGTGAGCTATTCTTAAAGAATGGTAACCAGTCAAACGCAACGCTAGAGCATAAGTCTAAATTCGACGGAGCTACGGTTGTAGAGTCTTGGATTATTGACAACCCAGAAATGGATAAGTCTAAAGCGTATGGCTTTGATTTGCCAAAAGGAACTTGGATGATATCTATGAAGATAGAAGACGAGAACGTATGGAAGCAAGTTAAGGAAGGTAAGTATAAAGGTTTTTCTATTGAAGGGTATTTTGCTGACAAGTTAGAAATGAGCGAAGAGGTTGCTTTAGAATCATATTCAGACTATGGTAGCGACGTTAAAAATAATGCTCAAAAGGGGATTGAATTAAACGAAAGAAATGGCAATAAGTGTGCAACTCAAACGGGAAAAGTAAGAGCGCAACAGTTAGCCAAAGGAGAGCCTATTTCAGTTGAAACTATTCAAAGAATGTATTCTTATTTAAGTAGGGCAGAAACTTATTACGATAATGCAAACTCGCAAAACGATTGCGGATATATTAGCTTTTTGTTATGGGGTGGGAAGTCGGCTCTTAGCTGGTCAAGAAACAAATTAAGAGAATTAGATTTATTAACATTAGAAGAAGAAAAAATAATTAATCAAATAATCCAAATAATTAAAGATGGCAAATAAAAAAACAAGTCCACAAGATTCTTCGAGAGCTTGCTTATGCGAAGATGGAACTTACTCAAAGGATTGCTGCAAAGGCGGAGAAATTAATCAAGGTATCGGAGCAACTGAGGGGCAAGCTATTTCAAATGTTATTAATACAAATCAGCCAAGAGTAATTACAAGAGAAAATTAATTAAATAAATAAATAAATATGGAATACAAGAACAAGTTGAACAAGATTAAAGCTGTTCTTTCTATGGAAGTAAACTTAGCACAAATGAAGCTAGATGATGGTATTACCGTTATCGAAGCTGAAGAGTTTGAGCCTGATTACTCAGTAGGAATTGTAACTGCGGACGGTATTGTACCAATGCCTGTAGGCGAGTACAAGTTAGAAGACGGTAAGATTTTAGTCGTAGCCGTTGAAGGTGTTATCTCTTCTATTATGGAAGAAGAAGCTGAAGAAGAAGCTCCTGAAATTGAGGAAGCACCTGAAGAAGTAGTTGAGCCAGAATTAGCTCAAGAAGCGCCAAAGGCTAAGCGTATTGTAGAATCAGTTTCAAAGGAGACTTTCTTTGCTGAAATTGAGAAATTACGTCAAGAGTTCTCTTTAATTAAAGAAGAAAACGAAGCTTTAAAAGCTGAGAATGAGTCTTTAAAAGTAGAGATGGCTTCTATCGAAGAAGGTGCTGAGCCTTTAGCTCACAATCCTGAGGCAATCACTCCAAAACAATCTTTTAGAATTAGTAAAAACAGAACCGCTTCTATTCAAGATTCGGTATTTAACAAAATCTTTTCAAAATAATTAAACTAAAAAAAAATGCCAACTAGCACATCAATTACCACAACTTACGCCGGCGAATTTAAGAATCAAATTATCGCTGCGGCATTATTATCTTCACCTACTATTGACGCAGGTGGTATCACGGTTAAGCCGGGTATTAAGTACAAAGAAGTAGTTAAGAAATTGTCTACAGACGCAATCTTAAAAGATGCTTCTTGCGATTTTACTGCTACGTCTACAGTTACTTTAACTGAGCGTATCTTACAACCAGAAGAATTCCAAGTAAACTTACAATTATGTAAGAAGGATTTTCACTCTGATTGGTTATCCGCTGAGCAAGGATACTCTGCTTTTGACGTACTTCCTAAGACTTTCGCTGACTTCTTAGTTGCTCACGTTGCTGCTAAAGTTGCTGCTAAGAACGAGACAAATATCTGGACTGGTGTAACTGCTAACGCTGGAGAATTCAACGGTTTTGCTACTTTGTTAGCTGCTGACGCTGCTCTTCCAACCGCTCAAGAAATCGCTGGAACTACTGTTACTGCTTCAAACGTAATTGCTGAAATGGGCAAAATCGTTGACGCTATCCCAGCTGCTCTTTACGGACAAGACGGATTGCATATCTACGTATCTCAGAACATGGCTCGTGCTTACGTTCGTGCTTTGGGCGGTTTCGCTGCATCTGGTTTAGGTGCTAACGGTACTAACTCTTTAGGTACTCAATGGTATAATAATGGTTCTTTATCTTTCGACGGTGTTAAGATTTTCGTAGCTAACGGTTTAGCTTCTAACACAGCGGTAGCTACATTAAAAGAGAACTTATTCTTCGGTACTGGTTTATTAGCTGATATGGACGCTTCTTCTGTAAAAGTTATTGACATGGCAGACGTAGACGGTTCAGAAAACGTACGTGTAGTTATGAGAATGACTGCAGGCGTTCAGTACGGCTCTGTAGAGGATATCGTTACTTACGGTATCACTAACTCTGCTAACTAATAGCGTTTAATAGCACCTCGTTAATTCGGGGTGCTTATTTTTAAATCTTTTAAATAAAATAAATATGTCTTGTGATATTTCCTTAGGTAGAATTGAGCCTTGCAAAACGAGTAACGGTGGACTAAAAGCCGTATACTTCGTTAACTGGGGTGACGCTACGGGTTATACTTACGACGTTACTAATACCGACGCAATCTCTGCGGTAGCTGGTACGCCTAGCGCTTATAAGTATGACTTAAAAGGTAATAGTTCTTTTGAGCAAACTATTACTTCTTCCCGTGAGAACGGTACTACGTTCTTCGAGCAAACTTTGAATTTAACATTAAAAAAATTAACGGTAAACGACCATAAGCAAATTAAGCTTTTGTCTTACGGACGTCCACAAGTTATCGTAGAAGATAACAATGGAAACTTATTCTATTGCGGTGTTAAGCACGGCATGGAAGTTTCAGGTGGTACTATCGTAACTGGTGCAGCTATGGGAGACTTAAGTGGTTACACTTTAGTTTTATCTGGTCAAGAGCCAGTACCAGCTAACTTCTTATCTACTACTTTGACTACTGCTGGATTTACAGTAGTATCTGGTATTTAATAAGTTTTTGTTGTTTGAGGTTTGAAATTGGGGGAGCAGAGGTCTTCCCCTTTTTCGTTTAGTAACAAAACGTATTAAATAACGTTTATAGGTTATGGTAATTCTAAAAGAGAATAGTACGGTTCAGCGTTTTACGTTTATCCCCACAAGGTTAAGCGATGCAAACTATCTAGTACTTACTAACGAAACTACTAACGAGGTTACGACTAAGTCGATTAATGTAAAGAAAAAGTCTTATTATTCTTACTTCGATTTAGTATTTGATTTTATTGAGCAAGGTCACGTCTATAACGTAGCCTTAAAATACTACGGTATTATAGATGGGAAACTAGATTACCATTTAGCACACCGAGACAAGATATTCTGTACAAATCAAGACATAGAGACTTACTCAGTCAATAAAGATGTGTACGTACAAAACGACCAAAATATAATATTCTATGAGTAACGTTCACGTGTTCAATTTTGAATCGCACAAACCGCCTCAATCCGTAGAGTCTAATAAAGAAGCATGGGTTAATTTTGGCGATGACAACGACTACTTTCAGTACTTAATTGACAGATACAATAACTCGACTACAAATAACTCGGTTATTAACTCTATTAATAAACTGATTTACGGGCGTGGCTTAGATGCTACGGATTCAAATAAGAAGCCGAACGAATATGCTCAAATGAAGATGTTATTTAGACCAGAAGTTTTAAAGTGCGTAATTACGGACTACAAACTTTTAGGTCAAGGATATTTTCAAGCTATTTATAACAAGGCAAAAAATGCTATTGTAAGAGTAGAGCACGTACCAGCTCAATTAATTAGAGCCGAGAAATGCAACGAGAAAGGAGAAATTACTGGCTATTGGTATTCTGATAACTGGCAAGACACTAAGAACTATACTCCTAAGAGAATTCCTGCTTTTGGTTATGGAGATAAAACCTTAGAGCTTCTTTGCGTTCGTGATTATAGCGTAGGTCAAAAGTATTACTCTAATGTTGATTATATTGGGGCTTTGCCTTACGCAACCCTAGAAGAGGAGATAGCAGATTATTTAATTAATGACGTTCAAAATGGATTCTCTCCTACTAGCGTTATTAACTTCAATAATGGCATACCAGACGAAGAAAAGCAAGGTTTAATAGCTTCCGACGTTAAACGTAAATTGAGTGGCTCTAATGGCGCTAAAATCGTTGTAGCGTTTAATAGTGACGAGACAAAGAAAACGACTATCGATAGTGTGCCGTTAAACGATGCCCCAGCTCATTACACTTATCTAAGCGAAGAGTCAAGAGGTAAGATTTTATTAGGTCACTCTATTACTAGTGGTCTCTTATTTGGAATCCCTTCAAATAATGGATTTAGTTCAAATGCTGACGAGCTTAAGAATGCCTCTATCTTATTTGATAATATGGTAATACGTCCAAAGCAAGGAACGGTTTTAGATGCTATTGACAAAATCTTAGCTTATAACTCTATTAGCTTAAACCTTTACTTTAAGACATTGCAACCGCTTGAATTTATTGACCAAAACCCAATAATGGATTCAGCTACAATGGAAGAAGAAACAGGCGTAAAATTATCTTCTCATATTGACGAGTTAGACGTTGAAGAATTTGGCGCAGAACTTGACCCTAACGAATGGGAATTAATTGATAGTAGACCAGTATCATACGAAGACGAAGAGCGCTTAGACGCAGAGCTAGAGGCTTTAAATAACCCTAAAAAATCTGTCTTATCTAAAGTTTGGGAATTTGTCTCTACTGGAGTCGCGAGACCAGACTTAAAATCAGAACAAGACGGAAAATTATTTGCATCTCGTTATAGATATACTGGACAAGTAACTGAAAAGTCTAGGGAGTTTTGTAAAAGAATGTTAGCTGCTAATAAGCTATATCGTAAAGAGGACATAATGCGCATGAGTCAAAATCCTAATACTAATGAAGGATGGGGACCGAGAGGAACTAATACTTACGACATATTTCTTTATAAGGGAGGCGGTGCTTGCCATCACTATTGGACTCGTGAAACTTACAAGCGATTTACAGACCCAAGAAGAAAAGGTGCTACTGAAATAAGCCCTGCAACTGCTAGAAAAGCTGGGGAGATTTTACCTACAAATAATAGATTAGTTTATACGGCTCCTATTAATATGCCAAATCAAGGATTTTTAAAATAAAATAAAATGGCTCAAGCGCTTTTTGTTTCAAGAGACGATATTGTAAAATTCACGGCCGTAAACGGTAACGTGGACGTAGATAAATTTATTCAGTGGGTTAAAGTTGCTCAAGATACTCATATTCAAGGGTTTTTAGGAACTAAGCTATTTAATAGAATAAATGACGGGATTGTAAATAATAATTTACCTTCTGCTTATTCTATGCTTTTAAACGTGTATATTAAGCCTATGGTTATTCACTGGTCTATGGTGGAGTTTTTACCTTTTGCAGCTTATACGATTGCGAATAAAGGAGTATTTAAGCATAATAGCGAGAATAGCACAAACGTAGAGAAAAGCGAGGTAGATTACTTAGTAGAGAAAGAACGCTCTATCGCTCAACACTATACTCGCCGCTTTATTGATTACATGAGTTTTTACCAATCTTCATACCCAGAATATAACACGAATTCTAATGCAGATATGTACCCCGACAAAAAAGCAGACTTCATTGGGTGGTATTTATAAACCCAAAAAAGAGAACGTAAAAAAGTTAAAAATATACTTAAACAAGATAAAAAATGAGTCTTAATTTCACGCACATAAAAGGAGATACATTTGACGAAGTAGCTTTTGAGTTGAAGATTAATAACGTAGCCGTAAATCTTACTGGTGCCGTGATTAAAATGCAATTAAGAAAGACTGCAAGCGATGCAACTGCTGCCCTATCTTTGACTTCTGTTAGTTCGGCTGGTATCACAATTACCAACGCTTCAGCGGGTCAATTTAAAATTAATAAACAAATTATTGATATCGAGGTGTATAATTATTCCTATGACATTCAGTTTACGCTATCAGGCGGAGACGTGAAAACTTATGTACAAGGAACTTTTAATATTACACCAGAAATAACTCGATAAAAATGGACGATATTACAATCGGGGTAACCGAGAACGTGAATAATATTCTCGTTACGGCGCAACCTAATGACCAAACTATAGATATTACGGTAACTGAAACCGTTGAAACCGTCTTACTAGATGTAAGCACTACGGTAGCAGAAGTAACGGTCACGGCTACTCAGAACGTAATAGTAGAAAACATAACAGTCGATTATGTTAATAACGAGAATAACATCGATATTAATGTAACAGATTCGACTCAAGACGTAACGCTTAATATTACACCTACCCTAGTAGAGATTAATATTCTGCGCTCGGGAGGAGAGGTTAATATATTGCAATTTGATTCGCTTGCAGATTTCCCAGCGACTGGCTCAAGCGACTATTTCTATCTTGCTAAAGATACTAATAAGCTATATCGTTGGACTGGCTCTGCTTATGCTGAGATTTCAGCTACTGCTAACGCAGTTTGGGGACAAATAATAGGCACATTAAGCGAGCAAACAGACTTACAAAACGCTTTAAATCTAAAAGCACCTATTAACTCTCCTACTTTTACGGGAACTGTTAGCGGAATTACCAAAACAATGGTAGGACTTGGGGCGGTAGATAATACAAGCGACTTAGATAAGCCTATTTCTACGGCTACGCAAACGGCTTTAAATAATAAGCAACCTTTAGACGCAGACTTAACTTCTATCGCTGCGCTTAGCGATACTTTCGGCTTGCTTAAAAAGACGGCAAACAATAGCTATACGATAGACACTAACACCTATTTAACTAGCATCACTTCTAGCGATGTTACTACTGCTTTAGGTTACACACCTGAGAACGTAGCAAATAAGGGAGTTAATAACGGCTACGCTTCTTTAGATGGCGGAGGCAAAGTGCCTAGCTCGCAATTACCTAGCTACGTTGACGATGTTATAGAAGTAGCTAATTATGCCTCACTTCCAGTAACGGGAGAAACGGGTAAAATCTACATTACTTTAGATACAAATAAAATATATCGTTGGAGTGGTAGTATTTACGTTGAAGTTTCATCTTCTACTACGGTATGGGGTCAAATCACTGGAACGCTATCTAATCAAACTGACTTGCAAACTGCACTAGATGCAAAGCAAGACGATTTAAACGGTACGGGCTTTGTAAAGGCTTCAGGAACGACAATCTCTTACGATAATACAACTTATTACCCAGCTTCAAATCCTAACGGTTACACGTCAAATACTGGAACGGTTACTTCGGTAGCCTTAACGGTTCCAAGTGCGTTTAGTGTTTCAGGTTCTCCTATCACTAGCTCAGGAACTTTAGCGGTAACTGCAACTGGTAATACAACACAATACATAGACGGAACGGGAGCTTTACAAAACTTTCCTACTACTTCTACCGCTGGCACGTTAATTCGTGAGGTTAGAAATACAACAGGAGCAACTTTAACTAAGGGAACGGTAGTTTATATTTCTGGTGCAACTGGAAACAAACCTACGGTTTCAAAGGCTTTAGCTTTTGGAGATACTACTTCAGCACAAACGTTTGGTTTAGTTCAAGCGGACATCGCTAACAACGCTAACGGAAACGTGGTATGTGCAGGCGATTTAAGTGGCTTAGATACTTCGGCACTAACTGAAGGAGTTCAATTATATCTTTCTTCGACTACCGCTGGAGCTTATACAACGACAAAACAATTAGCCCCAGCTCATTTAGTTTATATTGGTATTGTAACTAGAGCGCACCCAACGCTAGGGCAAATCGAAGTTAATATTCAAAACGGATACGAGCTTTATGAATTGCATGACGTTTCGATTACTTCTGTAGCTAATAACGATGGCTTATTCTATGAGGCATCTAGCGACTTATGGAAAAATAAGAGTATTGCAACGGTTCTAGGATATACTCCTGCAAACGGTGCTGATTATATGGCACTTACTGGCTCGCAAACAATATCGGGAGATAAAACTTTTAGCGGTGCGGTTATCAATGACGGGGATTTATATTTAAAACAAGATGCTACATATATTCCAAAATCAGGATATACAAATTTATTTGCCTCAGGGAAAACGGTAAACATAAACTTTGGAAGTACAATAAATGCCGTTTTAGATTTTACCCCATTAAGTTCAGATAAAACATATACTTTTCCTAACGCTTCAGGAACTATTGCTCTTACAAGCGATATCCCTTCTTTAGCTGGTTATGTTCCTACAAGCAGAACGATTACAATCAACGGTACTACTTTTGATTTAAGCGCAGATAGAAGCTATACAATTGCGACTGGTACTGGCACGGTTACTTCGGTAGCTGCCTTAAATTTAGGAACTGCTGGCACAGACCTTTCTAGTTCGGTTGCTAATGGAACTACAACGCCAGTAATTACTTTAAACGTTCCTACTGCTTCTGCTACAAATAGAGGGGCGTTAAGTGCAGCGGATTGGACTACATTTAATAACAAGCAAGCAGCTTTAGGATATACTGCTGCAAACGATGCAAACGTAGTTCATACAACTGGAAACGAATCTATTTCGGGTGTTAAAACTTTTACTACTGCCGTTCATTCTAGCATTTTAAAATTCAGCGAAAGCGGAGGTTTTAATCAGACCGCTGGGTACACTCAAATAGGAGGCACTGCAGATTATTTTGCTTTTGCAAATGGCGGTAATACTAAGAGTGCGCAGTTTAATTATAATGGTTCAAGTGCGGTTTATACACTTCCTGCAACTACAGGAACTTTAGCCTTAACTAGCGAACTTCATAATGCGGTTACAATTGGAACTGCAAACGGTCTTTCGTTAAGCACTCAGGTTTTATCTTTAGCTTTAGCTTCTACAAGCACTACGGGAGCTTTAAGTTCTACGGATTGGAATACATTTAACGGAAAGCAAAACGCTTTAACTAACCCAGTCACTGGCACGGGAACTACTAGCTATTTACCTAAATTCACTGGAACTTCAACGATAGGCAATAGCTTGCTTTACGATACTGGTAGCGTATTGCTAGTAGGTGCTACTTCAGCTTCAGACGCTCAAAGTAAATTAGAGCTATTTAGTGCTTCTACGGTTGGTTTAAAAATCATAAGCTCAGGCGCAAACGGAAACAATACTTTCTTGTCTATTCAGTCTTCTAAAGAGTGGAGATTCTTAACTAACAGAGGCGATTTAATTGGAGGCAATCAGGGTGATTTAATTATTAGAAATAATACGGATGGCATAAACCATATTATTTTAAATCA
>JACCDN010695938.1_pt1 | contig 14990 bp, 14 predicted proteins | sample 7441691 | NCBI WGS metagenome assembly JACCDN01 (sample SAMN15323439, study PRJNA562643) | freshwater metagenome | isolation source: river surface water | place: USA:Blue River Watershed | collected 2017-08-16
CCAGCAACTTCTTTTTGCAAGATATAAAACTCTCTTAAGTATCTATCCCTACCCCAAAAAAAATTTTTTTCCTCTAAAGATTCTCCATTAAAACGATACACATATTTAGGATTTTTACTGTAATCTGATTTTAAATAGTAAGTATTTTTAACTCCTAATTTTTCAATTATGTTTTTTAATTCGTTAAAATTATTGATGTATGATGTGTTTGGAATTGGGATGCCATACTGTTGAAATTCAGAATAATATCTGGATTTATCAAGGCACATTTTTATGGTCTTATAAGCTGGGTATGTAATTCCACAGCCTTCGGCTACCAAAGCACAACTAAGATGCGCAAATTGAGCGGCAGCTGTAAAAATGTGATCATCGACTGACAAACCAATTTCAGTCGCAAAATCCATTAATTTTTTATCATCCTCGTAACCTATAGTGGCAAATTTATCAACATAGCTACGAGCAGGTGCAAATTCATTAATATCAGTTAATGCTAACCAAAACCCCCGTCTCTTCAACTCTTTAATGTAAGGCAATTGGTCAGTGTTACCGCCCAAAATAAGGACTTTTTGTTTTTCATAATTGCTTGGCACAGTCTTTTTCATTAAATATCGCAACTATGATTGCGCCTTATCACATTATTATTTCGAAATTTTACCATTGCAAACTGTCACAGTATTACATCTTAATTTTGGGAGTTTGACTTCAAAGCCAGTCATTACAAGTACCTCTATTTCAAAAAAGTTGCTAGAAGGCCACATTGCAGGCAGCAAAATATCTGCAACATGATCTCCGCACAAACCTGGATTTATTTCATAAATCATTGGATCCTCAAACTCTTTCACCCTGAATGAGAAGAAAACAAAACCACTTGACTCTGACTCATTGATAACTCTTTTAGCAAGTGTGATCGCATATTTTTCTTGTTGGTGACTTAAAGGTCTTTTTATAGTAGAAACCCCATTGGCTTTGACCGCTCCACAGCTTAAATCATTATTTTCTTCAAAAAAAGTGCTCCAAACGAAATTCCCATTCTGGCTTAAAGTAATAAGTCCAATATCTCGACCTGGTATAAATGGCTGCACCACAGCACAACCATCCATCGACTCATCGCAAGCTGCTGCTACTGAGGTTGCGTATGATTCATCATCTGAAATCAAAAAAACATTTTTTTTTCCAAAAAGAGAGTGGGATGGCTTTACAACCATCTTGTCCCAACCTGATGGTCTTGATTCATTAGGTCTTACTATAAATGTTGGGATAGTTTTCAATCCTAAATTAACCAAACAATCATGCAAAAAAGACTTCGAGATACTACAGCTCGATACCAGATTGCCTGCGCGCGGGAGTGAATAAGCTTGAGCAATTGCGTTGGCTGTTCTAACAGCAAGGCCTGATGATCTACATATCACCCCGTCAAATTTTGGAAAATTACCGCTAGCTAACTCATTAAGTACTTCATCGGTGGCGTGAGTACTTAATGGAATAGCTATGTCTAAAAATTCAGTGATTGGTGACTGATCAACACCAATAATTGAATACCCTAACTTCCTTGCAGTTCTCAAAAGACTCTCCTGGCTTTTACCACAAGCTACGCTCAATACCCACTTACGATCAAATGTCATGGTATGTTAGTCCTTTAGTTTTCTATGTACATCAATATTGGGAAGGTTTTTCACCGCAAGGTGTTAACTCCAATTAATTCCCTTATACATGAACGTATTACAACTCATTGCCAAAAATATTAACTAGCTCTCATCTATTTAGATAAGAAAGAATTAGGCTTTAAATGCTTCCATGACTTACTCTTTCGTCAAGCGTTGAAAACCGCTATGGTGCCTTGGTGTATCCAACTCAACACAAGCTGGATCTGCTGCCAGGCTTTTAAAAATACGTTGGACTGCGGCTTGATAATGTCCCAATACCTCATCATTATGTGCAAGAGAGGGTTTAAACTGCCTAAAACCAAGAAAACCCTCTTTTAGCATTTCGATTGTGAATCGAGTATTCATTTCCGTCGACTTAGGCGAATTAAAGGAAAAGGCGGCCAAAGTAGGCAGGCCAGTTACCTTAATATCAAGCCCTTCAGCTAACGCAGCTTTGCACCAAAAATCCTTGACTTGATTTCCCGATGCTATGAGCTTTTTTTCAGCCCGCTCACGTTGATACTTTTTTAAAGTGGCCAAGGCTGCAACTGGCCCCACTCGATCCGTCCAATTTGTACTGGAGATAAAAGTGGTCTGTGCAGCCTGCATAATTTTCTCTACCCCTAATAGTGCTGAAATGGCGTAACCATTAGCCATTGACTTCGCAAAAACAGCCATATCTGGATATATGCCATAGTTCCGATGAATTCCACCGGCACACATACGATAACCACTGGTGATTTCATCAAAAATGAGCACAGCGCCGATTTCACTCGATAAGTCCCGCAAAGCCTTTAAATATCCAACAGGCGCGTCTTCGCCTCGGGCAGGTTCAATAATAATTGCGGCAATTTTATGTTCTTGCCCTTTAATTTTATTCCGCAAAGATTCAATTGAGTTTGCATCAAAAGGTATTGCAGTTCCCAGTAATCCTCTAGGAACCCCATTTGCATGCAATCCTGGCATTAACTGACTATCTAGATTGCTATTGTCGCTCAAATTGGCTGCAAGATACCAATCATTCCATCCGTGATAACCACTAAACAATACTATGTCACGCTTTGTATGTGCACGCGCAATACGAACAGCCATACTCATTGCCTCACCGCCCGATCTTGCATAACGGACCATATGAAACCAAGGATGAATCTCAATAAGCGCTTCGGCCAACTTAACTTCTTCAGGACAATTCAGGGAGCTATTCACCCCATCTCTAACAGCTCCAATTACAGCATCGTCGACTTCATCATCAGCATATCCCAAGATGCAAGCGCCAACAGCCATAATTGACATATCTATGAACTTGCGCCCATTTAAATCCCAAACCTCGCAACCCTTTGCCTTAGAATAATAAGATGGCCAAATATCTGGAGCAAACATCTCAGGGCGCTTAGAAAGCAACTGGGTACCTCCAGGAATTAAAGTTTTTGCTTGGCTGTATAAGTCAATGCCTAGCCCTTTTTTGAGTTCTTCCAAGTGATACATTGTCATATTTACTCCGAGTTAATTGATTTTAGATATCCCTCATTCCTAATAATTCCTGAATTAATTTGCATCAACTTAGGCTCTTTACCGAGAAGAAATAGCACGTCCTCAGCATAAAAAGGCTTATTCTTTTTGTATAGCTTAGAAAAAATTGCCTTCAAAAAGTCATAATCTTGCGGCTCATCAAGCGTCCAACGATGATGTGAGAGGCCGGTAAATTTTTGTAATCCACTCAGCCTAAATAGCTCTGGATGTGTTTTCTCGATATATGGACCAACATGCTCTCTGTCCGATGGTAGGGTGGCATCCTTCCAAGCCTTTGCAATCGCATCAAATCTAAAAACTTGACAATCTAGCCCATCTGGAAAGTCACCACTTAAACTGTAGGCGTCATAGTTACCAGCCAAGAAACCTTCAATAACTTCATCAACAATAATTGGGTCAATCATCGGGCAATCCGCTGTAATGCGAACAATCACATCTGCTTGATAAATAAGTGCAGCCTGATAATAACGATCAAGAACATCCAATAAACTTCCTCGATAGTAATTAATATTATTCTGCAAACACCACTTAGCAATCGCATCATCACTTAGATCGGTTGAGGTAGCGACAACAATTTTATTCAACATCTCACAATGTTGAAGTCGCTCAATAACATGTGCGAGCACTGGCTTCCCCGCTAGAGGTAAAAGTACCTTTTTTGGCAATCTCGAAGAACTCATCCGAGCTTGCACAATTGCAACTATATTCACAGCGCACCCCAGTTTGATGGATTTATAAGCATCTCATCATCTGATGTCATAAATGAATAATCTATTTGAGTAGGGTTCTTCTTAGTTGCTAAGATAAGTTGTTTTAGATGAAATTCACTATCAACGCCTACAATGACTTTACTTATCTCAGGTAATGACAATGGATATGCTAAACAAGCCTCGACTGGAAGTTGACTTTTTTTTGCAAGTTCGCAATTCCAACGATCCCAAATATGAGCCCAGCGCTTGAACTTAGTTGGGATTTTCTCAATTGGGCAGAGAAGTAAACCCTGAAGAAAAGTTGAACGTGTATGTATTTCAATACCCAATACATTCAAGCGTGACAACCAGCCGCTAGTCTCCAATCGACGGTCGATGATATTCAGTGGCGCTTGGACAAGGTCCATATTTTTTAAATAACCCAATTGATCTAATTGATCTAATTCAGAAGTATTGTAGATAGAAATACCAATATTTTTCACCAATCCACACTCTTTCAATTGCATAAGTGCCTTTAACAACTCACTGCCTGATTGCCCCAAAAGATTTTGGGATCGATGCAAAAGCAGCCCATAAATGGACTGAACATCAAGGCGAATTAGAGCATCTCGCACCTGTAATTTAACCCATGATTCAATATCTAGATGAACAAGATCTGGCAGTGCGGGAAGTTTGGAAACCACTTGAAAGTTAGATATGCCAATATTTCCCAATACTTTTTCACTGTCCCCATAAGCAATTGCAGTGTCAAGCGTATCAATTTTTTCCAAACTCGCAAATTCAAGAATCTTAGAAACATCTGACTCACTAACCTGACCAATTTGATTTGCAACGCCATAATTTAATCCAAATTGAGCAGTACCCAACGCAAGCTTACTCATAAGTAAAAACTTTACGCAATGAATCTATCACTATATCCTGGTCCTCCATCATCAGACTTGGATAAATTGGCAAACTAATTTCTTCACGATAAAAATGCTCTGCCTCTGGGAAATCCCCATCTTTAAAACCTAAGCTCTGGTAATAAGGTTGACGGTGGACCGGAATATAATGCAGGTTTGCCGCAATACCCATCTCCCATAATGCCCCATAGATTTCTCTCTGAGATTTATTTGACTGAACTTGATTAATTCGTATTGGATAAAGATGGTAACTGGAATAGTTATCTAATTCCTGATAGGGTATTGTCAGCGGAAGGTCCCCAAATTCTGCATCGTATCGCCTGGCGATATCATGGCGACGGGCAACATACTCATCTAAACGACTAATTTGACTCAAACCAAGTGCTGCTTGTATGTCTGTCATTCTGTAATTAAAGCCTAATTCGATCTGCTGGTAATTCCAAATCTCTTCTTTTGGGCGCGAATACATTAAAGATTTATCGTTCGTGATACCGTGAGTACGCAAACGATACATACGATTTGCCAATTCCTTAGAGTTTGTTAGAGCCATTCCACCCTCACCAGTGGTGATAATTTTTACTGGGTGAAAGCTAAAGACCGTTACATCACTATGTGTACATGAGCCAATTTTAGTTTCTCCGTATGACGCTCCAATGGCATGAGAAGCGTCTTCGATAATTTTAAAACCATATTTTAGACTAAGCTTATGAATTGATTTCATATCGCAAGGTTGCCCAGCAAAATGAACCGGAACAACTATTTTTGGTAGCAGCCCATTTTTTTCGGCTAATTCCAATTTTGCGGTCAAGGCGTCTACGCTCATATTGTAAGTACGTGAATCAATATCCACAAAATCTACCATTGCACCACAATAACGAGCACAGTTAGCACTGGCAACAAAAGTATTAGGCGACGTCCAAAGCCAATCACCTTGACCAAGATCAAGAGCGAGACAAGCGATGTGTAGAGCGCTAGTTGCACTATTAACAGCAATAGCATTTCCAGCCCCACAATAGTTCAAAACTGCTTCCTCAAAATGTGGCACGGTCGGACCTTGGGTCAAATAATCAGAACGCAGTACTTTTTCAATAGCTGCAATATCTTCCTCTGAAATGCTTTGTCGGCCATATGGAAGCATCAAATTAAACCTATCTTATTTTCATTATCGGAAATCCACCGCCTAAGGAAACTAACACTCATCCACTCAGAATTATTATCGGAGGTATAGGAGAAGCCTTCTGGAACTAAGATTCCACCTTTAATTCGTTTAGGATCCTGACTCCAACCATTAATAGCAGGTAGTATTTTGAAGTAGTCTGCAAATTCGTATGTATGATATGAATCCTCTGGGCTAATCATTTCTTCATGAAGTTTTTCACCAGGTCGAATTCCAATGATTTGCTGTTGGGCATCCTCATCTATCGCTTTTGCTATATCCACCACATTCATCGATGGAATCTTTTTTACATAAATCTCGCCACCCACCATATCTTCAAAAGCTTTCCAAACAAGATTGACGCCTTGATCAAGCGTAATCATAAACCGGGTCATTCGGATATCAGTTATTGGCAATGATTTTTGACCGCGCATACCCATGAAAAATGGAATCACAGACCCTCTTGAGCCCATCACATTACCGTAGCGAACCACAGAAAAACGTGTTTCATGGCCCGAGGCATAGGATGAGTTGCTAGCCACAAATAATTTATCTGAAGCCAACTTGGTTGCGCCGTACAGATTCACTGGACTTGATGCTTTATCCGTAGAGAGGGCAACAACCTTCTTGACCCCTTGATCAATTGCCGCATCGATTAGATTCATAGCTCCATTAATATTTGTTTTTACACACTCGAATGGGTTGTATTCAGCTGTAGGGACAATTTTTGTGGCGGCAGCATGAACAACGTAATCAACACCATGCAATGCCCTATATAGTCGATCTTTATCTCTTACATCGCCAATAAAAAACATAACCCTTGAGTCATTTGCATATAATTTTTTCATCTCCCATTGCTTCATCTCATCTCTAGAGAAAATCACAAGTCTTCTAGGATTATATTTTTTGAGAGTGAAAGGCACAAAAGCATGACCAAAAGATCCGGTACCGCCAGTTATGAGAATTGATGAATTTGGGGTCATACTAATTTTTCCTTTCAAGAGCCCATGCTACAAGCAAATCAAATTTAATTTTGAATCTTTTAATAACCATTTGAACAAATGAAAAAAATATCCAGTGAGGCCACATATACTTTTTTAAATCAATGCGTTCATGAATAACTCCGCTAAAGAGAATTCTAAATGTATCCTTTTTTAAAGCCTTATCAAGGCTTACGAAAAAATCTTGGCCAGCAGCATCTTTCAACATACAATCTTCAACTAAACTAAGCAATTCTTTATGCTGATCCCATCTTGACTTAAGATGGGAATAGTGATCGCCATTACCAGCTCGGTGAAATGAGAAATCTGCATAGTCTGATTGATAAGAAACAATAGCGTTGTAAAAATAACAGCCATCTTGCGCCATTAGTTTGGCAATCAAGATTAAATTTGGGTAAACCTTGTACAAGGTTGGATATTTTATTTTCCAAAAATGCTTTTCATTTAATTCATTTTTTGCTTTGGTTGTGCGCCATATTATTCCTGGCCCATGAGAACATCCCCATAAATCATCAGCGGTAATTTTGCGAGTTCTATTAAATCTAATCAAAGACCTATGGTTATTTTTCAAATTCATTCTTCGCAAATGATTTAATACAACTGCATTTGGCGAGCTGGAGTTTATCCACATAAGTATTGATTCTAGGTGGGATAAATCTAATGAATCCTTATCTGAAACCCACAATACGTATTCACCAGACGCATAATGAATGGCAGAAAAAAAAGCTTCAGCATACCCACCACCAGACTCATTTTTATAAACTTTAATCGTTGATCCAGCGCAAAAATTCTGAATATATTCATATGTGCCATCGGTCGATGCATTATCAATTATCAAGACTTCAATGTTGTCACCAAAATCAAGTTTGGCCAACTCCAAGCAGCGCTTTTTTATAAGCTCTTTTCGGTTAAAAGTTGTATATGCGATTGTTAACGTGAAGGACATGGATGGTTCTTATCGAGGCCTAGCCCCCCAAAAAAAACCCCAATTCGGATTGCATTAGGTCTAGGGTGATTTCCTTGGGTTAAAAGGCAGATATTAGAGCCTGCTATCATAGTGATAAATTATAAACTGTTATGACTCTTTATATGCGAAGCTCTTTAAGTCAACAAGGCTGTAAAAATTAAGTGCCTAGGTATACCACCATTAAAAATATAGATTTAAACTATACTGCCCCATCAACTCCTTAGACACATTGGTGGCTACGGCACCTCTTACCTCTAACAATAGCCAAATTCATTTGCTAAATTTACATTACACCATTGATTTTTAAATATACAAATTGAATGAATTTAGGTAATTAGTTAAGACTTCATTAATTAAATCAGGGCCACTCTTTACGCATCAAATACCAGGTCTTTATTCAAATAAAATAAGGCACTTAAAAGACTCTTCTAAATTTATATCCGAACTAGAATCTCAATTAAATCGTCTATCTACCAGCGCTCGTCTTTCTTGCAGCAAGGCTTTCAACCCCTCTATAAGATCTATATGTGCCGACCACCCTGGTGGCGTTGGTGTGTCGGCATATAGCTCGAATCTTTCTCGATTACGATAAGAATAAACGCCTAACTTAATAAAGTCAGCCCTCTCCAAATTTGCAGCCGCCAAAAGAATTGAAAGCACATCAAGAATTTTAATTGGCTTTCCGCTTCTCACACTGTAAATGTAATGCACACCCTCTTGAGCCCGAATCAATTGAGTCAGCGTCACATCTACAGCGGAGATTACATCGTCCACATGAACGAGGTCAATCAACTGATTTCCGGACGACATAAATAGCACACTTCTAGAATTTATCGCATCAGCAATCAAATTTACGACTTTGCGGCGCTTATCTTCAGGTCCGTATGTATCGTACAGTCTTAGCGTCGCAACTCTGAGACCTGACTGCGCAAAATGATCTAAAAATGGCTCAACAGCAGATTTTGCTGCAGCATAAGCATTAAAGGGAGATGACTCCCCATTCTTCCCTATCTGCCAAGATGTGCCAAAATTAATCAATCGTGTATCAGCTGAATGCTCTAAGATTAAAGTTCCTAGCACAGCAGGTAGATAAACATTGGAATCTATCAACTCGGCTAGAGCCTCAGGATTATCATCACCTGTTTGAGAGGCTCCAGCGTTTATTACTGCCAACGGTTTTTCAGCGACTAGCGCTTTAGTAAATTTTGTTAAAAATAATTCCTTATATTGGGGACGAAAACTCATGGGCAAGACAGGCTCACCTTTCATAGATAACCATTTACACAAAGCGGCCCCTAAAAAACTCGTTGCACCAATTACTATAGTCGCCATAAACGGAATTCTCGCCAAGAAGGAAGATCGGCATCCTTGTCGCTCAATTGAAGAACTCCGAGATCTGACAACGCACCAAGAGATTGCCAATTAACACCGCTTTCCATTTCGGCAGAATAGGGCTTGTTGCAAAAATTAACAATTATTGATGATACGTGGGCAAATATACCGTGCGCAAAACCCTCGGGGATAATTAAACCTACGCCGCTCATGCCATCTAATCTTTTGCGAAATACCTCGCCATATGTAGATGAATCAGGCCTCATATCTAACGCAACATCTTCAATTGAGCCAGATAGGCATACAACAAGTTTTTTTTGTGCATAACTTCCTTGCTGATAATGCAGTCCGCGAAATACCCCCTGTTCAGAAAAACTGAAGTATGCTTCTGCGACTTCACCAAAGGGTCGTGATAACTCGTTCGTAATCCAAGGCTTTATAAATGCGCCTCGCGCATCCACTGAGCTGAAGTGCCGAACTATCTTCAAACCATCAAATTTTGTATTCTCAATTTTCATCAAAAAAACTTTTGTAGCCCTTAGTTGATGTAGTTAATGAAAACAGAAATGCCATGAAAATTATATCTAACGATTAATCGGCTATAAAAGCAGCTTATTAATGACAGTAGCTATTTATTTGGAGAATCGAAATCTCATCCATCGCCAAATTTTCTTTCCATGCTTGATGCCACTCAACTGTTTTATCGAGTGCGGTATCCAGAGACCAACGCGGCACCCAATTTAGCTTGGCCTTTGCTTTTGCACTATCCAATTTTAGTAAACCTGATTCGTGCGGCTTTGGTGACGTGTCTATCTCCCAGGTTATGTTTAAGATTTTTTTGGTTAAATGGCTCACAATCCAAGATACTGGTTTTGCATCAGATTCTTCTGGGCCGAAGTTCCACGCATCAGCAAACTCAGCACCATCAGTTATTAGACGTTCAGCCAACATCAAATAGCCTGAAAGTGGTTCCAAAACATGTTGCCAAGGACGAATCGAGTTAGGTGAACGAATTCGTAAAGTTTGGTTTGCATCAAATGCTCGTAAAAAATCTGGGATTAGGCGATCAGCAGCCCAATCTCCACCCCCAATTACATTACCCGCACGCACAGAAGCCAGTTGAATACCGGCTTTAGCAAGAAAAGAGTTTCTATAAGCCGCGGCAGCAATTTCTGCGCAAGCTTTACTACTTGAATAAGGATCATGCCCCCCTAAGCGATCATTTTCGCGATACGGCCAGAGCCATTCTTGATTTTCATAACATTTATCCGTGGTTATATTGACAATCGCTTCAACAGTTACAGTTTTGCGCGCCGCCTCCAATACATTGACTGTTCCGATTACATTTGCTGTGAATGTCTCGACTGGCGTGACGTAAGACTCACGAACTAGCGATTGGGCTGCCATATGAATAATGATGGAAGGTTTTGCCTCTTGCATAGCTGATGATAATTTCGGCAGATCTCTTATGTCGGCAATATTAGAACTCTGAAGACGATCTTGTAAGTGCGTTACAGTAAAAAAGTTTGGCTTAGTGGTTGATTCAAGAGAGTATCCGTGCACCTTAGCACCTAACTCACTTAGCCACAGCGCCATCCATCCGCCCTTAAAGCCAGTATGTCCAGTAAGGAAAACTGACCTACCCCGCCAAAACTCCAAATTCATTTCCATAGTTTCCACGGTGCATTATCAGAAGCCCATAAATCCTCTAGCAACTTCTTATCTCTTAGAGTATCCATGGGCTGCCAGAATCCTCTATGCTCAAAAGCCATCATTTCTTTCATCTTTACTAGTTGCGTTAGCGGTTCACCCTCCCAAATAGTTTGATCACCATCAATGAGGTTTAGACACTGCGGTGATAAAACAAAAAAGCCACCATTAATTAACCCCCCATCGCCTCGGGGTTTTTCAACAAATCCTGTCACAGAATTTCCCAAGCACTCAAGCGCTCCATAACGACCAGGTGGACGAACTGCGGTGACGGTGGCTAATTTACCGTGCTGTAAATGAAAACGTATTGTTGCACCGATATCGACATCACTTACTCCATCGCCATAAGTAAAACAAAACGCCGCTTCGTCTTTGACATAATTCATAACCCTCTTGAGCCTTCCACCAGTAAGAGTATCCTCACCAGTATCCAATAGAGTGACCTTCCAAGGTTCAACATTATGCTGATGGACAGCCATAGTGTTATCAGTCATATTAAATGTCACATCGGACATATGCAGAAAGTAGTTAGCAAAGTACTCCTTAATTATGTAACCTTTATAACCGCAGCAGATTATGAAATCATTCACACCAAAGGCGGAGTAGAGTTTCATAATATGCCAAAGAATCGGCCGACCACCGATCTCAATCATAGGTTTGGGTTTAAGGTGAGTCTCTTCGGAAATGCGCGTTCCGAGCCCGCCTGCAAGGATGACTGCTTTCATACAATGACCCCTGTCATTTTTTGAAATATTTTATTGGATGAGTTAAGTTCAGCATATGAGCCCTCCCCGTTTAGCTCACCATTATCTAGCATAAAGATTGTATGGCATTCCTTAACTGTACTAAGCCGGTGTGCTATCAAAATAACAGTAATCTCATCACCCATGTTATTCAAAGCTTCCATTACTGCTTGCTCGGTAAGATTATCGAGTGCACTGGTGGCTTCATCCAAAATCAGTACCTGGGGGTTATGGTACAGTGCGCGAGCAATGCCTATGCGTTGACGTTGTCCACCAGACAGTCGTACCCCACGTTCACCAACGGTGCTCTGGTACTGCTGAGGAAGATTATTGACGACGAAATCATGAAGATTAGCGATCTTTGCAGCCCGCTCTACAGCAGCATGATCTATGTCTTTAGCTTCTTGACCAAAAGCAATGTTTGCAGCCACCGTATCATCAGCTAGATAAATCTGCTGTGGCACATAGCCAATCATGCGCTGCCACTTTCTTCGGTTAAATTTGGTAATGATTTGACCGTCTACTTCAAGAGTTCCCTGCTGAGGTTCAAGCAATCCAAGAATCAAGTCTACTGTTGTAGTTTTACCGCTACCTGTAGAGCCTACTATGGCCACCTTTTTTCGCGCAGGAATAGTCAAGCTCAGGTCTTTAAGCGCTGGCTGAGATGCATTTGGGTAACGATAAACAACATGGTTCAGAGTGATGTCCTTTTGAATCTTAATAGCCTGTTGGTCTTGATCTTGATGGAATGGTTGAAGACTAATTAAGTCCGCATATAAAGCGTCGATCGCTGGGCCAGAAAATCGCAGTTGAGTAACAGCGCCATAAATTTGCTGTAGGGCTGGCATAAGGCGGTAACCAGCAAATGCATAAAGCGCAATCATAGGAACAGCGCTAGTGAAGTTGCTTTCAGTCATAAGATATAAGATGACAAGCAGCATACCTCCAAAGGAGACCGCTTCGATGGCAAAGCGCGGGACTTGACTGATTATCTGGGTTGTGGCCAAATGCCGAGCATAGATTTGCGCAGGTGCGGAGAAACGTTTTACGTACACACCCTCCAAACCACCAACCTTGACCTCCTTTGATGCTCCAAAAGCTTCGCTGATAACAGTGAAACGCCCATGGTTAGCCTCCACGCGCTCTCTACCGGCTCGCACTAAAATCCCCCGTGTTACTTTAAAAATGAGTGCATAGACTACGCTCAAAGTTAAACCAACTGTTAACGCAAGTTGGTAATCAGTCAAGATTAATAAAATTAGTAGGGCAGTAACTATCGAACCTTGAGCGAAAAGCGTCATCATTGGTATGATGGCGTGATAGATAACTTTTTCAACTTCCGAAAGAATATTCTTGCCTAAATCCGCGCTATGTCGACTCAAAAACCAAGAGTAAGGCTGATGTAAATACCCCTCCACCAACCTCCTGCCAATGATGAACTCTTGCATTAGGGTAAAGCGCAAATAAGCATATGTTGTAAGCGCCTTGAATGCCAGTGAAACAACCAGCAACAGAAAGACTAAAATGCCCAGTAAGAATAAAAATTGCTGAGGATTAGCAAGGTCAGATTTTGTGTAGGCGACACTTAAAATAGGATTGAGTTGGACTAACTCAGGGTTTGCCAAGACAGCTACGAACGGCATTATTGAAGCTACCCCTATCATGTCCAATAATGCCATGATAATGATCATAGTGAGTAGTAATAATGCTCTCTTCCGCTCTTTGGGAGTGAGTAAATAAAATAGTTTTTTCATAATGCCCGATGGGCGGCAGCAAATTTATAGATATTTTTACTTATATTGAGAAAAGAAATGTGCTTTATTAGGCTAGATAAAGCAGCTATTTTTGTCATTTTTAGGCAGATTGGACATTAATCTAGGGTTTTTAATAACGCTTAAATTGTACATGAGCTAACGAAATATTTATTCTGCCTTTAAATAAAGCTCTATATTACCCCTGTATTTCTTTTGATGAAATATGATTTCATCAAAATTGTCAGCACCTTGGTTAAAACATTAATTATTCATGATTATCGTGATGTGCCACTCTAAGAGTTTTTAATGCTTTTTTACCAACAACAAATAAAACCCCCAAGAGTAGCCCAGTCAATAGACCTATAATCAAACTCTCTTTATTCTTAGGGAATATTGGCTTATTAGATGCGTAGATAGGCGACACTAATTTTGCTTCTCTCATTTCAGCACTTTTAATGAGCATATTTATACGAAATATTTCTTCGGTTACGAATTTCACCGCATCACGGCCAGGAAAATATTCCTCAGAAAAAAGTGTTTCAGATTCAGCTACTCTGGACCCAATATAGGGCCTTTCATTACGAAACTCCCCCTGGTACCTAACCAAAAGAGATTTATATTCTTCTATGAAAGATTTGGCGATTTCATGTTGAGAGATTTTGATGGCTTCAAATAAAGCTTGAGCACAAGATATGGCAACCTCTTGACTATAACTATCAACTCTTATTCAACGATTGAATTAAGATTCTTTACATTTGAAAATCTTGTATTAGCCACCAGCGCCTCAGATGGGGATGACGCGCTATCAAGACCATAAGCTTTAATTTCTTTCGATGAATATGTTGTTGGCAATCTTGATCTAAATAATAATAAATTTGGATCTTCAATATTGATTCCCAATTGATTGGAGTCAGCGTTTATAGCAATCTGTGCCATTTGGATTTGGGCGATCGCTTGGTATTGGCTTGGAATAACTAACAAATAAGCAATCGTGAAAATTAAACCCAATAATCCCATTAAGACAATTGTTTTCCAAGATTTAAACAAAAAAATAAAACTATCTACGAAAGAAATTTCACCTTCTTGATTTGGAGTAAATGAATGCTTTAACATAAGACGCCTTACATAATACCTTTTTGTGAAGTTCAAGTTGAATAATTATATCGGCAGCCAAGTCGCTTCATACACTTTTAATTAAAATTCACTCTAATTGAAGAGTATTTTTAAGTAATCTTTGCCAACTCTTTTAACCATTCTGCGCGACATGGAGAACTCGTAATTAAAATTTAATAAGCTTATCCTCCATTCGATATTAAGTATGGCGCCCATTAAGGGCTCCGTCTAGAAGTTGATACTTTCTTTTTGCGCCTCTAAAGTTCATGTGAGGTTTTATTTACTAAATGAAGTATTTTTAAATGTGTCACCCAGTGATGATTGGGTAATTGACAGCTTAAGCACTTCTCTAATTAACTATTTGATTGGTTAGATCTCAAGTAACTCAACAACCAAGAACCACAGGGCAGTCAATTAAGAAGTGAGAAG
>JACCDN010897148.1_pt1 | contig 14988 bp, 15 predicted proteins | sample 7441691 | NCBI WGS metagenome assembly JACCDN01 (sample SAMN15323439, study PRJNA562643) | freshwater metagenome | isolation source: river surface water | place: USA:Blue River Watershed | collected 2017-08-16
AGGCACGTGCATCGGCAGACCGGCCACCAGCCACACGGTGCGGCCGATATCGCCGGCTTGCGGCCCGATCGTATCGCAACAACCCCAGACCACATCATCGACCGCATTGGCATCAATACCAGTGCGCTGCACCAGCGCCTTGATCGGGTGCGCGCCCAGATCGGCCGGGTGGAGGTGGGCCAGGCTGCCCTTCTTGCGCCCGATCGGGGTGCGGACGGCATCAATGATATAGGCTTCGGCCATGGTGTTCCTCAGGCAAAGGTGTGTTCAGGGCCGATGGCGAGACCGCCATCGAACACGGCAGCATCGATCCGCTTCACATGGAACGAGCGGTCGCCCCAGGCACCAGCCAGCGCCCAGGACCGCTTCATCCAGAAATGGAGATCGACTTCATAGGTATAGCCCATCGCTCCGTGGACCTGGATCGCGGTTTCAGCGATCTGGATCGCGGCGTCGGTCGCGGCGAGTTTGGCATGACTGATATGGACCGACGCCGAGGCCAGCCCATCCTGCGCTGCCTGGGCGGCGCGCCAGATCACCGGCTTGGCGAACTCGATCGCAACGGCGCAGCTGGCCAGTTGGTGCTTCAACCCTTGAAAGGCGCCAACCGGCTGGCCGAACTGGGTACGCACCTTGGCATATTCAACCGCCTGGTGCAGCATGGCATCGGCCAGGCCAACCAGCTGGGCCGCGCTCATCAAGGCACCCAGATTAAGCAGATCGGGATCGGCACTGCCGCTGGCCGGGAACATCACCAGGTTGCGCAAGGGATCGACACTTTGCAGGGCCGGACCATCCCCATCGGCAACCCAGGGGTTGAGCACGTGCGGCAAGGCCACCTTGCGCTCACCCGCGGCAATCGCCGCCAACGCGTCGAGCTCACCCCGAGCCAGCAGCCAGGGAACCGCCACAAAGGCCGTATCGACCAAGGGTTCGGCCAGGCAGGCCCGCCCGCATTCGGCCGCGATCAGCGCGGCTTCGACCAGCCCCAGGCCCAGTCCACCGTGGTCCTCGGGCACCAGCAGCGCAGTCAGGCCCATTTCGACCAGGCCTTGCCAGATCGCCGGATCACGGTTGCCCTCGGCATCGAGGCGGCGCAGCACTTCGGGACCGTGGGTTCCGGCCAGATAATCCCGGACGCTTTCGGCCAGAGTCAGCTGATCATCGCTGAAACGAAAATCCATCAGCCTGCTCCCACCCTTGGAAGGCCCAGCAGTCGCTCGGCAATGATATTGCGCTGCACTTCGTTCGAGCCGGCGTAGATCGGCCCCGACAACGAGAAGATATAGCCTTCAAGCCATTGGTTGATCTGCCCGTTGCCAAACCGCTTGAGCTCAGCATGGGCGCCCAAGATCTGCATCGCAGTGCGGTGCATGGCGCGATCCAGTTCCGACCAGAAGATTTTGTTGAGACTGGCTTCAGCCCCGATTTTGCCCCCGGCCATGATCTTCGAGGCAACGGCATAGGTGTTATAGGCATAGGCCTGGGCCGCGCCCCAGGCCTGGATCACCGCCTCACGCGCGGCCGGCGATGCTTCCGCCTCGTGCGCGCGGTACAGTTCAACCAGCCGTTTCGCCGTCGCCTGAAACCGGCCCGGAGAGCGCAGCATCAACCCGCGCTCGAACCCGGCGGTGGCCATGGCGACATTCCAGCCCTCGCCCTCTCCGGCCAGGCAGTTTTCAACCGGCACCCGCACTTCATCAAAGAACAGCTCGGCAAAGCCGGTATCGCCGTGCAATTGGCGGATTGGGCGGCGGGTGATCCCCGGGCTGTTCAGATCGAACAGGATGAAAGTCAGCCCTTTGTGACGCTTGCTGTCGGGATCGGTCCGGAACATACCAAAGCCCCAATCGGCAAAGGCGGCGCGGCTGGACCAGGTTTTTTGCCCGGTGATCACATAATGATCGCCATCGCGCACCGCCTTGGACTGGATCGCGGCCATATCGCTGCCCGCACCGGGTTCTGACCAGGCCTGAGCCCAGATCACTTCGCCCCGAGCCATCGGCGGCAGGAACCGCGCCTTCTGCTCGGCCGTGCCAAATTCCATAATGGTCGGGCCCAGCAGGAAGATGCCGTTCTGATTGGCCCGGTTGGGACCACCGGCGCGGAAGTATTCTTCCTCGAAGATCAGCCATTGGATCAGGTCCAGCCCGCGTCCGCCGAACTGTTCGGGCCAGGTGACCATGCCCCAGTTGCCACTGGCCAAAGTACGTTCCCATGCCACGTGCTGGTCATAGCCTTCGCGGCATTCCAACGTGATGAGCGGCTCCTTGGGCACATGGGCGGCCATCCAGGCGCGCACTTCGGCCCGGAAGGCCTGTTGTTCAGGGGTATATTCCAGGTTCATGATCAGAACTTCGCCGCCTTGCCGGTTTCAACGAAAGCGTCACGGCTCTTCTGGCTGTCTTCGTGCATGTACATTTCGAGCGTGAAGCCCTGTTCCCAGCGATAGCCCCGATCGACATCGCGCGGCTCAAGCCCGTTGAGCGCCTCTTTGGCGATGACCAGGGCCTTGCGGCTCTTGCCGGCGATCACGGCGCAGAAGGCGCGGGCCTCGGTCACCAGATCGGCCCGCGGCACAACCTTTTCCACCGCGCCCAGCCGATAGGCTTCGGCCACCGGAATATTGCCGCCAGTAAAGAAGGCCGCGCGGACCTTGTGCAGCGGCAGCATCCGCGACAGATGGCTGGCCCCACCCATGGCGCCACGATCCACTTCGGGCAGGCTGAAAAAGGCATCGTCAGCGGCAATGATCGTATCGCTGGCGCCGCAGATCCCGATCCCGCCGCCGATCACGAACCGATGCACGGCCACGACCACCGGCACTTCCGCATCGCGGATCGCCTTGAAGGTCAGGTAATTGCCGCGGTTAAGCACGGTAATCCGTTCCGGATGGGCCTGCATTTCCTTGATATCGACCCCGCCGCAAAAGCCGCGTGCTTCCTCGGCGGCGCGGATCAGCACGCAGTTCACTTCGGGATTGCTGGCCGCGGCGGTGATGATCGCGGGCAGCGCCATCCAGGTCTCGCTGTCAAAGGCATTGACCGGGGGCACGTCGAACACGATTTCGGCAATGCGATCCTGGATCGTGGTGGTGATCGGCATGACGTTCAGTCCTTCGCGCAGAGCGCGGCAATATGGGCCCGCGCCTCGGTTTCGATCGATTGGAGCAGGTCGGCACAAGTCGGCAGATCGGTCAGCCGTCCAGCGACGAGGCCCGTGGCCATCAGTCCTTGATCGGCATCGCCCGAAACGACCGCACGCTGGATCATGATCGGTGCCGCCGCCGCCATCATGGCTGCGCTGAGCGGCATATCGCCGTGGCTGGTCATGCCGCGCGCCGCCCCGATCACCTCGCCCCAGCGCATCCCGGACTGGCGCTTCATCACCAAGCCCGCCTCGATCGCGCGCAGCCACATGGCGATCCGGCCCGATCCCTCGATCCGGCGCAGCAGCGGGTTCAGGATCATCCGCTGCGGGATGCCGTCAACCTTGGTCGAGACGATGATGTCCCCGGTCGCCGCCTTGACATAGGCAGACTTTGGCCCGACCGGCACGGGGCTGTCCGCGGTCATCATGAACCGGGTGCCCATGGCGATCCCGCAGGCGCCATAGGCCAGCGCAGCGGCCAGTCCGCGGCCATCGCCAAAGCCGCCGGCGGCAACCACCGGCACGTCAACCGTATCAAGCACCTGGGGCAGCAGCACGGTGGTCGGCACCGATCCGGTATGCCCGCCGCCCTCGCCGCCCTGGACCGTGATCATCTCGCAGCCCAGCTGAACCATCTTTTCCGCATGCTTCACCGCGCCGACGGTGGGCATGCAGAGAATTCCAGCATCGCGGAACCGGCCGATCATCTTGGCATCGGGTCCGCGCCCGAAACTGACGGCCTTCACCCGATCGGCATTGGCCAGGATGATCTCAACGATTTCCGCCGCACCGGCCTGAAACGAATGGAAGTTCACGCCAAAACCGTGGGGCGTGAGGTCGCGCAGCCGGGCGATTGCCTCGGCCAGCTCGGCTGGTTTCATCACCGCCCCGGCCAGAAAGCCGAACGCGCCGGCATTGCTGGTCGCGGCGACCAGCTGCGGCGTCGCGATCCAGCCCATCGCGGTCTGGATCACGGGCAAGCGGCAGCCAAGCCGCCGGGTCAGGGCCGTGGCAAGCGGATCGCGCAAGGTCTATTCCCCGCCGTCGCGCTGCTTGTTGCTGGCTGCCGCCGACTTGCCCGAAACGCCGGCAATCGAATTGCCGTAGACCAGATCGTTCTGGGCGTGGGCAAAGTGGTGCATGTGGAACACCGCATCCATGGCGCTGCGCTTGCCGCGTAGCTCCTCAACGTGATTGACGGCCTGCTTGGTCAGCCAGTTGCCCAGCCGCGGCGCGGCCGCCAGCTTTGCCGCCCAGGCCGCGGTCGCTTCGCGCAGCTCGTCACGCGGGACCACCTTGTTGACCATGCCAAACCGTTCGGCCCGGGCGGCCGGCATCCGTTCGCCAAGCAGCAGGAATTCCTTGGCCACCCGTGGCGGCAGTTCATAAGCGTGGGCAAAGTATTCCACCCCCGGAATGCCCATCATCGGCACCACCGGATCCTGGAAGAACGCATCCTCGCTGGCCACGATCAGATCGCAGACCCAGGCCAGCATCAGGCCACCGGCAATGCAGGCCCCCTGAACCATGGCAATGGTCGGCTTGGGAATATCGCGCCACCGGCGGCACATGCCGAGATACTGCTCCTGTTCACGGGTGTAGAGCAGTTCCGCCGCCGGTTTGTTGGTGTGCGGCGGCAGCATCAGCCGCTTGTCAAATTCGTGGTGCAGATCGCGCCCCGGCGTGCCGATGTCATGCCCGGCCGAGAAATGCTTGCCTTCGCCCGCCAGGACAATGCAGCCCACGGCATCATCCTGCACCGCCCGATTGAAGCAATCGTCCAGGGCATAGGTCATCTGCCCGTTCTGGGCATTGTTGAAGCCGGGGCGGTTCATGGTGATCCATGCCACCCCATCGACAACCTGATAGAGTACCGGTTCGGCGGTCTCGTACTCAGGGTTGACCGGCAACGGTTCAACCAGCTCGCGGCCCTTGCTCATGCAGTCCTCCTGGCGGACGGATTGTCCTTGATCACGCTGGCGCGGATGTTGTGTGGGTCGAGCCCGGCAATGATCGCCAACGCGGCGGCATCGGGCAGCGGCGTTTCACCGGCCACGGCATCGATCAGATCGAACCCGGTGGCTTCCTGCACTTCGGCAAAGGTTACCCCAGGGTGCAGCGAGACCACGCGAACGGCATGATCCGGGCCGCCAAAGTCCATAACGCACAGGTTGGTGACGATGGTGCGCAGATCGACGGCCGCATAATTGCCGCCCGGTACCCGCTTGGCCGGGTTATAGCCCACGCCCGAAACCATATCGACTTCACCAGGCACAAAAACCCGGGCGGTGTGGCTGGGGAAGAAGAAGCTGTTGGGGTGATAGATCGTGTTCCCCGGGAACCCGCGCACGCCCAGCATTTGGGTTTTGGGCTGGTGGTGGGTGCCACCCAGTTGCGACAGGTTGATCTGGCCAAACCGGTCAATCTGGGTCGGCGTGACCATCGCATGGCGCCGCCCCGTCCAGACCGCCGCATCGAAAAAGCGGCTAAACGGCAGATAGCCGGCCGGTTTGCGATCATCATAGCCGCGCGGGCCCAACGGCACCGGCTGCTCAACCAGATAGGCTTCGCCATCGGTCATCATCAGTTCGGGGCTATGGGTCAGCTTGGCCAGACTGGCCGCCAGCCGCGGGACCGGACCAACACCAGTGGCAATGATCTCGCCATTGTTCCGGAAGGCTTCCGAACAGGCAAAGATGCAGAGCTCTGCAAGGGAGATATCGGTCATCAGAAAATTGGCAGCGGCAGCGCCGCCACTCCCTCCTTGCCGCCAAAGCCGGCGAGGTATGATTCCTCGCTCGCTCCAACGAAACGGTCACGCACCGCCGCCCAGTCACCCGGGTCCTTCGCGGCATCGGCATAGGCCTTGAAGGCCTTCATGTCCCAACCATAGGCCGGGGGCATTGAACTGGGGTGCGCCCCGCCAACAATCTCAGTCACGCCGCTGATAAAGGCGCGCTCGACGATATTGGCCTGGGCCTGGTCGGGATAGTGATCCTCCATCCGGTCAACCAGCTCCTCGCACGAGACGTAGGTCTTGGCCGCAGCACGGGCGAACCATTCGTCATAATAGACGTCGGGGCCAAAGGCCTGGATATTGCCGCGCCAATCGCTGCGGTTGACGTGAAGCAGCGCGGCATCAAGCCGCAGGGCCGGCATGGCAATCAGCGTTTCGCCATCGGCATAGGGCGATTGCACGGTCTTGAGGCCACCAAGCGCGGCCAGATCGGTGCCCAGCCCGACACGGGTCGGCAGGAAGGGCAGGCCAAAGGCCGCGGCCTTGAGCCCCCACTGGAACATCCCTTCGTCCAGTTCGAGCACCTCGATCTGGCCCGCCTCGCGCGCTTTGCGGAACCAGGGTTCAAGCGGAATCGCATCCAGACTGACGAAGGCAAAGACCAGCTTTTTGACCTTACCCGCCGCGCAGAGCATGCCAACATCGGCCCCGCCATAGGCGACAACAGTCAGGTCCCGCAGATCGGACCGCAGGATTTCACGGATCAGCGCCATCGGCTTGCGCCGCGGCCCCCAGCCGCCGATCCCCAGCGTCATGCCATCGCTTAACTGCCCGACGATTTCAGCCGGGGTCATCCGTTTGTCCAACATGGTCATTCCGCTGCCGCCTGCTGTTCCTTCATCGCCTTCTGCCAGGCCCATTCGTGGCCCCAGATGCTGATGCCCTTGTGGCGGGTTACTTCCCAGCTGGCCGGGTCAATCACCAGGCTGTCGCAGCCGATCTCAAGATCAAACCCGCCCGGGGTCTGAACATAGAAGCCAACCGTCTGATCGTTGATATGCTGCCCCAGAGACGCGCTCTCGGCATAGTCGTGGGCCTTCATCCGGTCATAGGCTTTGCCCACTTCGACCAGGTTGGGCATTTCCAGCATCAGATGGACGCAGCCCGACGGTGGCACCGGGCCCTCACCTAGGGCGATCGAGTGGTGGCGGCCATTGTCGGCATGCATGAAGGCAAAGCCCATGCCCGGATCATCCGGCCCGCCGCCGCCAAAGAAGAAGCGCGGCATATCGGTCTCGTGGAAGCCCACCACGTCGCGATAGAATGCAACGCATTCATCAAAGTTCGGCGCGGAAAACACGGCATGGCCCATGCCCATCGCCCCGGTGACAAAGCTGGGCACATCCAGCGGCGAGACGAACGGTTCGCTCGTCACGCTATCACCGCAATAGAATTCAAGCCCGTTACCTGCCGGGTCGGTGGTGGCGAAGAAGCGGTCAACTCCGCGCAGCGCCGCGGCCGCAGCCGAACCCGGCGATACCGGACGGCCACTTTCGGCAATGGCTGCCGCCAGCGCATCCAGCGTGGCCCCGCCATCAACTTCATAACCGGCCGCGACGAAGCGGTCCTGAGCGCCGGTTTCGATCCGGAACCGGAATGGCCGCTGGTCAATTCGATAGAGCTGGGCACCATCGCTGGCGTCGGGCGCGCGCATCACGCCCGCCACCTGCGTCAGGAAATGGTCCCACCGATGGGGCTGTGTTGTCTGAATGACGACATAGCCAAGTGCCTTGATGCCCATGGCCATCAATGTCCTTTCACGAGGTCGAGAAAATAGGGGCGTTCCCCCCCACCATCGACGTTGATTCTTGCGCCGCTGACCCAGCTGGCGAGCGAAGAGCATAGCCACAGCACGGCCCCGGCGAGATCATCACCGGTGCCCATGCGCTGGAGCGGCATGGAGCGGCCAACCGCAGCCTGCGCCGCGGCATCGCCATAAGTGGCTTCGGAACTTTCGGTCTGCATCAGGCCAGCGATGATCGCATTGACGCGGATGCCCGCGGGGCCCCATTCCTGGGCCAGGCTTTGGGTCAGGTTGAGCAGCCCGGCCTTGGCCGCACCATAGACCGCCGTGCCGGGTGACGGGCGGATGCCCGAAACGCTGGCAATGTTGACGATCGACCCGCCACCAGCCGCAACCATGTGCGGGTGGGCAGCTTGGGCGAGATAGAGTGGCGCCAGCAGATTGAGCCGGGTAATCGCATCGATGAACCGCGGGCTGGCCTGCTCAGCCGCGACCGCCGGGGAACCGCCGGCATTGTTGATCAGGATGTCGAACCGGCCATGCTGCGCGGCGATGCGATCAACCAGCGCCTGGGCCGCATCCGGATCGCGGATATCAGCCGCAGCAAAGGCCACGCCATCGGGCAAGCTATCGGGCGCATTACGGGCGCAAGCAACGACAGCACATCCCGCCGCGGCCAACTTGGCCGAGATCGACCGACCCAACCCACGGGTTCCGCCGGTGACCAAGGCCACTTTCCCTGCAAGATCGATCGCACTGCCCTGCGTCAAGCCGGTAAATCTCCCAAATGGTCCGCTTCAGTGAATCGCGGCACCAACCCCGTGGTAAAACCGCAATATCGGAAGTCAAACGGCTTTTCAATTGACGATTTGCGTATCAAACGTTACAAAATTTTACGAAGCCCGCTTTTCGCGGGACCGAGTCGAAGCAAGCAAGAGGAATCCGGGAGATGGCCACCGCAGCCCTGCAGACCGAGTATGCAACCTCGACCCCGACCAGCGAGGAATTGATCGCCCGCGCCCGGGCCATGATCCCCACTTTAAAAGCGCGCGCGCGCCAGTGTGTACGCGATCGCAACGTGCCGGCTGAAACCATCGCCGAAATGCAGGCCGCCGGCTTCTTCAAGATCGTTCAGCCCAAGCGCTGGGGCGGCTTTGAAATGCACCCCAACGTATTCTTTGAAGTGCAGAAGGCTCTGGCCGAAGGCTGCATGTCGACCGGCTGGATGTTTGGGGTGGTCGGCTGCCATCCCTATGAGCTGGCCCTGTTCCACGACAAGGCCCAGGAAGAGGTGTGGGGCGGAAATCCCGACATGCTGGTTTCCTCGACCTATCAGCCTGTCGGCAAGGTAACCCATGTCGATGGCGGTTTCCGCCTATCGGGCCGCTGGGGTTTCTCGACGGGATCGACCCATTCTGGCTGGGTGCTGCTTGGCGCGTTTTGCCCGCCCAAGGACGATGGCACCCCGGCCGAGATGCGCACCTTCCTGTTGCCGCGCAGCGACTATGCGATCGATGAAGACGCCTGGCACGTGTTTGGCCTGCAGGGCACCGGCAGCCACGACATTATCGTCGATGACGTGTTCGTGCCGGATTATCGCACCCACCGGTCGATTGATGGGTTCCTCTGCAAGAACCCGGGCCAGGAAGTGAACACCGGCCCGCTTTATCGCCTCCCTTGGGCGCAGGTCTTTGTCCGTTCGGTCTCCACCGCGGCTTTTGGCGGGGCGCAGGCGGCGATCAACGCGGCGCTAGACATCATGCAGAGCCGGATTTCGACCAACACCGGCAAGGCATCGAAGGACGATCCGATCCTGCACGCCGCGATTGCACGCGCGATTGCCGAAAAGGGTGAGATGGAAACCACCCTCCGGCTGACCTTTGAAGATCTGATGGGTTATGCTGAACGGGGTGAGGACATCCCGATGGAAAAGCGGGCGTTCTATACCTATCAGTCGGCCACCGTGGTGCGCCGTCTGGCCAGTCTGGTCGACGACATTGTCCAGCTGTTTGGCGGCCGCGCGATCTATACCAGCAGCGAGATCATCCAGCCTTGGCTTGATCTTCATGCCGGGCGGGCCCACGTGGCCAATGATCCAGGCAACCGCACCAGCGATGCGATCAACGCCATGCTGGGTCAGGCGCCCCTGAACCCCTTCCTGTAAGGAGCACGGCATGACGGCCCTTGCGGAAGCGACTTACGACGTCGCCGGCGGTTATCGCATCCACCTTAAATCCGCGGGCCAGGGGCCGGTGGTGGCGTTCATCCACGGCAGCGGCCCGGGGGCTTCGGGCGCATCGAACTTTCGCCAGAACTGGCCGGCCTTTGTGGCGGCCGGCTATCAGGTGATCCTGCCTGATCTGATTGGCTATGGCGTGTCATCGCAACCCGAAGGGATCGATTACACGCTGCAGCTGTTCACTGACACGCTGTATGACGCCTTGCGCCAGCACGGGATCGAGCGGGCCACGCTGGTGGGCAATTCGCTGGGCGGCGGCGTGGCCATCCAGCTGACGCTTGACCATCCGGAGTTTACCGAGCGGCTGATCCTGATGGCGCCGGGCTGCATTGAAGAGCAGGCCGACTATTTCAAGATGCCCGGGATCACCAAGATGGTCTCGAACTTTGGCGGGCCGGACTTCAACCTGGCTGAACAGCGCCGCCTGATCAGCAATCTGGTCCACCCAGACTTTGCCCCCCACATTCCCGACGCCCTGGTTGAAGAGCGGTTTGCCGTGGCCCGTAACCAGCCCAAGGACGTGCTGATGCGGATGCGCACCCCCAATCTGGGGCCGCGGGTGGGCGAATTGCAGGTGCCGATCTTTGTGTTGTGGGGATTGAACGACGAGTTTTGCCCCGAAAGCGGCGCCCGGCATTTCCTGGATCGCTGCGCCGATGCCCGTTGCATGACCTTCACCCGCACCGGTCATTGGGTTCAGGTTGAGCGGGCAGAAGAATTCAACCGCTATAGCCTGGAATTCCTGCGTGGCTGATGGCTACCCGCTGATCCCCGAAGAACTGCCGCAACAGTTTCGCGCAGCCATGCGGCGGCTGGCCGCATCGGTGGCGATCGTGGCGGCGCGGGGCGAAGCCGGACCGATTGGCATGGCCGCCACTTCGGTCACCTCGTTGACGGCGGACCCGCCCGCCATGCTGGTTTGCGTCAACCGCGCCACGGCGCTGCACGGCTTGCTGGTACCGACCGCACCGCTTTCAGTGAACCTGCTGTCGCGCGATCAGCAGGATGTCTCGGCCGCCTTTGGCGGGGGTGTTTCGCAGGATGAGCGGTTCCGGATCGGCGAATGGCGCGATGGCCCTGATGGCTTGCCTGAACTAGCCGGAGCCCAGGCCAATCTCGGCTGCGTGATCGACGCGATGCTGGCCTATGGCACCCATTCGATTGTTATCGCCCGAGTGCTGCGCGCCACGGTCAGCGATGGCATCGCCCCCTTGATCTATCAGGACGGAACCTATCTGTGAGCGAAGAACGCACCGCGCGTCTGGCGGGTGAACTCTATGCTGCCCTGCGCGAGCGCCGGGTGGTCGCCCCATTGATCGAACGCCACCCCGATCTGACCATCGACGATGCCTATGCCATTTCGCTTGGCTTCCTGGCCCGCCGCCGCGCCGATGGTGAACGCGTGGTTGGCAAGAAGATCGGCGTTACCAGCAAGGCCGTGCAGGACATGCTTGGTGTCCACCAGCCCGACTTCGGATTCCTGACCGACTGGATGCAGACCGGCGACGTAATCGATGTCGATGCCAAGGCCCTGATCGCGCCGCGCGCCGAGGCCGAGATTGCCTTCGTGCTGAAAGACAGTCTGGCCGGACCCGGCGTAACCGCAGCGGACGTTATTGCCGCAACCGACTATATCGCCCCCTGTTTCGAGATCGTCGACAGCCGTATTCGCGACTGGAAAATCGGGATTGTTGATACGGTTGCGGACAATGCCTCATGTGGAGTCTTCGTTCTAGGCGAAGCCAGGGCCGATCCGCGCGACCACGATTTACCCGCGCTGCACGTGACCGTCACCAAAAACGGCGCGGCGTTATCGGAAGGATATGGTCACGCCGTCCAGGGCGACCCAGCCCAGGCGGTTGCCTGGCTGGCCAACACGCTGGGCACCTATGGCGTCACGCTAGATGCAGGCGACGTGATCCTTTCAGGCAGCCTGGTCCCGCTTGAGCCGGCGGCAAAGGGCGATGTCTTTGCGATGACCCTGCACGGTATTGGCACTTGCACGGCTCGGTTTGTTTAAGGAAACAGTAATGGCACGCGTGAAGGCCGCAATCATCGGTTCAGGCAATATCGGCACCGACCTGATGATGAAGATGATCAAGTATCCGCAGAACATGGAACTGGCGGCCGTTGTGGGGATCGACCCGGCTTCGGAAGGGCTGGCCATGGCCCGCGAGCATGGCATTGCCACGACCCACGAGGGGATCGAAGGGCTGAAGCAGCTAGCCTGCTATGCCGAAATCGGAATCGCATTTGATGCCACCTCTGCCTATGCCCACAAGGGACATGATGAGGCCCTGCGGGCTGACGGCATCCAGGTGGTCGATCTAACCCCGGCCGCGATCGGGCCCTTCACCGTCCCGCCGGTCAACATGAGCCAGCACCTTGATCAGCCCAACGTCAACATGGTGACCTGCGGCGGTCAGGCGACGATCCCGATGGTGGCCGCAGTCGCCCGGGTTTCGGACAAGGTCCATTACGCCGAAATCGTTGCCTCGGTTTCATCCCGCTCTGCCGGGCCGGGAACCCGCGCCAACATCGACGAATTTACCCGCACCACCGCGCGGGCGATCGAGGTGGTGGGCGGCGCCACCAAGGGCAAGGCGATCATCATCCTAAACCCCGCCGAACCGCCGATGATCATGCGCGACACGGTCTTCACCCTGTCCGAAGGCGGCAGCGAGGATGCGATCCGTCAATCCGTGGCAGAGATGGTGGCGGAGGTACAAAAGTACGTACCTGGTTATCGGCTCAAGCAAGAGGTGCAGTTTGAACGGTTCGGCGACAACAACCGCCTGAAAATCCCCGGCATGGGCGATTTCACCGGGATCAAGTCGATGATCATGCTCGAAGTCGAAGGGGCCGGCGATTATCTGCCCTCGTATTCGGGCAACCTCGACATCATGACCGCCGCAGCCAAGGCCACCGGCGAACTTTTGGCCGCGCGGAGGATGGGCGCATGAGCAAGTTCGACGTCAACGCAGGCGACAAGCTTTACATCCAGGATGTGACCCTGCGCGATGGCATGCACGCCATCCGCCACATGTACGGCATCGACCATGTCCGCGCGATCGCGCAAGCGATCGAGGCTTCCGGCGTGGATGCGATCGAAGTGGCGCACGGCGATGGTCTGTCGGGTGCCAGCTTTAACTATGGCTTTGGCGCTCATACCGACTGGGAATGGCTGGAAGCCGTGGCCGATGTGCTGGATAAATGCGTGTTGACCACCTTGATCTTGCCTGGCGTTGGCACGGTTGAGGAACTGCGCCGCGCTTATGATATCGGTGTGCGTTCGGTCCGGGTCGCCACGCACTGCACCGAAGCCGACGTATCAAAGCAGCACATCGGTATTGCCCGCGACCTGGGCATGGACGTTTCGGGCTTTCTGATGATGAGCCATATGATCGAGCCGGACCATCTGGCCAGCCAGGCGCTGTTGATGGAAAGCTATGGCGCGCAGTGCGTCTATGTGACCGACAGCGGCGGCGCGCTTGACATGGATGGCGTGCGCGCCCGGTTCGAAGCCTATGACCGCGTGCTGAAGCCGGAAACCCAGCGCGGAATGCACGCCCACCACAACCTGTCGCTTGGCGTGGCCAATTCGATCGTCGCCGCGCAGTGCGGCGCGGTGCGGATTGATGCCAGCCTGACGGGCATGGGTGCGGGCGCAGGCAATGCACCGCTTGAGGTCTTCGTGGCCGCAGCAGACCGCAAGGGTTGGAACCACGGCTGCGACGTCAGTCTGCTGATGGATGCAGCCGAGGACCTGGTCCGCCCCTTGCAGGATCGGCCGGTGCGGGTGGACCGTGAAACGCTGAGCCTGGGCTATGCCGGGGTCTATTCAAGCTTTTTGCGCCATGCCGAGAAAGCCAGCGAGACCTATGGGATCGATACCCGTGAAATTCTGCTTGAACTGGGCCGCCGCAAGATGGTCGGCGGGCAGGAAGACATGATTGTCGACGTGGCGCTCGACATGCTGAAGGCGCGGGAGAACTGATACCATGGCCGAGATTTCGCTGCACCGCCCCTATCCGGCCAGCGCGGTCCAGTCGTGGGATTTCGAAACCGACGTTGCCATCATCGGCTTTGGCGCGACCGGCGCCTGCGCCGCCATCGAGGCAGCAGATGCCGGCGCGCGGGTCATGCTGTTTGAACGCAATTCGGGCAGCGGCGGGGCTTCGGGCCTGTCGGGCGGCGAGATCTATATCGGCGGCGGCGGCGGTACCGATGCCCAGCGCGCAGCCGGGTTTACCGATACGACCGAGGATTTCACCGCCTATCTCAAACTGGCTGGTGGCCCCTGTGTCGACGAGGCCAAGTGCGAACTCTATGGTCGCGAAGCCTTGAACCACTATGCCTGGCTGAAGGCGCAGGGCGTACCCTATCGCGGCAACTATCTGCCCGGCAAGCACATCGAACCGACCGACGATTCGACCCTGATCTGGTCCGGCAGCGAGGCCGCGGCACCGTTTTGCGACCAGGCCAAGCCGGCCCCGCGCGGCCACGTGATCCAGCACATGGGCTGGGGCGGCGGGCGGCCATTGGTCGACGTGCTGGAAGCCAGCGCCCGCGCCAAGGGCGTGGAAGTGATTACCGACGCCCGCGCCCTAGCGCTGATCCAGGATGGAGAGCAGATAGTGGGCCTGGTGGTGCGGATCGATAACCAGCCCCGCTTTGTGAAGGCGGCGAAGGGCGTGGTGTTGGCCACCGGCGGTTTCGTGTTCAACCAGGCCATGCGGCGCAAGCACTGCCCCGATACCTTCAAGCTTAACGATCCAATCGGCGACAAGGACGATGGTTCAGGCATCGAACTGGGCATAGGCGCGGGCGGCGAAGCAATCCACATGGACCAGTTCTTTACCACCTGTCCGTGGACCATGCCCGAAAGCCACGCCTATGGCGTGTTCGTTAACACCAAGGGGCAGCGCTTCATCAACGAGGACTGCTATCACGGCCGGGTCAGCCGCTGCGCGGTGGATCAACCGGGCGGCAAGGTCTACCTGCTGCTTGATAACGCCCACTTCGTCCAGCCGATGGACTTTGCGCGCATGCGCATTG
>JACCDN011105672.1_pt1 | contig 14988 bp, 18 predicted proteins | sample 7441691 | NCBI WGS metagenome assembly JACCDN01 (sample SAMN15323439, study PRJNA562643) | freshwater metagenome | isolation source: river surface water | place: USA:Blue River Watershed | collected 2017-08-16
AAAATTATTATCATAAAGATATTGAGCTAGTACTTCTTCATAAACACCTGTTGATTCGAAGCAAATGCTAGCTGTAGATACTAACTTACTTATAGTTATTAACTAAAGAGAAAGCAAAGATACAGTAACACAGGAATTCATACTTTGTTAGCGACCTATCTCACTGATACTCATGATTTTTTGCTTACTTGTGTTGAAGTTTCTTGCTACTAAGGCAATTTTCCTTCTGTAGTTATTCTATTACCACCATAGTCATTTTACTGCTGAGTTGGTGAGATTACCCCTTTCAAGAGAAAAGCAATGAACCTCAATGTTCAAAAACCTTTAGGTCTGGATATAGGCATAGAACCCAATATAGTTTATGTAACAACCTGATGTAGTTCAATAGTACGTGATTTGACTTCTTTTATTTGGTTTTCAGAGTTTTGCTCATGGTACTTTTCTGCAAAGCCTATGTCTTTATATAAAACCTCAAACTCAAACAATGTTTTTATTACCGATCCTTAGCCCCGGGCCTGCAAAAAAGAATCTTAGTTCAAAAAGCTTGTTACCTAAACTTTTATACTCCCTATATGAGTCATACTCTAACCTAGCCAATCTAAGATTTATTCTGGATCTTATTTTAACATTAAGTTTGTTTAACCAGAAAGTAACATTATTTTTTTATTCTTATCAACAAAATTTTACTTCTTTTGTTTTCTGCATGGTTACTATAGCTTATTTTACATAATGTATTGTCACATATAAACGACAGACAACTATTTTAACTAGTATTGGCGTTATGGTCACATCATTATTTCTCAAAACATCAAAATACCTAAGAGAAAAAGGTTAGGCTAAAAGAGCTAAATTATTCATATTTAGTTTTGCCATGCTCTATTCTTAAAGAATTTAATAAATGTTTAAATGGGGTACGGGGATTAATCAACATAATCTCTTCTAGAGTTTCTATTAATTCATCTTCTTTTTCTAGGTTAAATAATGAGTCTACTTTTACTAAGTACGCTGCTTCTTTTTTAGGATAGAGTTTTATTGCTAAATTAGCACTTTCTAAAGCCTCTTCATATCGATGCAATTTATTCAAAGCACTTGTCTTTTTTATGTACATTGTATATTTATTTGCCGAAGAAGTTGTTGATTTTATTGCTTTGTCACACGTTTCTATTACATATTCATATTTTTCATCATGCAAAGCTATGTGTGCTTGGTGGTGTAAGTGTTGCCAATTATCCTTTGCTGTGGTTGAAAAAAATAGTAAGTAAGAAATAGTACTTATGAACAAAAACAAAAAAAACAGTGAAATTCTGATATATCTAGAACTCATAATTAAATCTTCTATTGTTCAATTGTACCTCATTATAGGATCAGTTGAAATTTAATTCAATTATTAGTTACGGAACTCTGTGGATTTCTTGGTCGCATCGTCGCATCAAGTTAACAAAAGTTAGTTTTTCTTTAACCAACGGACTCAGTAAATCATTTCTCAGAGAGAATCGTAAACTTGTCATAATACCCATAATTAAAGCATCTAACTAAATAGCTAAGCTAAAGTTATAGAAAGGAGAAGGTAGGTTGACAAACAACTTACCATTTATGCCATTACTCTTACTAATTCAGTTGCCATCTTGATTATTTTTTTTCTATCTTGTGGGTTTTTAACTTCTCCAAAAACTTTAATTAAACTAGTTAGTTCATCCTCTCTCATACAAATATCTTTGGCACTCTCTTCTGCAAAGGCACTTGAACAAGGGTAGTTATCATCGGACCCTTCATAAAAATATATTAGAGGTACTTTTAAATATTTCGCAATAGCAAATAATTTTCCACTTGAGATCCTATTTGTTGCCTTTTCGTATTTCTGAATTTGCTGTGTACTAACACCAATTTCTTGAGCAATATCTTTTTTTCTTAAACCAAGGGTTAGCCTTATCTTTTTTAACCTTTTGCTAACAACTTTATCTATGTCGTCAACTTTACCCTTAAAATTACCCCTATATTTATCAGACATAATAACTAAAATACTTCGCTCTAAGTGACTTTTTATCTATAAGGGGATGTTACTATTACTGCCTGATTGATTCAAGGTAATTTTTCTTTTCTTTAATTTAACCATAGATTGTAAAGCTATAAAGTGATAAAAATAAAGAAAAGTAAGATATGAATGATTGTATTGAGCCAGTTATGAGAAAAACTAGTAAAAACATAATGTTAAAAAAATTATCCTCTGAAATAAAGCAACACGAAAAAATTGCTGATGGATTTTGTAAAAATGATCTAGAGATTTTACAACTCAATTTTCAAGAAAAGCAGCTGGAACGTATTAAAAATAGAGATTATTATACTCTTGATGAATTCAATTCTTTGATAATACCAAATCCTGTGATAGCCGACAGTGCAGCAAAACTTAAGACATTTTTTGCTAATATTCACAATAGTGGAACTGATACAATAATACTGAATGTTGATATAATGAGTGGGAATTTTACAAAAATATGTAATAATCGTTGGGTAGGACTTAGAATTGATCACGAAATTCGGACTATTATTTATGTAGATCCTTTAGGAAGAAATGCACATCCAGAAATATTGAAAACAATTTCTGGAGTGACTCAGTATCAAATTAAACCACTGTATACTACAAGATTGTGCCCTCAGCGTACCAAAATTAGAAAAAAACTAAAATAAGCCTTGAAGGTAATGACGTAGATTGTGGACCTTTTTTAATAAATGCTTTAGAAATATTACGATACAATACAATAAATTCTTTTATAATGCTGCGTTTAGAGGCATCTGAGATATTGAGTATTGTTGACTCAGAAAAACATGGCACTAGAATAAGAAAAAAACACATAAGAAGAGTAAAGGAAGTAAATAAAAACTTTCATAATGTCCTAGTGGCAGTATCATCATGAATAAGGTTAACATAATCAATGTAACGCCGACTTACCTTAAAGAATATATTCCTAGATTATTTTATAATTACATTCCAGGTAGTGTAAATATGAAAACCACTCCTTCTTCACTACTGTGAGCACTAATTGTGCCGTAATGCAAATCTATTACCTTTTTACATAAGGCAAGAGCAACATTTTGCTGATCAAAAAGACTGCTAATTCTGGAGTTAGCTACGAAGGCATCAAATATAGTGCCTAATTCTTTGCTGGGTATAATTCCTTCATCTACAATCTTGAATTCTATCGAATGCCCAGATCGTTTTAGACAAATAGTAATTTTACTTTGATTAGAGTATCTAATAGCATTGATAATAAGCGTATCAACAACTATTCTTATGTAACGCTCATCACATAATACCATTATGTTATTCTCCATATCAGTAATAAATTCTATACTTTTCTTATCAGGATAACTTTTTTTGCATTGATCTAAGCTGTACATTACTAATTTTGTTAAATTTATTGCTCTTTTATTTAGGTTATAAGGTACATTTGCAAGTTTATATAAAGCTATAACATTATTAGTTAGGATCCTTATTTTTTTTGTGTTTTTATATATTTCAGCGATAATTTTCTTTCGCTCTATTTCTGTTATTTTATCGTATGACTTCTGAAGTTTTTGATTAAGGCTAACAATGGTTACTAAAGGTGTATACATTTCGCTTTCTAAGTTATACATGAATTCGTGTTTAGTTTGTAATATCTCCTGTAATTCAACTTCTTTATTCAGTATTTCTTTTTTCAAAGCATTTAGCTTTTCTTTCATTAATTCTTGACGGGTTTGTTTTGGTTTTATGAATAAAATTAGGGAGCTAGAAATAAATAACAATAAGTACACTATCTTAAAATCAGATGTTTTTTCAGATTCCTCTAATAAAAGTTGATTCGCTATCTCATTGGTAACTAAAAAAGCTTTACACATCAAACCAACACTACTAACACCAAAAATTATATTAAACAAAGCCCATTTCCACCTTGATAATGATGATATTATCATTACGTTCACCATAAAAGCTATCAATTGTATTTCATGAAAATTACTAATAAAAACCAAAAAGAAGCTAAAGCAAATTAGAACTAAAAATATTCCTAAATTCCAGAATAATTCTATAAATTCTGTTTTTTTCCAGTTAGATAACCATAATGGATAACTTATGAGAAGAGTTGAAAAACACAAAGTGATTGGGTATAATACATCAAGTATATTGGTATAAAGAATCTTAGCTATATCTGGTAAAGTGCTAACACTACTAAATACGGATATCATAACAAATAATCCAACTATTGAGATTAAACTTTCACTTTTAGGACTATTTTTTTCAAATAAAATAGATAATTTCAAAGAGGATATATAAAACCATAATTTCTGAAGTTTTGCCTTTCTTTGTAATCTAGTTCTAATTAGTGGCCAATTATCTTTTATTCCAACCCAACCTCCTTTTTGTTTCAATAAGTAATGACCAGTAATTAGTGTAAAAAAATTGGCAAACATTGCTGGTACAACACTATCTACAGTTTTAATATCAAAATAATTCCATATAACAACAGTTAGCAGTCCTGTGCTCATTCCAAGTATGACTGACTTCTCAGTACTTCTAAATCCTAATATTGCCATTATAAATGGCACCGATACAACTGGCATATAAAAAGAATAAGACAAAATCAACAAATTTAATAAACTATTATCACGCAAAGATAATCCTATAGAAAGTATACCAATCAAAAGCGAAATTATACGCGCAGATAGTAATTCTTTACTAAATAATACAACATTTAGTTGCTTTAGAAAGTCATGGGTTATTAAAACTGAAGTAGAATTTATATAGCTGTCGACGGTCGACATAATCATAGCCATAATCCCAACCAAAATTAAGCCTTTTAATCCTGTTACCGAAGAACTATCTGTAACAACCATTTTTACCACATCGTTAGGATCAATATCAGGGTGTATTGCAATTGTTAATATACCAATCCAGCAAATAGATATACCAAGCACAAAACAAGTAAACGCAGCAATAGTAAAAGATTTGCTAACTTGCATAGTATCTTTACTCATGCTAATTCTTTGAAACATTGCTGGGCTAAACCCAGGAATTGCAGAAAACAAAAACAGAAATAAAAAATATAGAGATTTTGTTTGCGTAAAATCAAAGACTTTCTTGTAATCAAATGATGTATTATTACCTAGGATATTGGTAATTTCATCTACGTTATGTATACTTTTTAGAAGGTAATACACTATTACCGGAACCACAATTCCGAATGTAATAAACTGGATAAAATCCGTAAAAGTTACAGACTTTATTCCACCCAAAGATGAATACACAGTTATTATTATCCCAGCTATTATTGACCCAAAATTGCTGGGTATCCCAAGCGCGTACTCAAAGACAATTCCAGCAGCTTTTAGCTGTACAGAAATAAGTCCTGTAATACCAATAAATCCTGATATAGCTGTTATTATTCTAACTTTTTTACCATATAAACCACCCATTGCTTCTGCAATAGATAATTTGCCAAGAAATTCGGCCATTCGTGGAGCAAAAACCATTGATATTAGTAGAAAACAAACCAAGTCACTAAGTGTGGCCCCCCAAATAAAATACAATCCACTCTTATATGCCTCAGAAGCAATTGTAAAAAAATACTCCCCACTAATCCAAGTAGCAACAATAGTGGATACGATAGTTGAAGTAGAGAAATTTCTATCACCTATCGCATAACTTGTGATACTACGAACTCCCCTGCTAGAAACTAAACCTAAAAAAAGGTTTGCTACTAAAAAACTTACAAAAATAATTTTATCTATATCTAAAGCCACAAGCTACAAACACCTCAAATTTTTATGGTCAACTAATCTGAGAACAAGGTTTGTCATCTGGATTCTCTATATGACTTATTATCAACCATAGGTTAAAATGATACAGTCTAGTAGTTTCTTCCGGTCAAGTACAAGAATACGGAAGTATGGATTAATATATTTTTCTCTACACATAGCAGAATTGATACATCACACATATAATCCCCAGGTTAAAACTGTATTGGTTTTTACCTGGGGATTAAGTAACCAATAATATTTAAGCCAAATTGTTATTTTCTTCTCCCATACAGGTTATTATTTCTGGGAATCCATGAGTAGATTCAAAACAACTGGCTACATCACCAGCTAGGCAATTTTTTAGACTAGACATATTACTTACGAGCTCTTTCCCTAAACAAGAAACCCCTTTGCTAAAAGAATGGTCTGGTAGATTACCAAGATCATTTTCATTATCTTCTTGATTATTTTTACCATAAGTTGCACCCAGAATACCACCGATAACTGCGCTCATTCCTGCGATGAGACTAATTAATTCAGTTTCACAATAATAATCTACAATGGTACCAATTGCTACTCCAACTACACCACCTAGGATCGCTCCATGGGCAGCAGTTGCCATCGCCCCTCCTCCTGCCATAACAAATCCTGAAATGGCGCATATTATAGTTACTGCAGTAATTATACCAACAGTTAAGATTTTAGAATTTATATAATTGCTTTTACTCATTTTTAACTCCACATATTGTTTTCTCGGTTTCTTGGGTAAATTAAAAAATGATCCCAATTAATATTTATGATACGGATTATTTAGGTTGAGAGTATTGATATAAATTACTTAGTAACTGTACTAGTGCCATATTACTTAGATTTAATCTAAGACTGTTCGCAACAATATCAAAATTCCAGGTAAATTGTGCAAGCACCTCTTGCACAATTGCCTTGAATTAATCAGACAGTAATAGTATATCATCTTTCTTATGTAAAGGTAACTTAGAGTGGAGTTGTTGTAGTTATCATGTCTAATCAATATAAGGGTGACCTCAAAGGCAAAGCGGACAACATAGATAAACTTGTTAGCAAACGGTTAAAAATCAGAAGAGTGATGCTTGGTTTAAGCCAGCAGGATATTGGTAAGGCAGTTGGTGTTAGTATACAGCAAATTCAGAAATACGAAAAAGCAACAAATAGAATCTCAAGTGGTAAGTTGTTTGCTATTGCAAAATATTTAAAAGTACCTGTAACATATTTTTATGAAAAATCTGATGATAACTACCTTTGGCCAAGCTCTTTTGCAGAAGAACATGCTAAATATGAAGCCGAAACAAAAGAGCTGAGTGTAAGTGAAAAAGAACTAATTAGTTTAATCAAGGCTTTTGGAGAAGTTAAAAGCTCACAAAGTAGAAAGAAAATAATTGAGTTAGTAAGAGCTATGGCATGATTGTACTTACAGCTAATGAGCAACCGATTATTTCAAAAAAACTATGCTATTATGATTTTCCTGAGTTTAAAGATAGAATAATTGAGCCGGCTAAACTTAAGTTTTAGTCGCAACTTAATCATAAATAACTAATAATCGGTATAGCTTTTAGTTGGGTGTATAGGTTTGATGTGTAGGTTAGCAGCATTATCAGCTTGAACAATAGCACAAAACAACCTTTATAAATATTTCACCATAATGGTTCAACTCCTTTATTTAAAAACCTTTCTGTATCTATAAAATATGGAACTAGGGTCCGGCTAGTTGGTTATTCCGGTAGTGGCAAAACAACATTCGTTAATATTATACTAAGGCTTTATGATATTAACAAGGGACGCATCTTGATTAGTCAAGATATATCAGACGTGACTCAAGACTCATTACGGAGTAATATCTCTATGATTCCACAAGACCTTACCCTTTTCCATAGAAGTCTGATGAAAAATATCCTCTATGGTAAGATCAATCCTAGTAATGAAGATGTGATAGAGGTAGCTAAAAATCATGCTCATGAGTTTATATGTAACCTTTACTTAGGGTATGATGCCCTTGTAGGAGAACGTGGAATAAAACTTTCTGGCGGACAAAGACAGCGGATAGCCATAGCAAGAGCTATCTTGAAAAACGCACCAATTCTTATTGTTGATGAAGCAACAAGTCAGCTGGATTCAGTTACATAAAATGTAATTCAGGAAAGTTTGATGGAACTTATAGATAGTGATAAGAATAGAACGTCTATAGTTATAGCACATCGCCTTTCTACGCTTCTACACATGGATAGTATCCTTGTATTTGATAAAGGAAAGATAATTGAGGATGAAACGCATGAGTAACTGCTTGAGATAAATGGTTTGTACACAAAACTCTGGAATGCTCAGGTTGGCGGGTTTTTGCCAGAGAGGGTTTTCTCTGAATCTACTCTGTAAGTCACTTAGCGTCGCTTCAGTATCAAAAATTTAGGGCAAGTAAGTATGACAGAATTGTGTATCTTAATGAACTCGATAAAAATACGCAGCTACGGTTTATATTATAACAAATATGCCAAAATTATCAAAGTGGTGGCAACAGCGAAAATTATGATCTCAATAATATTGCTCGCTATCACCATTTGCAGAAAAGAGCTTTAACTGTAATGTATCAGGAGGTATAAATGGAGTTTACTTTAAAATCATCAGCTTTTAAAAATCATGGTTTAATTCCTGAAAAATATACCTGCGATGGGGAAAGTATTTCACCAGAGCTTGAATGGCTCAATTCAGCAAAAGGCACTAAATCATTTACTTTGATAATTAATGATTATGGTGCCTTGGGTGGTGCACGGACTCACTCGATCATTTACAATATACCTAGTGATATTATTAAATTAGATGAAGGGATAACTACACTTGCAAAAAAAGCCGTAGGTCTTAATAGTTGGAACCAAAGAAAATACGCTACTGTTTGCCCCTATTAATTCAATTCACAATTACTATTTTCACCTTTACGCGTTAAATAAACAGCTAAAATTACGGGTTCATGTCACTAGAGTTAGCGCAGAAAGAGCTGCAGAATGAAACCTGCTAGAGTAGATTTAATTGGAATTTATCAAAAATTTTACAACCTTTAGGCACTACGCTTCACCAAGTGTTATTTCATAAGGTTGTATATTTATATCCTTTACGAGATGAACACTTTTCTAGTCTTTATTCCTTCCCTTTCCATAACTCAACTTTAGTGTTATCATTATAAAAGCAGCCGAAAATGTTATCAAACTTTGTGCTATTAGGGGTAACAAATGTAGTATAACACCATAACTTAACCACAATATAGAGTCAGCAGCAATAATAACGTACATAGATAGTGAAATATCTCTAACAGAACTGCTTTTCCATGTTTTTATAACTTGAGGTATTAAAGAAAGTGTACCCAAAATTGCAGCTAAACAACCTATCATCTCAACGTAATTTATGTTCATAATTACCTCAGAAAAATATCGTATTAGTTCATTTTAATACGTATTTGTACTGTTATGATCACTTCTTCTTAATATACCAGTTGCCATCTGAACCTTTTTCGTACTTGGCTTTTACAGCTGCCCACGCCACACGGTAGCTTACTTCTTCTAGTGATGTAGCACTTTTTTGCATCTTGGTATTCATCGTAGGCGTTATCAAACGCATTACGATAAATTGATTGAGCGTGTTCAGGTAAATGATTCTTGACTGGATCTGGTAAGTCATTGTTTGTTTTGTACTGCATATTTCACTCCTCTTTTGATCACATAAAATTTTTACTACTCTATTTTTCTTATGGTTAAGGTAACTACTCTATTCCTCTCCCATGAATCTGGACCATATTTATTAGTCTGTTCCGCTAATTTTCCTGACGAAGATATTTGAATTCTTGATCTAGCCACACCAGATTTTATTAAATACGCTTTAGTATTTTCAGATCTTTTTAATCCCAAGTTTAAATTATAATCTGCTCCACCTCTTTCATCACAATGCCCATCAACTATCACCTCAGTATTAGAGTGTTTAATCAGCCAATCGGCTTGTCGTTCAATTTGCCGTTTGGCATCTAAAGATAAATTAGAGCTTCCAGCACCAAAATAAATTTTATTTCCTACTTCAGCCTCAAATTTACCATTAAGCTCAAGGCTATCAGGTACCTTAACTATATAGGTTGGAGCTGCGATAGTTTTCTTCACGCAACAACTGGCCAGCATAGGCAAAGCAATGAGTAATAAAATTCCACTTATTACTTGTATAACTTCTTTTTGCATAATTATTCCCTCTTTTTTGTTGTTAAATTTGTTAGTAGACGGACTACTTTAACCACTTTGCAGTATCCCCATATTTTTCCAATTCCAGCTGTATCCAGTCTTTATGCTTCCTTAGGGCTTCAAGGGCTCTTGCCACTATTTTGCTTATCTTATTACCATCATTATCACTTCCCGCTTCAAAATCAGCTCTTTCATAAGCTTTAATAATACTTTCCTCAACCTGCAATATTGCACTTAAGATTTCTTCATTCCCAAAAATGGGTGCAAATTTAATTTTCCCATTTGTTAGTATGTGCTTTGCAGTACTAGAAGTCATTTGAATTTTTTGCTTCGACTCAACTAAAAAAGCAAAAAGTTCTTTTACATATATTTTATGGTTAGCTTTAAATTCACGGAATTTATCTTTATATTCAAGATCTTCCAGGTTTTCTATAGCGACCTTATAAGCCCCAATCATGCCATACTCTAACTCCATTAGCTCTTCTACTACATCGATAAAACTCCTTGATACTTCAACAATTTCTTTACTCATCAGGAAACCTCTACTTTTATTCAGCCCCACGATTCTACTGAATTTGCTTAGATTCAGCACAGACGTAGCAAAAGTATATCCAAGAGGATATCTCGAGACATGCAGGCACAGATGCAAATTTCTGTAGCGAAGGCACACGGTAAGGTTAGTATTTACTTTTAGGGCACTACTCATAATTCCATCTGTCCAAATTATTTTCAATTTCACTTACCACAAGGGAGGAAAATCAGTCCAAAGGGAGGAAAATCAGTCCAACTCACTAAATCTTGACAAAACGACATTGACAAATCAATCACTGTAAACTAGGACTTTGATAATACCGAACCATCTGTAATCATAACACTTCTCTCCTCGTTACCCTTGAGTTGCAAACAACCTTAGATTTTAATTTTTTAACATGTATACAACTGACAGTTTATTAAATTAATTCACCAAGGTCAACATTTTAATTAAGAATATATTATCTATGATATCGATCTGGAGATGAGGCAATAAGATATAGTGATTGGGTGTATTTGTTCGCAAAATACCCTTAACAATTAAGGAGATTTTAGTACACCTACTCAAAAATTTTTAGTCAGAAGTATGTATGAGCTGAATTATTAGTTATTGCTTTCTACTTATAAAATTTAAGTTGCAGTGATAAAAAATTGTATTAGAATCTAGTGAATTATAATAAAATATTAATAAAACAATATAAATACTCAAAAAATTTATAATAAAGAAGATTTAGAAAATATTATTGATTCTATGATAGAAGATTCTATGGATTTTTTAGCTGATGACATATCTTCAATATTAATTTCGATGGAACTTGACAGCAAAAAGAAAGGCATTGGATTAGATGAAATTATGCGATCGAATTCATTGTTATCATCTAAACTTGATTCGATACTACACAAATCGTATATATTACTCTCTGGGGAAATTAAAGGTGCGTTTGGAATTAAGATAACAAAGAGCAATCTCAAATAAAGTTGTTGCTTTTTACTAGATAAAATTTTGGTGAAGTAGCTTTTTTTCTGCTAAAAGTCTCAGTGGGCTGTATTTCCTTTGCATTAAAATTAGCATCATTAGGAACCTCATAGAGAGTGATTTCTAACTTTCTACGTTTCTGCTTTAATCTAATTGAAACAAGATTTTGTTTTTTGTTGTTTATTGTCATCACTTTAAGAATTTACCAGAATACTCTAAATTAAAATAAAATTGATTTATGATGGTTTTAGAATAAACTAAGAGCACTAGCAAAAAACTAGGTAAAACGACTTAAGCCTTAGCTAAGTTTAATTACCTAGGTAAGGATTTGACCTAATTTATATAAGACTACCAAAGATTCTAATAATGCAATTTGACCTAGATCCACTTGAAAGGGAGACTTTATATCACTCAGAATTGAGGGAAATTAGTGGTATAAAATTTACCAACAGAGAAATAGACGTCTTATCTTGCTTGTTAAACAACAGAAAAGATAAGAAAACAGCTGCTCTTCTCTCACTTTCTCCTAAGACCGTTGGTGCTCACATATACAATTTAACCAAAAAACTTGGCTACAACTCTAGAGAGCAGATAGTAGACTTTGCCGAAAAGTCAGGAAAACTCCATCACCTTAGCAAATATTATCTATCCATTGTAATCGAGAATTTATTCTTGAATCAATTAAAAAAAATATCTACTTCTCCTGACCGTCATTACAATAAATTCAACTTAATTTATAATGATGATTGTGAAGAAGCAAAATTATTGGGCAAACTATTAAATTATCTACACTTGGCGAAAGTTAATATAAATATCTCAAAAGAAACCAACATCAATGCTAAGCAAGTGATAATTTGTTGTAAACCAGATGATTTTCTTTTTGATAGTACAACTGATAAAGTAATGATTTTCTTTTGTGCCGCGCCTGCAGATCGCATTTCTGGCTTAACATATGTGGATTTTAGTGAGAAACATCAATTCTATAAATCTACGTTCAAACTACTTGAAATGCTTACTGAGGTCAAAGGTATTGAGAGTGCAATGATAGAGTTTTCTAGAGATAGTCAAGGTGTATGGGATTCTTTTCAAAAAAATATACATACCCCCCCTAAAACTTCCTTAATTAGCTCTATGACTTTTTTAAACAAATCTAAATTTTTTGTTTTTGGATTGCTGGTCATGTTTTTAAGTATAATATTGATAAACTTCTCTTATAAATCATTCAAAGAAGAAGATCTTACCTCTAAAATACAGGAAATAAATCATAATTTTGCCCAATTTGTACAAATTATTTCTTCAGATAATATTTCAGATGATTCACAAAAGAGAAGGAATCACCAAATCCTTGGCAAGGTAGAAAACACTGTTAAATACTTTGATGATGAGAATGTGAGAAAATATTTTCTAAAAATTGATTTACCTTTAGAAGAACTCTTAAATAGTTTGTATGTGTTACATGCGTTAGCAAATCAATATACTTATGATAATCATGATGGTTTGAAGGCCCGTAAGCTGCTAATTTACGCAAAAAATTTTGCAGAACAATACATTAAGAATAATTATTTAATCAGAAAAGACTTTGCAAAATATACGGGGCAAATGGCACTTGGTAATACGCAACTAAAAGACAAAGAAATTGATTTTGATAATTTAACAGAAAAAGAAACACTGTTAGAGTTTGAGGGTATAAAAGGTTTACCGGAATTATATACCAGAATACTGTATTTGCTTGGCAGGACCTATGTGTACCAGGGAGATATAAATCAATCGTATAAATATTTTAAAACGGCAAACTATTTGGGCACAGAACTTGGTATTTTTGAAGGCTTTTTAAGCATCAGAAGTGGTATGGATTTTATTGCAGAAAAAGAGATAGTAGATACGCTTCTTAACAATGATACTAAGTTGGCTAAGATAAAAATCTTAGATTCTATAAAAACAAACAAGGATTTGCTGGAAGATACAAATGCGTATATAATGAATTACAGGCCAGGATCTCAATCATATTCAACCATCACTCCTAAGAATGATTTGTTTAATCAGTTTTACTGCAAAGAGATTTTGTCAAAACACTATGCAAGATTAATTATTCTTTCTGACAATAATAAAGATCGGGCTAAGTATTTAAAAGAAATCCAGTCTATATATCTAGGTAAAGATAAAAAGAGTGGCTTACTAGGCATGGCAGATAAGCTAACAACTAAAAGAGTTGCTTCTTTATACAACAACTTAGCTAATATACTAATTGAATTATATAAAAAAGGTATCTGTTATAACGAATTTAACGACAGTTTATCAAACCAAATTCAGATAGCTTCTGCAAAAAAATTAGAAGTTATAAAATCGATATTCAATCTAGCAAGAACAATATCCCCTCCAGATTATTATACGCAAGCAGATAGTTATGATGGTATGGTTAGAGTAAACCTCTTGATAATTCAGCAAAACAATATAGACCCTTTGCAGCAAAAGCAATTGAAAGAAGAAATCAAAGAATATTCAGCTTTACGAGATAAAATAAATAAAAATCTTAAGCGAGAAGGCTGGAGGTTAAACAAACACCACCTATCAATAGAATTTTGATTGGTTTTTTGAGACCAATAGCTAAAAGCCTGTCAAAAATGAAATAAATAAAAATATTAGCAATATAAAAAATATAGTAGTAGTATGTTAAGTATATTATCAACCTTAGGTTAATTCTATTTATACTTGTACTACCTAATGAAATGAAAAGACACAGCTCGACTATATTTGCAAATTCATTATCACTAAGTGACCATGAAACTTTTTTTGATAGAGATAAAACTTGCAATATAGGACAATCAACAACAAGAAATGTTAAAGGCAAAGTACACTCCTCCTTCGATTTTAACACCACAGATTTTCTAGAAAGTGAAATAAGAAAATCATACGCTAAGGTAATAGATTACTTCAAACAAGGAGATTATGATAAAACAGAAGAAGAGATTACAAGAACATTAAGACCAATTCTAAGTGCACCAAATCTGAGTCAATTGTCCTCAAGTCATATAAAACACTTAGCAAGTATAGTATTAGACTCGTTATACCACCTTGGAGTTATTTATTTAAATGGCAATAAATATAAAGAAAAATATGCTAAAGCCGCTGCTATATTCAAATACTGCCAGAATTTTCACATAAAATATAAACCTGAATTTCAGGTTGGTGGTAGTGAAATTGATCCTACATATTTTGAATCTTTAGCATTATCAGCAGAATCATTATTTCTTTTTAGTCTTAGTGTTAGCAGCATATATGCTTCTTTACATGAAACAGATATGCTGACAGCATTACATTTTTTCCAAAATTACAAGAAACCTTTGCAAGAATTGCGTTCAGAAGTTGGGTTGGAGCTAGAAAAAATTACAAAATATCATTCTAGCAACATTTGCTCGAGGGTTGATGCTGTTAAGAGCTTATATGGCAAATGCAGTCATTTTTTCG
>JACCDN010091839.1_pt1 | contig 14987 bp, 15 predicted proteins | sample 7441691 | NCBI WGS metagenome assembly JACCDN01 (sample SAMN15323439, study PRJNA562643) | freshwater metagenome | isolation source: river surface water | place: USA:Blue River Watershed | collected 2017-08-16
AATAAGAAAACAGTAAAACAAAGTTTACCATATAAAGAAGCGCTACAAAATAAAGTAAATATTGATTGGAGTAATTTCAAAGTAACTGCTCCTAGTTTTACAGGAAATAAAGCGATTGCGATTGATGATTTATCTGTATTAGTACCTTATATTGATTGGAAGCCATTCTTTATTGCATGGGAATTACACGGAAATTTTCCAGCTATCTTAACAGATGAAAAAGTTGGTGAAGTAGCGAGTAAATTATATCAAGACGCCACTACCCTTTTGAATAAAATCATTCAAGAAAAATGGTTAACAGCAAAAGGCGCTATTGGATTTTGGCCAGCAGCAGCAAAAGAAGATGATGTTATTTTAAAGAATAATGGTAAAGAAGTGTCTTTACATTTTTTAAGACAACAATCTAAAAAAGCAGCAGGACAACCTAATTTCTCATTGGCAGATTTTATTTGCCCAGCAACAGAAAACAAGGAAGATTATTTAGGTGCTTTTGCAGTAACTATTCACGGTATAGAAGAACATATCAAAGCATTTGAAGCGAATCACGACGATTACAATAAAATTATCTTACAAGCATTAGCAGATAGATTAGCAGAAGCTTTTGCAGAATATTTACACGCACAAACCAGAACAAACTACTGGGGCTATGCAAAAGATGAGCAATTAGATAATGATGCTTTAATCAAAGAACAATATGTTGGAATTAGACCTGCACCGGGTTATCCTGCATGTCCAGATCATACGGAGAAATATACATTGTTTGAATTGTTGAATGGCCAAGAACATACTGGCATAAGTTTAACAGAAAGCTTAGCAATGTATCCAGCTTCTAGTGTTTGCGGATGGTATTTCGCACATCCACAAAGCCAATACTTTGGATTAGGTAAAATTCAACAAGATCAGGTAGAAGATTATTCAAAAAGAAAAAATCAATCTTTAGAATATATCACTAGATGGTTGCAACCAGTGATTGAGTAAATTATACTTTTTCAAATAACCACCATAAGCGCTTACGAGGAGTCACTTTGTAATTGGTTCTTACATAAGAACTAATATGATTGATGGCTTCATCCACACTATCCGTAAATAAAACAAATTTCTTGTCTTCAGGAGAAATAGTGCCCGCTTGAATCATATGATCCATCCAATGTTGAAAGGGTTGATAGTAAGAGCGACCCATTACCACAATTGGGAAATCGTTGATTACTTTGGTTTGCGCTAAGGTTAATGTTTCAAAAAATTCATCCTGTGTGCCAAAACCACCTGGCATAATAATAAAGGCGTAAGAATATTTTACCAATAAAACCTTTCTGATAAAGAAGAAGCTGAAAGTAATACTGGTTTGAACATAAGGGTTGGGGGTTTGCTCAAAAGGAAGTTTAATATTACAACCCACAGACTTTCCGCCCGCTTCAAAAGCACCTCTATTAGCCGCTTCCATAATGCCAGGACCTCCTCCCGTCATCGTTACCATTCCTAATTCGGCAATTTTTTTACCAATCTCTCTTGCCTGCTTATAATAAATATGATCTTCCTTAAATCTTGCTGATCCAAAAACAGTTACACAGGGTCCAATAAAGTGAAGTGCTCTAAATCCTTTAATAAATTCAAAGAAGATTTGTAAGGCAAATTTAAACTCGTTAATTCTGGGCTTAGGGCCTTCTAATTGAAATCCAGTATAGGCTGGTATAATCTTCTTCTTCGAGTGCTGATTCATACATTGAAGTTAATAAATAATCAATAGAGAAGCTTAAAATAGTTAATTTTGGTATCGAAATTGAAGCCACTATATGAAACTACGCATACACGGTCTTATACTATTCATTTGTATTTTAATTAGCCAGTTTGCAGCTGCGCAAACACCCGTAGTACTTGAGCAAATTCAAACTTATTCCAATATTCTACCTAGTGCAGATTATTGGAAATTAGATAAAAAAGCAGCGCTACAAATTAGAGATGCATTGGAAAAAAATTTATTTAAATCCATGTCTCTTGATTTGAATAAAGATTATCCAACCAAGACATTGGCATTAACCAAATACAGTCAATTAGGAAAAATCCAAATCAATTGGGAACAAACAGCATCTATTCCTTTACATGCTTATGTTGAGTTATATGAATTAGACCCAGACCTTGCATATAAAAATAATTTACTGGATCTTCCAGAAAGCAAAAGAGATAGCATCAGCGCAATATGGTTTATTACCTGTTCTATCATCAATCAAGAAAAGCAAGTGGTCTTAAAAAAGACCTTGTTAATGAGCATACAACCTCAAACCACTATTGGTATTGGATATCCAACGGTATATGCTTTAACCAGTCCTTCCAATTTAGCAAAAGCACTTGCCAAGGGAATTGAACAAATCAATCCAAGCTTTATTGATTTAAGTTACACAGAAGCAAAAGCACCTAGCTTATACGCAGTAGATAATATATGGATGCCTGCAGTACATCAAGCCCCAAGAACATTGGTTGATACAACCAGGGGATTTATCATGTTTACTAGAACTAATAATCGTCAGATATTAAGAGTACCTACTGCAGCAATGCAGAAAATAAATACCAATTCAACTGAATTAGATAATCCTTATGCAACATTATTGGCTAATCTAAAGGCAAGCAAATGGAATAAGAGCAAAGAATTATATCAAATCGAACAACCATTAAGAGATGTTAAAAATAATATGGATTATAGTATCTCCTCTTTTTTGGTGTTTAATCCCAATGTTGGATATGAAATCAATCCCGTTAGTCCTATCAGTTTTTTAAACGATAGCTTAAATAAAATATATGCAAAACAAGAATTGATTGGTAAATTCAGTGTTGCAGAAAATATTTTACAAGCAGATGCTTGGGTTGATCCCAACGAATTGTATAATGGATACGATTCAACGGAAAAGATTTTATTAAATACTTCATTTAAGAAACAAAATATTATTGCCAATAAGCAAATCAAAGGAGTATATAAAAACAGTCCTTTTACTATTTTAATCAATTATGACGCTAATGTTAAAACTATATATGTAGATCAACAATTAGCGCTTATTGCACATGGAGAAAAATTGCCAACACATATGGTGATTGTTCAAAATAATTTATCAGAGGAATTTTTAAATTTCATGCTGCTGTTTTCTTATTCGGAACTTTTCCAAATGCCCAAATCAACAGAAGAATAATGCAAATTATAAGTTATAATGTAAATGGTATAAGAGCTGCCATTAAAAAAGGACTCATTGAATGGCTAGCATCAGCAGATGTAGATGTCTTATGTGTACAAGAAACCAAAGCAAGTCCAGACGATATTGATATCAGTATTTTTACTTCATTAGGTTATCATGTGGCATGGTATCCTGCTCAAAAAAAAGGATATAGTGGGGTTGCTATTTTTAGCAAGAAAAAGCCCGACAATATTGTATATGGTAATGGTTATGAAATGAGTGATGCCGAAGGAAGAGTAGTAAGAGTGGATATTGGAGACCTCACTATAGTAAACGCATATTTTCCTTCTGGCACCAGTGGTGACGAAAGACAACAATATAAATACCAATGGTTGAATGAATTTTACGAGTACATCGAAGCTTTAAAAAAAGAAAGACCACAAATAATTGTTGCAGGCGATTATAATATTGCACATAAAGAAATAGACATACACGATCCCAAAGGAAATAAAAAATCATCTGGATTTTTACCTGAAGAAAGAGCTTGGATGGACCAATTTTTAAACAGTGGATGGGTGGATAGCTTTAGAGTAATTCATCCGGAAGCTACAGGTGCTTATAGTTGGTGGAGTCAAAGATTCCCATCTGTTAGACTCAATAACAAGGGATGGAGAATTGATTATTTATGCACCACTGAGCCGGTAGCGAAAAAAATAAAAAATGCGAGCATACTACCAGATGTAAAACATAGTGATCATTGTCCTATCTTAGTTGCTCTAAAAAAATAACATGCAAGTTTGTAATATTAGTTTTCAAATTGAGCCCAATGCAGAAGTCATTTGGAAAGCATGGATGCAAGAACAATTTATTCCTGCATGTATGGAAACAGCATGTTTTAATGAATTTCGTTTTTACGAATTAGAAGTAGAACCTACACAAGCTCCAACCTATACCCTTCAATTATTTGCAAGTTCCAAAGAAATAATGGAGCAGTATCGCGGCAAACACGCAGCAGACCTACTTTACAAGCTACACCATACTTGGGGAGAGCAATGCTTTCATTTTAGCAGTTTTATGCAAATTGTGAATTGATTGTGGATAGATAATCCTTTGAAATCCTTTATAGGCTTAGATTACAGCAAATATTGCCTGAAACCCATTAAAATCAAGGCTTTACGCAATACAAGGTTCCCGACAAAGTTTCTATGATATAGGTCATTTCCCATGAAAACCTTACTATTTAAGGGTTTTGGTGGAAAAATAAAAACAAAAATTTATCCCAAAATATTTTTTCGTTTCACAAAACCTAATAAATTTGTTCTATCGTTTAAAACTATAAAAAACACATCTATGAACAAGGCAGAATTAATCGCACACATCGCGGACAGCGCTGATTTACCAAAAACATCAGCAAACGCAGCTTTAGATGCTTTCATCGAAGCAGTAACTAAATCTTTGAAAAAAGGTGATAAAGTAACTTTAGTAGGTTTTGGTACTTTCTCAGTAACAAAGCGTGCTGCTAGAACTGGTCGTAACCCACAAACTGGTGCTACAATCAAGATCAAAGCAAAGAAAGTTGCTAAATTCAAGGCTGGTAAAGAATTAAGCGCGAAATTATAGTCGTAAAAAACTAATTTGAAATAAAACCCCTTGGATATCCATATATTCAAGGGGTTTTTTTATTTTTGCAGTCAAATCATTCATTTAAAACAATTATCAAAATGGGAAGAGGAGATAAAAAAACAGCAAAAGGTAAAAGATTCATGGGATCTTTCGGTGTAAGCAGACCACACAAGACAGCTACAACCGCTCCAAAAGCAGCAGCTGCAACAACTGCAAAGAAAACAACTAAAGCAAAAGCTTAAAGGCGTATAAAGATCCCCGAAAGCTCGGGGTTTTTTTATACCTCATTTCATATCTATTATGAAAAAAATTGTCAGAATATTTGTCTTCACTTTGCCATTTTTATTGAATGGTATGATCAGCTATGCACAATGTTCTATCTGTACAAAAACTGCAAGCCAGATTGGTGAAGAAGCCGGCAGAGGATTCAATGCTGGTATTTTATATTTAGCAGCTATGCCATTTGGCATTATGGGCTATATCGCTTTTAGATGGTGGAAAAGCGAGAACCAAAAGTAGCCCCTAGTAATACTGCTTCGCAAATTCAAAAATATTAAAAGAAGATGCCTGCATTGCTTTAGCCAATGCGGCTTCTATAGCAGCATATTCTAATTGTTGCATTTTTTTCGCCACAATTAACTGCATGGTTTTAGATAACATTAATCTCTGTTTTGAACTTTGATGACTCGCTTTCGTTTGATGATCTTGAATGGCTTTTACCAATTCATCCATCCCCTCTTTTTGAGAAGCAATTGTTTGAACCACGGAAGTATCCGTTGCATGATTTTCTAAAAGCATTTGTCGAATATGGGCTGCAAAAGCACCAGCATCTGGTCGGTCAGATTTATTGACAACAAAAATATCTGCCACTTCCATCAAACCAGATTTCATCATTTGAATATCATCCCCAGCTTCTGGCACCAAGACCACTAAAGTAGTATCCGCCAATGCGGCCACTTCCACTTCAGATTGACCTACACCAACCGTTTCCAAAATGATGATATCAAAACCAGCGCATTGTAATAATGTAGTGAGTTCAATAGTGGTGCTATTCAATCCACCTAAATGCCCTCTAGAAGCCAATGATCTAATAAAAACCTGCGGATGCAAATACCATTCTCTCATTCTAATTCTATCACCTAATATAGCACCCTGATGAAAAGGCGAAGAAGGGTCAACAGAAAGCACTGCAATGCGTTTGCCAGCTTCTACCCAATCTTGTATCAAAGCGGCAATTAAAGTGCTTTTACCAGCCCCTGGAGGCCCTGTAATGCCAATGATTGGAACGGAAGATGGTCTTAAGCTTTCTAAGAACTGTGTAGATTGATCTGCATTATTTTCAATGGCAGATATTGCTTTAGCCAGGGCTAAAAAATTACCCGCTTCCACTCCTTGTTGTATTTGCTCTATGGGTGCCATCTTATGATTTAATCAGCTTATAATTTTTATACTCACCGAATTTAATTCCTAAAAAATCTTCGATAGGTTGTAGCAATTTATCATTCTTATGCCAAACAGATAATTCTTTTTTATATCGATACTCCCAATTTTGTGCAGCCACTTTTGCATGCATAATCGCAGGATGTGAGCCAGTAAATGGAATGGTTCTATCTACAGAGTGCATTTGATAATCATGATTGGCTAATTTTTTTTCCAAAGCTTCAGGGCTTGTATAATAAGATTGAAACATCGCTACTTTTTTTGCATAGGCATCGGGAGATCTAATACCCGTATAGTGATAAACCGTAGCGTCCAATTTTTTCACGCGAAGCTTCTCTCCTTTTTCTGTGCCATTTTCATAGGCCTCAAAAGATTGGTATTTCCTAAAACCCTGAGAATCTCTATAAGATCTAACACCAATATGATTTCTAAAAATTCTTATTTCAAAATTATGTACCCTTCTTGTGTTTCTGATATGATCATATCCTCCCCAAAAATGTACAAAAGGCAAAATAAAACCCTCCACTCTTTGATCTCCATCATTCAATTCAATTTGGGTTTTTATGTACTCTAAATCATTTTCATGAAATACTTCATCCGATTGAATATGTAAACACCAATCTGCTTTTACTTGATCCAAGGCAATATTAGCTTGTTGAGCAAATACTTTTCCTCCTTCTCTTAATTGCATATTCCATACGGTATCAATGATTTTAATCTTAGGAGAATTTAAATGCACAATCGCTTCTCTGGTTCCATCAGTAGAATCTCCCACTGCAACAATCATTTCGTCACAAATAGGAAGAACAGATTGAATGGATTCCAAGAAAGGAACACCATAGTCAAACCCGTTTCTAACATAAGTAAAACCAGCTATTTTCATGCAGGGGGTGTTTTAAAGTTCAAATAACCGAAATCTTTTGCAAAAAGCCATTAATTTTGAAGTTCAAGTAAGATTATGAGTACAACAATTTGTTTTGATTTTGGCAATTCAAGATTTAAGGCAGCCATATTTAAAGATGCTGAGTTAGATGAGATTGTTGTTTTAGAAGATGCCAGCATGCCAACTTTAAAAAACTTGGTTGAAAAATATAAACCATCAAAGACCATTTTGTCTTCTGTAATCCATCATGATCAAGCCATTGAAACCTATTTAGCAGAAATAGCTCCTTTTCATTTGATTGGACCCAATACAAAGCTCAATTTTACTACCCCAGTGGGAAAGCCAGAAACCATTGGCGCAGACAGAATTGCACTTTGTGCCGCAGCCGTACATATGTATCCAAATCGACATACGTTGGCAATATCCCTTGGAACCTGTATCACTTATAATTTTATCAATAATACCCATGAATTTTTAGGGGGCAGCATCTCTCCAGGCATGCAAATGCGCTTTAGATCCATGCATGAACAGACTGCTTTACTTCCTTTAATCAAGCCTACAAAGGATTTCCCCTTGGTGGGATATGATACCAAAACCAACCTTTTGAGTGGTGTGGTTTGGGGCATGGCAGCCGAAATTAACGGTATTATAGAGGCTTATGAAGCCAAATACAGCAACTTTAACGTGCTATTAACCGGGGGTGACCTTAGTTATTTTGTACCTCGCTTAAAAAAGAGGATATTTGCGGACCCAAATTTAATATTCAAAGGATTATATGCTATTAGCGAAACAAATCAGTAGAGTAACCCTATTCTTAGTTTTAGTTTGTTATTTAACCCCTTCAAAGGCGCAAATCAACTCTCCATTTTCAAGATACGGATTAGGTAATGAAGTGTTGAATGGACAAAATGCAACCAGCCAAGCAATGGGCGGTTTCTCTAGTGCATTTAATTCCACCATGAGTGGTAGTTACGGACAGAGTGTGAACTTTAATAACCCAGCAAGTTATAGTCAACATTACATGACCACTTTTGATATAGCGATGAGCTTAAATCAAACTACTTTAAAAAGAACAGATCCTGCAGCAAGAGAAAAATCAGCCTATTTAGTTCCCAACTATTTAGCGATTGGCGTTCCAATTAGCAAAGAAAAGAAAATTGGATTTGCATTTGGATTACAACCATTAACAAGTATTAAATATTCGGTGAATGAAATCACCAACTTCAATGGTGTAGATACTTTGTTAAACAATTATCGTGGAGATGGTGGATTGAATCAAGTATTTGTAGGTTTGGCAAAAGGATGGAAATATTTAAGCATTGGTTTAAATACTGGATATAATTTCGGGAGAAAGGATATTGAAACCTATAAGTCTATCTCTTACATTCCAGATTCAAGCTTTTTTTACCAATCAAAATCTAGCACCAAAACAAGTTATGCTGGAGCATTCTTAAAATTAGGTGTTCAAGGAGAGTTCCCCATTTATACAATAGATAGACCAGCAACCAAAGAGAAAACAGAATACACCATTAGCTATGGTGCTACTTATACTTTGGATCAAACATTAAAAGCAAAACAAGACCTTACAAGAACCATTGGCACTTATACTGCTAATACAGAAACGCCTGTAGACACTGCATTAAGCGTTGTTAATCAAAAAGGTGATATTACTTTACCAAGTTTTAGTTCTATAGGTTTTGCTTTACATAAGAAACAAGTTGTAGCAAGAGGAAGTTATGATCAATGGGTTTTTGGACTGGAATTAAATCAAGCAGCATGGAAAGACAACTTTACATTCTATGGTAAGAAAGATCCTTTATCTAATTCTTATATGATTAGAGGAGGCGTTCAATATAACCCAGATCCATACGCATTTGAAAACTATTGGTCTACCGTAATTTATAGAGCAGGATTTTTTAGCGGAAAGGATTATGTAAACATTGATAATAATGGATTAAAAATCACAGGCTTTACTTTAGGTTTAGGATTGCCAATTAGAAAGTATCGCTCTTATGATTATCAATTCACTATTCTTAACTTAGCATTACAAATTGGACAAAGAGGTAGTAGTGTAAATAATTTCAAAGAAAGCTTTTTACAATTTACTTTGGGATATAGTTTGAGTGATGTTTGGTTTAATAAACGCAAATATGATTAGTCATACATTAAAGAATTTAATTAAATGGGCAGTTGCTGGAATCAGTAGCTGCTTTTTTATGGCTTCTTGTGAAAACAATGTAAATGATGTAAAGAATTTAGGAAAGAAAAGCGGTGGCGTAGATATTGGAAAAGATGTTGCCATTTATATGAGTAGCGGTGGAAAGATGTCTGCGAAAATAATGGGGCCTATCATGAATAGATATTTAGAAGACAGCAGTAAAATGGTAGAATTCCCCAATAATATATTCGTAGATTTTTTTAAAGATAGTGCCAAAGTAGATAGCAAGCTTCGTGCTAATTACGCCAATTATAAAGAGACGGAGAATAAAATATTTTTACAAGGCAATGTGGTGGTGTTTAACTTACAGGGAGATACTTTATGGTGCCAAGAAATGTATTGGGACCAAGAAACAGGTAAATTTCATACAGATAAAGATGTAATTGTTAGACAACATAACCCATTGGTAAAAACCTATGGCAAAGGATTTGAGGCGAATCAAGATTTAACAGATATTCGTATCTTTCAAGTGCAGCCAAATAGCTACGCAATCATCAACGATAGTAGTACAATACACCCTTAAATACATACAAGATGGAATATAGAAAAATGGGAAAGACTGGACTTCAATTAAGCACTTTAAGCTTTGGAAGTTGGGTAACATTTCACAAACAAATTAACGACGGCATCGCAGATACTTTAATGGGTATGGCTTATGACGCGGGTGTCAATTTTTTTGACAATGCAGAAGTATATGCGGCAGGTGAAAGTGAGAAAATGATGGGCCGTGTTTTAGCAAAGAAAAAATGGGATAGAACAAGTTATGTACTTTCTTCAAAAGCTTATTTTGGATGGAGAGGTAAAGAAAATAAACCTAACCAAACTGGATTAAGCAGAAAGCATTTAACAGAAGCATGTCACGAAGCATTACAAAGAATGCAAACTGATTATTTGGATTTATATTTCTGTCACAGACCAGATAAAACAACTCCCATTGAAGAAGTGGTACATACCATGAATACTTTAATTCAACAAGGTAAAATTTTATATTGGGGAACAAGTGAATGGAGTGGCGTAGAAATTATGGAAGCGCATAGAGTGGCAGAGAAATATAGATTGATTGGACCAAGCATGGAGCAACCTCAATACAATATGTTTGAGCGTCAAAAAGTAGAAGTAGAATACAATGAAATTTACAAGAATGTTGGTCTAGGCACTACCATCTGGAGTCCATTAGCAGCAGGGCTTTTGACAGGAAAGTACAATGATGACATACCTGAAGGATCAAGATTTCAACTAGAAGGATTTGAGTGGTTGAGAGATAGATGGTTGATGCAAGATAAAATTAGAAAAGTACAACAGTTAAGCGCTCTTGCGAAAGCATTAAAAGTTAGCACTGCATCATTAAGTATTGCTTGGTGTATCAAAAATCCGAATGTAAGTACTGCGATATTGGGTGCTACAAGTGAAGCGCAATTAAAAGATAATTTAACGGCTATTGATACTGCTGCATTATTAACTCCAGAAATCATGGAACAAATAGAAGGCATTATCGAAACCAAACCCGCATTCCCTGAGTGGTAATTAAAACAAGTATATGATATTCGCCATCATTGCATCTTTATTATTAATTGGCTTTTTCTCGGGCTATGAAATTGGCTTTGTAAGTGCCAATAGACTTAGCTTGGAATTAAAGAAAAAGCAAGGCAGTCGCTCAGGCAATATCATTGCTAAGTTTTTAGAAGCCCCTACCCAATTCATTGGCACTTGCTTAATTGGGTTGAATATCTCCTTGGTAATATTTGGTATCCTATTTGAAGAAGCCTTACATGAATATATTTGGTCGGCATTTAATTTAGGACCTTATGCCATTTTATTCGGTAACACAGTAGTATCTACATTGGTTATTTTATTAATTGGAGAATTAGTTCCTAAGGCCATATTCAAAGCAAGAGCTGCATCGATGATTACCAGCTTTGCACCCATTGCTAACTTCTTTCATTTACTGTTTAAGCCATTGACCATTGTGATGGTTAGTTTAGCGCAATGGGTATTGAAAAATTTATTCAATGTAAAATTGATTAATAAGAAAGAAGCTTTTACTAAAATTGACTTGGCCCATTTTGTGCAACAAACCAAAGACGAGCAAAATCAACAAGACCTTAATACCGACTTATTTGAGAACGCTTTAAGTTTACCAGATATTAAAATCAGAGAGTGCTTGGTTCCTAGAACTGAAATTGTAGGGGTTGAAATTAATACCACACTGGAAGAATTGCAAAAAATATTTGAAGAGACAAAGCTGAGTAAACTAATTGTATACGAAGAAAGCTTGGATACTATAGTAGGTTATGTACACCAATTAGATTTATTTAAAAAACCTACTAAATTAGCCAGCGTATTACACTCCATACCATTGGTTCCAGAAAGTATGAGTGCTGCAGATTTAATCAATTTGTTTTCTAAAAAGAGAAAGAGTATCGCTTGGGTGGTAGATGAATTTGGCGGAACAGCGGGTATTGTAACAATGGAAGATGTGTTGGAAGAAATATTCGGAGAGATTGATGATGAATACGATGAACAAGAATTTTTGGAAAAGAAATTATCAGATACCGAATTCATATTTAGTGGCAGACTTGAATTAGATTACTTATATGAAAAATATGGCATAGACTTCTCTGCAGACAGCGCAGAGACCTTGAGTGGCTATTTAATTCACAATTACGAGTCTATACCAAAGGTGAGAACTACCATACAATTGGCTCATTTTGACGCAGAAATATTGTCGGTGAGCGATACCAGGATTGAGAAGGTAAAAATTAGGATCCGCTAGTGTAAATTTTAAGGCCCTAACCCCCATAATTCCTCTAAAAAAAGTAACTTTATTGCTCATTCATTTTTCGCATGGCAATATTCGATAGATTCAAATCAGATGAAAACTCAGAGATGTCTTTTATAGATCATCTTGAAGTGTTGAGAGGTACGATAGTGCGTTCTTTATTTTCCATTTTAATAGCATTTGTTGTTTTATTTATATACAGAGACTGGATCATGGACCATATCATTATGGGACCACTTTATCCGGATTTTGTAACTTATAAAGCATTTTGTGATTTAAGCCATTATTTACATTTAGGAGATTCATTATGTATGCCTCCTGTAAAAGTGACTTTACAAAGTACCACATTTGGTGGCCAATTTTTAAGTGCTATCAGTATGGCATTTATTGGTGCCATCATTGTATCCTTCCCGTTTATCTTTTGGCAGTTCTGGTCTTTTGTAAAACCAGCATTAAAAGAAAATGAACTAAAGAATACAAGATTCATGATCTTCTTTGTTTCTTTTTTCTTTTTTGTAGGTGCGGCATTCGGATTTTTTATTTTAGGTCCTTTTACATTTAATTTCTTAGCTGGATTCCAGTTGGGTACAAGAGGCGCAGTAACAACCATACCTACATTTGCAGATTATATAGACAATCTAACCAACTTAATTTTAGGTTGTGGTATTGCTTTTGAAATGCCAGTGATTATGTTCTTATTAACCAAGATTGGTATTGTTACCCCTAAGTTTTTGAGAAGTGTAAGAAAATATGCAGTGATTGTAATCTTAGTAATATCTGCCTTTATTACACCAAGTCCAGATTGGTATAGCCAAACAATCGTATTCATTCCATTATATTCATTATTTGAATTTAGCATCATTGTTTCTGCATGGGCATATAGATCTGTACAGAAAGCAGATGAGGAATGGGATTAAACTAAATAAATAAAAATTACCAATATGGCATTTGTATTTGATGCAAGCAAGCCCATTGCAATGGGCGCAGACCATGCAGGAGTAGATTATAAAGATCAAGTGAAGACTTGGTTAGAATCTCAAGGATTTACTGTGAAAGATTTTGGAACTCATGGGAAAGACTCTGTGGACTATCCAGATTTTGCGCATCCTACAGCGAGTAGTGTAGAAACAGGAGAAGCAGCTTTTGGAATTTTATTTTGCGGAAGTGCTAATGGAGTGGCGATGACAGCCAATAAACATGCAGGCATTCGTGCTGGTTTATGTTGGGAAAAAGAAATTGCAGAGTTAACGCGTTTACACAATGATGCCAATATGATATGTATTCCAGCGAGATATGTAAGCATTGAAAAAGCAAAAGAAATGATTACCGTATTTATGGAAACAAATTATGAAGGTGGTAGACATCAAAATAGAGTCAACAAAATTGCTTGTTAATTAAAAAATCAACTATGAAAAAAGGGATTTGGATTTTAATTGCTTTTATTAGCACAACTACTTTTGCTCAAAAAGCAGAAGACTTAAAAAAATTCGGTAAGTACATTACACAAGAAGGATTAAAAGAAAAATTAAGTGTAATTGCTAGCGCAGAAATGGAAGGCCGTGAAACAGCTACTCCAGGTCAAAAAAAAGCTGCAGCCTATATTGAATCTCAGTTTAAAAAATGGGGGTTACAACCAGGTAATGGCGCAAGCTATCAGCAAATTTATCCAGTTTACCAAGATGCTTTAACAGAAAAAAGCTTAACGGTAAATGGTAAAGCATTTGAGTGGGATAAAGATTATTCTTTCTCATTACAAACTATTGGTTCTGGTAATTTCAATTATACCAATGTAGTATATGCAGGTTACGGAATCATTGATGCAGCAAATGGCATCAACGATTACGAAAACTTGGATGTACAAGGAAAATTAGTAATTGTATCAGAAGGTTCTGCTGCTGGCACTCCTACAATGGGTCAAGGTGGTAATAGAGCTTTCAATGCAAATCCTGCTTCCCCAATGGCTAAGATGAGAAATGCTATGGCAAAAGGTGCAGCTGGTCTATGTGTGATTAGCGCTGACTTTCCAAAGAAATCAGCTACTCCGACAAAAGGTAATATGTATACCAAAGCAAATACTGCTAAAGGTTTTGCCATGTTGAGTATTTCAAAAGATTTAGCGAATGCAATACTTGGAACAAACAACTATACTAAAGGTAGTTTTGCCACTCAAGTAAATTTAATAGCAACCAAAGTGACAGAAAATTTAGAAAGTAGCAATGTAGTAGGATTTGTTCCTGGTACAGATAAAAAAGACGAATACTTAGTGGTATCAGCTCACTATGATCATTTAGGAAAAAAAGGAGATGTAATTTGGTATGGTGCGGATGATGATGGTTCTGGAACAGTAAGCGTAATGCAAATGGCAGAAACATTTGCACAAGCAGCAAAAAAAGGAAAAGGACCAAGAAGAAATGTGGTATTTGTAATTGTAAGTGGAGAAGAGAAAGGCTTATGGGGATCTGATTACTATTCAGAGCATCCATTATTTCCTTTAGCTAACACCACTGCAGATTTAAATATTGACATGGTAGGAAGAGTAGATACAGAAAGACAATCAGCTGATTCTTTAAACTATGTTTATGTAATTGGACATGATAAATTAAGTACAGATTTACCTGTAATCAATGAAGCGGCTAATAAAGAATCAAGCAATTTGACTTTGGATTATAAATACGATGATCCAGCAGATAAAAACATGATTTATTATAGAAGCGACCATTACAACTTTGCTAAAAAAGGAGTGCCTGTATTGTTCTTCTATGATGGTATGTTATTAGCAGATTATCATAAGCCAACAGATACAATCGAAAAAATCAATTTCGAATTAATGCAAAAAAGAGTAATGATGATTTATTACACTGCAGCAGAAATGGCCAACAGAGATGA
>JACCDN010955034.1_pt1 | contig 14987 bp, 12 predicted proteins | sample 7441691 | NCBI WGS metagenome assembly JACCDN01 (sample SAMN15323439, study PRJNA562643) | freshwater metagenome | isolation source: river surface water | place: USA:Blue River Watershed | collected 2017-08-16
AAAAGTCCAGGGCTACTCGCATGGTGCGTGACTCAATTGATGGAGCACTCCTTGACCTAGCCACCTTCTACCGCGATGTCATGATGGTGCAAGCGGGCGACGCTAGATCAATTATTAATACAGATATGCAAACAGAGGTAGATGCCTACGCATTAAGTATTTCTGCACACTCAGCGGTTCAAAAAATGAGCGCCACTATGGAAGCTCGTAAGCACTTAGTCATGAATGCAGCCCCTTTATTGACTTGCGAAGCGTTAATGTGTTCCCTAGCCAATAATTAGTTGGGCCAGTGAATGCCGACACAAGATAGAAAATTTTGCCAACTAATGAATTAGGTCAAGAACTTATCCAAGATTTGAGACTTGATTTGTAGTTGTGCTTTTTAGAACTAAGACCTCACCAGATATGGAAGCATCTTTCGGCAATCTGCTGACTCAAAGCCAGTCAATAAAGAAGTCTTCATTTCGAGCAGCATCTTGAACGCTTAAAAACTCATTACGATTTGCGAATAGAAATTCTCCCAAGGCTTTTGAAAGACCAACTCGCTTCCAAAAAAGCATATTCCGAATCGGATTCTCGGCAATTATTCGCTTGCTTTCGTCAGGACCAAAATGGTGTATTACCAGCTCCATTTCCTCTGAAGACAGATACCGTGGTTCAAATGCAATTTTAGATAAGCACTTTTTCGGCATACTGAAACGGGCTGCATAGATTTCTCCTGTCATGTAATTCCTAGGCCCGATCCAAAGAATTAATGTAGAACCAGCGAAGAAACCAAGAAAAAGAAATCTTCTAAACCGTATTCTAAGCCGAGATTTTGAAATTGGGCCAAGCGTAGAGGCTAAAAAGGCTATTCCATGATATTCATAAAATGCATTTCGGAGTACAAGAACTCGTAAATCAGATTTGAGGTCCCGCAGCTGTCGCGCGAAATAAACTAGATGATTATCTTCTAATACAAATACGCCACCAGGGAGCTGCAGATCTCTCAAGAATTCGACATTTTTCTTGATGGGAGTGTCGATTAACAAAGCATGGGGATGACAATAACGGAGGACCCGATCAATTAATGAAGAAGAAATCTCGGGAGGTAAACACGAAATAACAAATTGAGGACTAAATTCCGAGATGACCTTAGGGTCGAATTGGATGCAGCGCAATTCAGGATAATCACTTAGTTGGAGAGGATTTTTTCGTACAATCAACAATTCAGCAGTGGAATAACCCAATTGCATTAAAGCCGGAATAACATCTGTCTTTACTCGGCGCCCGGCACCGAGTACCAGGATTCGCGGACGTTTCACAATCTGTCTATCTCAGCTGCGGTGCGAAGCGACAAGGCAGCACATAAGAGGGTGGGATGAAGGCTAGACGAGACAGGCAATGTGGAAGTGCCAACTACAAACAAATTGGAACTCAGAAAAGTTCTCCCAACTTCATCAACAACACCTTTTGCACAGTTATTAGCCATTCGGGTGCCACCGAAGTGGTGATTGGAATCCAGATAAATCAATGCGCCAAAATCGATTGGTATTCTTGTCACATTTCTAATCTTTTTGTCAGCTAAAAATGAGTTAATCAGTAATTCAAGTTGTTCCAAGACCTTAGTTTTCATTTCCAGCGGAAATTCATATTCAAATTTGAAAGCGAATTCGGATTTCTTTCCAGAAATGAATTTGATTGAATTTGAAGATCGCTGTGGCAACTCAAAATAGACAACTACTGTTGCTCGTTTAAAAAAACCAAATTTTCCTAGCACCCGTAACCAAGCAGACTTCAGGAAATTGGAGTCAACATGCTCGGGCCAAAGCCGGGCGCTCACGCGCAACCCACGAGTACCATTTTTGGGTAGATCTAATTCATAGTTTGCTTTAACTTTGTGTCTCGAGAATATATCACCCCTATTTAATCTAACAAGTTTATTGAAATCCAGATGCATAACTGCAGCTTTTGGGTGGTTCGAATAGCCTTTGCCCAACATCGCAAGTTTTTCATCTCCTAATCCTTGAAGATCTTGCCGCATCATCTGCAGAAACGCGACATTACTTAGTCCGCCAAGAGCCAAGACAAAATACTCCGCAGAATACGTAACACCATCCACTTCTATCGATTGGATACTTAAGTCAGAGTTGAAACTAAAACTGATTGTATTGAAATTACTCTTGATGGTTGTGACGCCACTTTCAATACGTTTAGGAAAAGGGGAAAGAGATTTGCCTTGGAACACCGAGGTTTTCATAAGGTTCTCAAATTCAAGTTGATTATCGCTTTTATCTCTAGTTATTGGGGGCCACCCTTGGATAAGAAGCTCTCCCTGATATTCCTTTAAGCTATTAAGGTCAAAGGGAAAACCAGGGAGATCGCTGAACTCTGGAGCTGAAGCGCTGGGGATGTCTAAGCTCTCATGTTGAGAACCCCAATGCACTGCATTACCAAAGAGAGTGCCACTTTCCGAGGAAGGATGAAGAACGAAATCCGAATCTGGTGCACTTCTAAACTTGATAGGATTTGAAGGCGACAAAACAAGCACACTTAATTGCTCTGAAAGTTTATTGGCCATAGTCAAACCAACAGGCCCTGCTCCTAGAATGACTACCCGTCTCACCTGATAAGACTAACTCAAATGACAAGAGCAGGGAAAGATGACGCGACTTACATGATCCTTATATGCTCACGATGAGTACGTGATTCCTTGGTAGAAGAGCGCCCAGAAAATAGTGCACAATTCATTCATGCACCTAGACCATGTCTCATATGTGACTTCTCATGAACAGTTAGCTGACACTGTGCAACGCCTTGGCTCACGACTTGGCAGCACTTTTGTTGACGGGGGAATTCACCCGCGCTTCGGAACACGTAACTTCACTTGTGCGTTGAAGAATGGGCAATACATAGAGGTCGTCTGTCCGCTTGATCATCCAGCAACCGAAAAAACCCCATGGGGAAGGGCGGTTTCAAAGAAAGCAAACGAGGGAGGAGGTTGGTTTACCTGGGTATTTAGCACGAAGGATATCGACCCGATCGCTGCGAAATTTGGTCGCGATGCAATTGAAGGACATCGAACACGTCCCAACGGAACCGACCTTAAATGGAAACAAATCGGTGTAAAAGAAATTACCGATGTTCCTGAGTTTCCATTCTTCATCGAATGGCTCTCAGCAGATCATCCATCTCAAGATGGATTGCCACTTGCCGAGATTAAGAAAATTACGATTGCAGATAGAAGTAAACTTACAAATTCTTGGTTCAAAGATGAGATATTAACTTCTCTAGGTGAAATCGATATTGAATGGATAGATCCTGCCGCTAATGATGAACAGTCAGGAATAGCGATGGTCTACCTGTCGACACCTAGCGGTATTGTCGCTTTGGATTGAAAATTTCTGCATTAAAGCAGACCTATCAGTAATCGACACAGTAAATCTTTTTAGTTAACTCAATTGCAAACCACTCTTAAACTGCCTTTGTATAGTGATAATGAAGTAGAGAGCCATCTACTTCATCTCCAAAATCAATCAATTTGTCAGGGCAGTCAAGATAAAAAACATTGAGATATCTTGAACAAAGCAAATTGCATGACGCTCGGATAGCTTTACCTTGTTATCTGCACAAACCCTTGGTACCAGGATTGATGAGAAAAAGTAAAAGGATTTAACTAGTTCAGGCCAACGGCATAGTCAACTCTTGAAGAAATCATCGTAAATAACAGGGAAGTTACCTGCTTCTGGTAGCCACAAATTCTCGATTTTGCTCGAGGATAGAATTTTCAATTCGAAATCACTTACACTGTCACATAGGTGCAATTATTCTTCAATTTAAACTTAGTATTTGTTAATTCACCGACCTTGTCAATTAAAATAGTACTTTAGACTAAGACTTTCCCCTAGGAGAATTCAATTTTTTTGCCTGCAAATACATACTTGAAAACCTGGATAGAAACACCCTAATTCTAGAATATGACAGAGAGGTTACGTTACAGCTGGTATCTCAAATCGAATGGGGCTTAATCAAGAATAATGGTATCCTTTCAAAATGAATCTTAGGTAGTGGAAACTCTGCACCTCAAGATGTTACTCATTTATTGTCAGGGAGTCGTGTGGGCCAAAAATACGCAATTGTCAGGATCCAGCGGATGCTAAGACCTGTTGTTTACAAGTTTACAGCCCGACGTCATTCAAGGAGAATTGCTAGCAAAGTAATGGAAGTCTTTCCAAGCCTAGTTGTTGACAACTCCTCAACAATTCTCGACTTAGGGTCTAACCGAGGAAGATTTTCGAAAGCATTTGTCAAAACAGGTGCACGAATAATTGCAGTTGAGCCAAACCCAAATGTATTTGCAGATACCGTCAGAGAGCTTCGTAAGTATAAAAATATCGAGTATCTGCAAGCTGCGATTGTCGATGAACCCGGAAACATGAATCTTTATTTTCACAAGAGTAATCAGATAGATCCAGTAGGCTTTTCTATTTCAGCCAGCCTTAAGAGTAATAAGAAGAACATTAGTAAAGAAAGTTCGCGACCAGTCATGACTATTGGTTTTGAGTCACTAATGAAAAATTTTGACTCTGTTACCTTACTTAAAATAGATATCGAAGGAGGGGAAGTCGACTTGTTTGACATGATTATCAATAATGCAGGGAAAATCAAATATCTTTTGGTGGAGACCCATCTAGACCGGGTTCCAGGAGGCCATGAGGCACTTTCCAGACTCCAAGCATTTATCGCAGCACAAAAGCTATCAAGCACTTGGAGCCTAGAGTGGGAATAAGCCTTTTTCCAGAAAACAGAAAACTGTTATGACGGAAACCGTCGCTAAATCCCGTAATTCAGGTACCCGAATTTTAATCTATGTAGAAGGAAGATATCCTACCGAGAAAGCTTACGGCGTAACTACCGAAAAAACAATTCAAAGCCTTGAAAAATTTGGCTTTAGTGTTTTTGTCGTGTCCTTCGCTTCTCTAGACAACAAAAGCAAATCATCTCATGGCACAGCCCATTACTTTTTGGATGAATCCCAAATCGGTAGATTCTTCCGAAGAAATGCATATAAGGGCTTTAGCCTTCGCTCAAAATTTTTTTGGTGGGTTACTAGAGTGCTGGCTGCTAAAAATTCAAGGGAGATTGTTAAAAAAATTGACCCCACAGTCATTTGGATGCGGGATCGAACTTCGTGTAACTTGATGCGAAGCGCACCAAAGCAAACTAAATTCTTGTTAGAACTGCATCAAATCTTGAAAAAATCTGAAGTCAAAAAAATCACCCGATTAGGCGATAATAGAATTGTCTTAGCTCCAATAAGCAAAATTATTGAATCAAATCTTGGAAAACGCGAGTTGAATACACGCAAAGTGTATGCCCCAATGGGGGTAGAAATTGAGATGTTCAAACCAAGTAAACTCGAGATTGCATCGCTCGAAACAAGCCTTAAGGTGAAGCAGGTACCAATTCTTGGATATTTTGGAAAATTTGCGCCGAATGGATACTCCAAAGGCGTCGAAGATCTATTGGAACTGGCAAAGCTTCATAGAGATATCAGTTTCAAATCTGAGATTAAGATTGTCGGTCCAACAGAGAGAGAAATTTACTTGCTGAAGACCATTCTTTCTGAGGATGACTATGTGGGGGTAAATATTTCTTTGATACCTCATTTACCCCATCTGGAAATGGCTGCAGTAATGCTGGGTTGTGATGTATTGGTACTCCCTACAGTAAATTCTGACAATTACGTCGGGTCACCTATCAAAGCTATCGAATATGCAGCAACAGGAAAACCTATTCTGGCTTCCAGCACAAGAGTAAACAGGGATGTATTTGATTCAACCTTCCAACCATTTTGGTATCAACCTAATGACATTGAGCAAATGCACGAAAAACTCTCTCTAATAATTGGGTCAACTAAACGGCGTGATATTTATCGAGAATCTCGGCAATTCGCAGAAACTAGGACCTGGGAAAAGCGCACCTTCCGTATACTTGAGTCACTTGACATCGATATTTCAACCCGATAAAAAAGCTCGTGTCGGTTAGAGACCTAACTGTTAAATCAACGGTCAAGAATGGCTCTAAAGTGTAGAGCGATTTTTTTTGAAATAAAGAATGGTCTTAGTAAGAAAAGTAAGATCCCGAAAATTAAAACCACATGAAAATACCTCTTAGTGTACCCAACCTTGATTCGGGTGTTTAATTCGAAAATTACTCTTTTACGCATTACTTTACATCTTACGGAAAATTTGCTCGCAAATTCTTCGATATTGCTGTATCGAGAATGGGGTTCTAATCTACCAACTTTTCGAGCATTAGCAGCATCGATAACCGAGATGGCGGCCAACACATTCTTATGATTATATAGTTTTGTACTCTGCAATTCGTGCAACCGATAACAAGTTAGCACCTCATTAAGATTTGACATTTCATATTTCTCCAAAATGCGCACCCATAAATCAAAATCCTCTGCATAGTCGTAGAAAGTTCTATAACCACCGACTTCCTGCACCACTTTTGTCCTCATCATGACAGCTGGATGTGCCACTGGTAATCTCTTCAAGCGATGCTTCTGAATATGTCTTGCAGAATCTGGATATCTCTTAAATCCAACAGAGTTGTCGTGGGCATCGATGTACTTGATTCCCGAGCCAACCACGGCAATATTCTTATTCTTCTCCAAGTATTCCACTTGCGCACTTATTCTTCCAGGTAACATTAAGTCGTCACTATCTAGAATACAAATGTATTCTGTTTTAACTTTCTCGATCATGGCATTCAATGGGGCCGAAAGGCCACAATAATCCATTCGGAAGAGATCCAACTTGTCGAATAAAGGCCAATCATTTATCCGATTCAATAGATTGTCTGTTGGGCGATCTAGAGAAACCAGAATTTGAGTTTTTCCGGTGTAATCTTGTGAAGCAATTGAATTGAGCGCAGCGATGAGCCAGGGTGCGTCTTCATGAGCCCTCACCAAAATTGAAACCCCTAACATACGCCCCCAAAGATCTTGATATACTAGTGACAGGATGAACACTTCATTTTCACTAAGCCCACGGTCTAGGCACACTCTCCGAGCATTCAAATATAGAAATAAACATAGTCATTTTTCTGAATCTGGCGAAGACATGATTGCATCTTACTTGATTGGCGCAGGAACAGGCACCTACTTAGATATCGGTGCAGGCAACCCAGTTGTCGGATCAAATACGTTTCGTTTCTACAAGGAAGGTTGGCGAGGTATCGGTGTTGATGCAAATAGTAACCTAGCTCAAGCATGGAAGTTAGTGCGACCGGGAGATAAGTTCATCCACGCGGCTGTGAACGCAACACAAAAACCAGTGCTTTTCTATGAATTTGAAAATGATCTAAAGTCAACAACTGTAAGCCATGTAAGAGATCATTATCTCCAACAAGGCAAAGGTGTAGTGCAAAGTCAAGTTGAGTCTCTAACTTTAAACGAGTTGCTTCCGACAAACCTGCTAAGTTTTGAAAACTTTTTTCTTTCAATTGATGTGGAAGGTGCAGAACTCGATGTCCTTGCAAGCGCCGACCTAATGGTAAAACGACCCAAACTTGTCGGAGTCGAATCTTGGACTTTGCCCTGGGAAGATCAAAACGAAGTTACTAGTTTTCTGAAGTCTAAACAATATGGACTCGCGTGCTACTCCGGTCTTACAGCTTTCTATTTGCCTGAAGAGAACTTACAAATCTTGAAAAAATCACGTTTTATTCCTCGTTAGCACAAAGAACTTTATTGAGAACTCCCAGGTAGTTGTTTATTGAAAAGAGTTTTTCAGAATTGACTCTAGCCTGATTCCCAATTTCTACAATCAAATTTGGAGAATCCAATACTGATTGAATCGCATTAATGAAATCGGTAACAGATTCGAATTTCAGATAGTGGGCTCTAGGTGAAAAACCATACCCAGAGAGAGCTTCAGGATTAGCAATCACCAATTTACCACGCGAGAGCGGCTCAAATACCTTAGACTGTTGACCCATCCCTCCGAAATATGGGACGACGAACGCTTGATTTTTTATGAAAATTGTCTCTAGGTTCTCGACCCACCCATGGATAATCAAGTTTTCAGGAACTTGGACTTCTCTCGCTTTAGCGCCATAAATGTTAATACGGACGCGGTTTCCAAATTCTATTTTACAAGCCGGTGCTATCGTAGATAAAAGATAATCAAAACATTTTTCATTGTGGCTCACATTATACGTTGACCCAAGAAATCCAACCTCTAGTATTTCCCCCACACTGGGCTTGGGCAAGGGTTTTTCCATAATTTGAGGCAACTGGCAAAGAGGCAGTAAGAATAGTTTCTTTAAACTTGGAAACTTGTTATAGAACCGAAAGTCTTTAGGACTGATTGAAAGTATATCGAAACCCATTCTTTCAACAATAGTTGAATAAATCTTGAGGACAAAAACCAAGGGAGTCTTCCAAGAAAATGAATTCTCTCCTAGATAGTGAAGAGGCTCAAAATTTGAACTTCTGGATATGTGTCTGTGAGCAGGAAAGAACTTATTTAAACCGATCAGGGCATTCGAGAGCGAAACGATCGAATCAACTTGAGCGCTACCAATTTTTCGAGAGATTACATCTATGACATCTTGTCTCAAATAATAATTCACAGCACCTTCTAAGAAGAATGCCTTAAACACTCGAAGTCGTAATGAGGGTGAAGTCCAGACCAAAGGAATAATCTCGGACGAAGATATACACCCATTAATTATCAAAGTATAGTTAATCTGGCTTTCAAAAATTCTCAGTTCAAAATCGTGGACAATTTCTTGCATGGACGTAATCATGGTTCGCAAATTTTCTGAATCTTGCTCTTCAGCTCCTAGCCTTATGCAGGCTGGCCTAAGAAGTAGAGTAACCACTGTCAGATATTACCGAAATCTCACCCCGGATGGATTTAGGAGTAATTTCATCCTCAATAGCCAAATGTACTTATTGTTGTCTATTGTGACTCGGAAATCTTCCCACAACTTGGTAAAGTTGTAATATTCCGCCGCTTTTCTAAATGAAGGAGAATCTTGAAAAGAAAGCCATCAATCTCAAGACCTGAGAATGACCCAAATATTGAACTTCTATTAATGGGAGGCGTCGGCAATCAACTCTTTCAATTTTTCGCAGGTGTTTACCTGGCCGAATTGAAGAAATCCCGTCTAATCCTAAATACGTGCAGATTAAGTGAAGTTAGGCACCAGGGCAGCAATATTCTCAACTGCGAGTATCTCCGTAAGTATTATCAGGGCACTTCGACTGAAGAGATTAATGTCCCAGGTAGGTTGAGCCTAGACACATGGCGCTTAGGGCGAATTCTTAAACACAAGATTTTGGGAAAGTCGCTGACTTACACTTCAAAAGTTTTAGGGAGTGATCGGAACTTTGAAGGTTTACCTTCAAATATAAAATTACATGGGTATTTTCAAACCATTAAGTATGTACAGTCTTTAGAATCTAAGGCTATATTCAATAGGTTCGAATTCTTGAAATCAATCTCAACTCCCCGTGTGAAAAATCTTGTGCGAGAAATTCTCGAGATTGATCCAGTGATTATCCATGTTCGGCGTGGAGATTATTCCCAGCTGAGCAGAACCTTGGGACTCTTGAATGCTGATTACTACGATAGAGCGATTAGTGCACTACTTTCTCACCGCTTAAACTCTCGAGAAATATGGGTTCTATCAGACGACTTCTCGATCGTTAGACAAGAATTCTCAGAACTAATATGGAATTTCCGTTACTTGGAGGAAACTGTTGACTGGAAACCACTTGAACTTATTGGGCTCATGTCTTCCTCTTCAACCTTAGTTATGGCGAATTCAACACTTTCATGGTGGGGAGCTTTCTTCTCAGATCCAGCATCTAAAGTGATTGCTCCAGAAAAATGGTTCAAAAGCATCGCCGCACCGAAAGATCTTTACTCAAATTCATGGGTAATGTTGGGAAGTAGCTGGGGATAATCCAGCCAGTTGCGGCGAGTGATTCTTTTCTTAAGGGTGTTGCTTAAAAAGTGAAAGTCCCAATTGCTGGCGCTGTAGGATTATTCACTTACCATCCTGCAATGGCCAAGAACGGTGGTCGTGTAGTATTCACTTGTGTGCGGGATAACTGGTGAATTTGGGAAAATTCCAGATTCCAACTGGTTATTTGAGTCGTTATATTCGACACGTTATCGAGGTCCGGACAACTTAGGAATTAGGGAAATCAATTCCCAGCTACGTATGGGCGTTAACCGTCTTGCGATGACGGATCCACATCCACGGAGTAATCAACCGATGACTTTTTCACAAGATTCCGCGATTTCTTTTAATGGCGAGATCTACAATTTTGAAGAACTCAGGAGGGATTTGACTGCACGAGGGTGTGAATTCAGGACTTTATCCGACACAGAGGTCTTGCTTAATGGTCTTACAAAAGACGGAGTTGATTTTCTGAAAAAAGTTAATGGAATGTATGCCTTTGCTTATTTCAATAAAACCAAGAACTCAGTGATACTAGGCAGAGATTCACTTGGCAAGAAACCGCTGTTCTATTCAGCTAAGACAGATTTACTTCGTTGGTCATCAACTCCTGACTCCTTGAGAGAAGATACTAAGATTTCACAGGAAGCATTAATCGACTATTTTGCGGTTGGTTATATCCTGGGACCAAAACAAATTCAGTCAACAGTGATGAGTGTTAATCCCGGGGAAGTAATTGAATTCAAATTCAACCAAGCCGGAAAACTAGATGGCTCTAGTTCGAGTTACCAAGATTTGCTTGCCAGGGAGAAAGTTGGAACTCTAAGGGAAGAGCTTCTAAGTGCTGTCAACAGAAGAGTTTTGGGACACGACAAGGTTGCTATATCTATGTCTGGAGGATTTGACTCCACTGTTATTGCAATTATCTGCAAAGAGTTAGGAGTTAATGCAATCGGCTACTCCGCCAATTGGAGTGATTCTGATAAACAAAGATATAACGAAGACCATGATTATGCCGCGGCAATCATGCATCGCCTTGGTTTGGAATTTAAATCTGTTCAGATGCCTTCACAATATGACCTAGTCGGCTACCTAGACAAATTTTCAAGGAGTTCACCTTCACCGAATAACAACCCAACTGGGGTCTCCATGATTAAACTTTATGAGACCATAAATTTGGATAGCATTAAACTCGCGCTCACCGGTGATGGAGCCGACGAAATTTTAGGCGGATATCAGAGATATCACCAGATTGAAAAAATTCCGAATATTCTGAGGCTGAAAGGTCTTGAGATGAGTGATTTTCTTATGAAAAAAAATCATTCAAAGTTCAAGCGATCCAGATTTTTGGCACATTCCCAACTGTCTCACCTGGACCCGTTTTCCTGGTGGCGATGGCACATGCTTTTCGGAACGTTGGAAATTTCAGAACTAATTTCTGGAATTAGTGATTCTGATGTTAAGACTTACTTAAGACAAAAGTTTAAAGTAAACAACTTCACACTTGAGCACCTCAGCCCCAAGAACGCCCTAATGGCAGGTGATTTTGAAATTTGGCTAACGAATGAATCAAACTCCCGCTTAGACTCAGTCTCAATGTACAGCTCAGTCGAAGCCAGAAGTCCATTTCAGGATTCTAAGGTAATTGCAGCGGCAAGAAATTTAGTAATCGAAAATCCTGGACGGAGTAAACAAGAGTTATTGTCGGCATCTTTCCCAGAACTTGATCATATTGGCGTACGCAAAGACAAGGCGGGATTTGTAAGCCCTATGGGCCATTGGTTGAGAGGCAACCCAAAATTAATTGCTGATTCGCAGTCCAAGCTGGCTGACAGTATTAACATACAATATTCCCAATTGAAATTTATGTTTAACGCCCCAGTCTCTGGCGACTTTTTACTCCTTAAGAAAACATGGGCTATGGTCGCACTAGCTAATTGGCTGGGTAATCATGGATATTGAACAAAAATCACCTAAATCTTGCAGTGCTTCTAATTTGTTGATTTTTAATCTCGAATTGGACTTGGACAGCAAAGTTCTTGCAACGAGTCACGACTGGGTCAATGCCTTCTCTCCTCATTTCAACAATATTAGATTGGTATCAACACATGTAGGAAGAATCGCCCTTCCCGAGAATGTAACTGTGATTGAGCTTGGAGGTGGAAGTCTAAGAAATAGAATATTAGGTGGATTGAAGCTGTGCCTTCAGATTCCATTCTTGATTCGCAATCGGAGAGAACTATCAGTCTTTCACCACATGGCTACCTATCCAGCTGCCTTTTTAAGCCCCCTAATAAAATTTCTGGCAATAAAGCAATCAATATGGTATTCACATTCACATGCCTCATTTAGTTTTAAGTGGTGCTCCAGGTTTATGGATCACATTTACGGACCAGCAGTGGGCGCCGTCCCTCTAAAAAGCCAAAAAATTCGATTTCTAGGGCATGGGATAAAGCTAGAAGGATTCTTGGAATGGAAGCAGTCAGAAAATCTAGAAAGGAGTGGACTCGTTTCGTTTGGACGAATTGCACCAATTAAAAATTTTCATCTGTTGCTCACCGATGATTTTCCTGCAGACAATTGTCGCGTGGATATATTCGGCCCATCACTTGAGGATCGGAAATACGATTCGTTACTCTACGACAAGGCTTCAAAACATGGAGTGCGCTTAACTATTCACCCCCCTGTAGCTTATAGTGAAGTAGCAAAAATCCTAATGAAGTATTCATTCTTTTTCTCTGGAACCCCTATGTCGGTGGATAAAGCCGCTGTTGAAGCTGCGCTCTCTGGGTGTTTTGTAATCTCGCCTAATCACAATTTGCTTGAAATTACAGGAATGAAGGAAGTATGGAAGAGAGTTAATCTCCCGATTCCAAATTCGATATTTGATCAGATAAATCAACTCTGGAGATATCAGAATAATTTTGAACTCCATCGATTAGTCTCACAGGAAGCGGCAAAGAAAAACAATCTCGAAAAACTAGTAAAGGAGATAGCAAATGATTTTATTAAATAACCCGAAAACCTATCTGTGTGCAACCAGAATAGAAATTCAAGAATGAAAAGTTTATTAAAAAAACTCGGAAGCTGTATTGACATTCTCTCGAAATCTGATCGTCGCAAGATCACGCTAATAACACTGTTTCAAACCCTTACATCCCTGCTTGATTTGGTTGGAGTGGCAGCTATTGGAGTTCTTGGGGCAATCACAATCGCGGGTGTAGAAAATCAATCACCTGGGGATCGGGTAATGATGGTTTTGAGGTTTTTCAATCTTGAAAATTTAACACTTCAGCAACAGTCGGCTGTAATTGGAGTAGCCGCGGCAACTCTTATGGTGTCTAAAACTATATTCTCAGTAATTTTTCTGCGACGCATTCTGCGCTTTCTCGGTGTTATTGGAGCTAGATTCTCGCACAAATTAGTTGAAGAATTGTTTGATTCCCCAATTCTATTCATTCAAAATCGCTCCCGACAACAATTAATTCATGCAACAACTTGGGGTGCGAATGCACTAACAGTAGGGGTTATTGGCACATTAACTACTCTAGCGGCAGATTTTACACTGATGCTGATTATGTTTATAGGACTATTGTTCGTGGATTGGATTCTTGCATTCGCAACTCTTGCTCTATTTGTATTTGTAGCGCTAGCGTTGTATCTAGTTATGAACACGACTGCAAAGCGTCTTGGGCAGGCTCAGACAAGATATAGCATTCAGAGCAATGAAACTCTCAATCAGGGTTTAGAAAACTACAGAGAAATTTTTGTCCGAAATAGAATAAGAAATTTTACTGGCGATTTTGGATCTTCAAGAATCCAACTTTCAGGGGCAAATTCAAAATTGACGCTTTTGCCATACCTCAGTAAATATGCCCTTGAAATCACGATTGTCGTTGGCTTCCTGTTAATTTCTGCTGTCGAGTTTATCCGACATGACGTGTCACACGCAGCTGCTGTCGTGTCTATTTTCCTTGCATCTAGCAGCCGTATTGGGCCGGCAATTATGAGAATTCAACAAGGCTTGGTCTCGATACGCGTGAATCTATCAGCCGGAGAAGATACCTTACTTTTAAGAAGTGAGTTGCAAAACTTGAAGCTTCAAAGGAATATTGTCTCTCGTGGGGAAATAGATGACAAAAACTTTGTACCAAGAATTGAAATAGATCATGTCTCGTTTACTTATCCCGGAGACTCGTCACCGACCTTAAGTGAAATATCTTTTCAGGCAAATGCGGGCGAGATGGTTGCGGTTGTTGGTGCTTCTGGTGCGGGCAAGTCAACACTTATTGACATCCTCTTAGGCATACATACTCCTGATAAAGGGAATGTTCTCATCTCAGGCAAGAACCCAAAGGAGGTGATTGCGAGCTGGCCCGGCTTGATCGGCTACGTCCCTCAGGAATCTGCGATTATCCAAGGCACAATTAGAGAAAATGTTCTGTTAGGTTTTGATGCGAAAGAGTTTACTGATTTACAGGTTTGGGAGAGTCTGAAGAGAGCTAGCTTGAGTGAATTCGTAATCGGCTTACCACTTGGGATTGATACAATTGTAGGCGATTCGGGCGCGAGGCTTAGTGGGGGACAAAGGCAGCGACTCGGTATTGCCAGATCACTGATAACGAATCCAAAATTGATTGTCCTCGATGAAGCGACAAGTGCATTGGACAGTGAATCTGAAAATTTCATTTCCGAGTCACTTCGCACACTCAGAGGTAGCGTAACAATTGTGTTAATCGCACACAGGCTCTCAACAGTTAGGGATGCCGATCAAGTAATTTACCTCGACCAAGGCAGAGTTTTGGCGAATGGCGGCTTCGAAAATGTACGACAACTGGTACCAGATTTCGATCGACAAGCTAAACTCATGGGTCTTTGATGATTTGTCCGTTTTGTCCACTTCTCACTACAATCTAGACTGGGATTCGTAGTAAGGGATAGAGGCAGCGACGGCTGGCTCTGCAGGACAAAACCGGTTAATGAAGGATTAATAAAGTGGCACTTAGCGTATGGACAGTTGC
>JACCDN010141161.1_pt1 | contig 14982 bp, 13 predicted proteins | sample 7441691 | NCBI WGS metagenome assembly JACCDN01 (sample SAMN15323439, study PRJNA562643) | freshwater metagenome | isolation source: river surface water | place: USA:Blue River Watershed | collected 2017-08-16
CATGGTGAACTCCTTGGTTCAATAACTAATCAAATTGCGTAAGCCTTGCGCAGCAAGGTCAGCGGATGTGCCATCTCGGCTTTTTTAAGGCCGTTCTCTTCCATGCCCTGCGCGATGTGGTGGCCTGCCAGCTGGCAGTCCGAGGAAATGTAATTCGGTTCATCATTGGCCATCGACTTGAACACCGGTTTGCCGATCTTCATCGCGGTGGCGTGATATTCCTTCTTCACGCCGTAGGTGCCGGCGTGACCGGAGCAGCGCTCGACGACATTGAGTTTGGTATCCGGCACCAGCTGCAGCATATCGGCAGTCTTGCGGCCCACATTCTGCACACGCGAGTGGCAGGGGATGTGATACGACACATGGCCCAGCGACTGCCTGAAATCGGTCTTCAGCAAGCCGTCGCGGTTACGCGCAACGAGATATTCAAACGGATCCCACATCGCCTCCTTCACCAACTGCGTGTCGGCGCAATCCGGGAACATCAGCGGCAGCTCCTGCTTGTACATCAGCGTGCAGGACGGAATGGGCGTGAGGATTGCGTAGCCTTCCTTCGCCAGTTTCGCCAGGTGCGGGATATTGATCGCTTTTTTCTCGGCGACACCCTGCAGGTCGCCCTGCTCCAGTTTGGGCATGCCACAGCAGGCTTCTTTCTCGACCATCACATAGGGGATCTCGTTATGGTTGAGGATCGCCAGCAGATCATGGCCAATGCCGGGCTCGTTGTAGTTGACGTAGCAGGTCGAATAGATCGCCACCTTGCCCGGCGTGTGCTTGCCATCCTTGACCGGATGGTTTGCCGATCTCTGCGCACCCGAACGGAACTTGGTCGACGCAAAGTCCGGCAGCCAGGCCTTCTTGTCAACACCCAGCACATTCTCCAGCACGCTGCGCGTGGCACCAGCCTTGTTCACGGCATTGACCGTTTGCGTGACGATAGGAATGCCGGCAAACTTGCCCAGACCGTCAGTGTCGGACAGGAATTTGTCTCTTGCCGATACCTCGCCCTTTTTGAACTTCACCGCCTTCGCGCGCAGCATCAGATGCGGGAAGTCCAGATTCCACTCGTGCGGCGGTGTGTACGGGCACTTGGTCATGTAGCACAGGTCGCACAGATAGCACTGATCGACGACCTTCATGTAATCCTTCTTGTCGACGCCATCGACTTCCATCGTGTCCGATTCATCGACCAGATCGAACAGCGTCGGGAACGACTGGCACAGCGACACACAGCGGCGGCATCCGTGGCAGATATCGAATACCCGCTCAAGCTCGGCGTACAGCGATTCTTCATTGTAGAAATCGTCAGACAGCCAGTCCAGCGGATGCCGGGTGGGTGCTTCCAGGTTGCCTTCACGTGCCATGATGGTTTCCTTGCGTTCGTGATTATCGTTGTCTCGTATTGAGTGGGTGCCGGTTGTGGCAGGCGTAAACCAATGGGGGGAAGGTCATGTCGCCTGCCACAACCCTCTCCGCTTGCGCGAAGAGAGCCGTGCGATGCCGGTAGAGGACATGGTCGTGCTCTCTCGCCGGAGTCAAGTCCGACGAAAGAGCCAAAGCGAATGCTTAGTCGACCAGTGCGTCCAGCGCTTTCTGGTAGCGGTTAGCGTGCGAGCGCTCTGCCTTGGCCAGCGTCTCGAACCAGTCAGCGATCTCGTCGAAACCTTCTTCGCGAGCGGTCTTGGCCATGCCCGGGTACATGTCGGTGTACTCGTGGGTCTCGCCGGCGACAGCGGCCATCAGGTTCTGGCGCGAAGAGCCGATCGGCATGCCGGTAGCGGGGTCGCCGCACTGCTCGAGGTACTCGAGGTGACCATGCGCGTGGCCGGTTTCGCCTTCTGCGGTCGAGCGGAACAGTGCTGCAACATCGTTCTGGCCTTCCACGTCAGCCTTGTTCGCGAAGTACAGGTAGCGGCGGTTTGCCTGCGATTCGCCTGCGAAGGCCTCTTTCAGGTTGGCCTCAGTTTTGGAGCCTTTCAACTTGGACATCTGCATCTCCTTATGAATTCACATAGGTAAACGTGCCGTCGCAGCCGATCATGTAAGCCTGAAACGAACGACCACGACTGAAAACCGACTACTGAGTATAGGTTTTCGACGTGGATTGTGCAGGCGGGGAAAAGAAATCTCAAATTGGCGTTCTCAATGCCGCCAATTAAGAAAATCAATTAAGAAAAGCAATTGAAAATCAGCAAGTATTTAATTCTCGCTATTAATGAGAATCATTATCACTGCTGCATCATCACGGCTGATAAACCAAGGCAATGGCCTGAGCGGCAATACCCTCTTCCCGGCCTTCCCAGCCGAGGCGTTCATTGGTCTTGGCCTTCACATTGACCTGTGCCGGCAGGATGCCAAGGTCCCCGGCGATATGCGCGACCATCGTCGGTATATGGGGAGCCAGTTTCGGCTGCTGGGCGATCACGGTCGCATCGATGTTGCCAATCTCAAAACCTGCGTCACGCAGCGTCTGGCCGGCAGCGCGCAGCAGTACGCGCGAATCGGCACCCGCATAGCGTGGGTCGGTGTCCGGAAAGTGCCGACCGATATCTCCCAGCCCGGCGGCGCCGAACAGTGCATCGGTAATTGCATGCAGCAGCACATCAGCATCGGAATGTCCGAGCAGACCCGCGCGATGCGGGATGGTCACGCCGCCGAGGATCAGCGGACGCCCCGGCACCAGCGCGTGGCAGTCATAGCCCTGACCGATGCGAAACGAGGGCGGGGATGGTGGCGGCGTCGTCATGCGCTTCCTTTCAAATGAAGTTCGGCCAGCAGCCTGTCCTCGGGCAGCGTGACCTTGAAGTTGCGCGGGCTGCCTTCGACCAGCCGGGGCCGTTGCCCGAGGCGCTCGAACGCACTTGCCTCGTCCGTCAGGTGCTCGCTCGCCTGCAGCGCAGCGAGCAAGGGCGCATGGCGAAACATCTGCGGCGTCTGCGCCGCCCACAAATGATCGCGCGAGACGGTGTGGTCGGCATGCGCATGGCCGTCGCTGCGCTTGATGGTGTCCACCACCGGCACGGCGAGCAGGCCGCCGACCGGATCATCCTTAGCAAAGGCAATCAGCTTGTCGATCAGCTCGCGCGTGAGTCCCGGCCGCGCGGCATCATGCACGAGCATCCAGTCATCAGGATCCACCTCGCTGGCTATCGCCTGCAGGCCATTGATCACTGAGTCCCGTCGGGTTGCGCCACCGCAGCGAAGCACGCGCGTGCGCGGCATCGCAGGCAGCGCATCGATATAGCCGTCGTCGGCGCTCACGACCACGAAGATCGCATCGATCTGCGGCGTATCGACAAAGGCCTGTATCGCATGCGCGATCATGGGCTTGCCCGCCAGCGGCGTGTACTGCTTGGGCACAGAGGCGCCCATGCGAGAGCCGATACCGGCAGCCGGCAGCAATGCAATGAAGCGTGGAAAACTCATGAACGGGAAAACGACGGAAAACCGGCGTGGGCAGGTTGGCGGAATGTCCGGGGGAATGTAGGTGATGCTGATTCTGTTGTATCGCCCGGACCCGTGGGGTCAGCCGCCCATCGGCAGCTGAAGAACTAATTTATAATCTCATTCTCGTTTTTTACTGTCAATTCAGCCGCCTCGTGTCTGCGCCTGACGTCCACCGGAAAAGGATTCCCGGCACGCGCTGCGCCGACCGTCCATCGCGAAGACAGTAGCGTCTTTGCAGATCATGCCCCTGAGCCCCGCCACACCATTGCCCGCACCGGGCCACCGATTCGTGCTTCCTGCGCTGCACGGCGCAGCACAGGCCTGCGTGCTGTCACAGGCCGCCCGCGAACTGAAAGCCCGCGGGCAGATGCTGACCATCGTCGTCGCCGATGCGCCTGCGGCACAGCGGCTGCTGGCCGAGATTGCCTGGTTCGGCAGTGCCGAGGGCGACGCACTGCGCTGCCATCTGCTGCCCGACTGGGAAACCCTGCCCTATGACGCGTTCTCGCCGCATCAGGATCTCGTTTCCGAGCGTCTGGCAACGCTGCATGAAGTGCACAACGGCGATTGCGATGTGCTGATCGTTCCCGCGAGCACGGCGCTGGTACGCATGGGCCCGCCCTCCTTCCTTGCTGCCTACACCTTCTTTTTCAAGCAGGGTGAGCGGCTCGACGAAGGCCGGCTGAAGGCACAGCTGACCCTGGCCGGTTATTCGCATGTCGGCCAGGTGATGTCGCCGGGCGAGTACTCGGTGCGCGGCGGACTGATCGACCTGTTCCCGATGGGCTCGGCGCTCCCCTACCGGATCGACCTGTTCGGCGACAGCATCGAGAGCATTCGCAGTTTCGACGTCGATACCCAGCGCTCGCTATACCCGGTGCGGGAAGTGCGCATGCTGCCAGGCCGTGAATTTCCGATGGACGAAGCCGCGCGCACGGCCTTCCGCAGCCGCTGGCGCGAAGTGTTCGAGGGCGATCCGAGCCGCTCGAACATCTACCGCGATATCGGCAATGGCATTGCCTCGGCGGGCATCGAATACTACCTGCCGCTGTTCTTCGAGCATACGGCCACGCTGTTCAATTACCTGCCCGACAGCTGCAGCTTCGCGCTGGTCGGCGATATCGATGCGGCGATCCGGCGCTTCTGGGCCGACACGCGCTCGCGCTATCAGTTCCTGAAAGCCGACCGCGAACGGCCGCTGCTGCCACCGGAGGCGATTTTCCTGTCGGACGAAGATTTCTTCACGCTCGTCAAGCCGCACGGTCGCTGGGTGCTGCAGGACGATCCCGCACCCTCCGTGCTGTCCGCGCCGCTGCCGGACGTGGCCGTCAATCGTCGGCTCGATGATCCGCTGACCAACCTGCGCGCGTTCGCGCTGCAAACGTCCACACGCGTGATGATCTGCGCCGAATCCGGAGGACGGCGCGAAACCCTGCGCGAGTATTTCGCCGAATACGATCTGCCGCTGCCGGTCTGCGAAAGCCTCGACGATTTTCGCCGTCAGGCCGACAAGCTCATGCTGTGCGTGTCGCCGCTGCATGCCGGCAGTCTGTTGTCTGCCGAACTCGGCGGCATCGCATTCATTACCGAGACCGAGCTGTATGCCGGCAGTGGCCGTCGCGCCGGCCGCCGCAAGCAGGAGGCGGTCACGCAGGTCGATGCGATGGTGCGCGATCTGTCCGAGCTGAAGGTCGGCGATCCGGTCGTGCACATCAATCATGGCATTGGCCGCTATCAGGGTCTGATCAGCATGGACCTCGGCGAAGGCGAAACGGAATTCCTGCATCTCGAATACGCGAAAGAGACCAAGCTCTACGTGCCCGTCTCACAGCTGCATGTGATCTCGCGCTATTCGGGCGCAGCGCCCGAGGATGCACCGCTGCATGCGCTGGGCTCGGGCCAGTGGGACAAGGCCAAGCGCAAGGCGGCCGAACAGATCCGCGACACCGCCGCCGAACTGCTGAACCTCTACGCGCGTCGCGCCAGCCGTCAGGGCCATGCATTTCATTACTCTGCGCATGATTACGAGGCCTTCGCCGATTCCTTCGGCTTCGAGGAAACCCCCGATCAGTCCGCTGCGATCCATGCGGTGATCAAGGATATGACCTCCGGCAAGCCGATGGATCGGCTGATCTGCGGCGACGTGGGTTTCGGCAAGACCGAGGTCGCACTGCGTGCGGCCTTCGTGGCGGTCATGGGCGGCAAGCAGGTCGCGATACTGGCGCCCACTACCCTGCTGGCCGAGCAGCATGCACTGACCTTTGCTGACCGTTTTGCGGACTGGCCGGTGCGCATGGCCGAGCTGTCGCGCTTCCGTACCGGCAAGGAAGTCACTCTGGCGCTCAAGGGAATGGCCGAGGGCACGATCGACATCGTGATCGGCACGCACAAGCTGCTGTCGTCCGACGTGAAATTCCAGCGGCTGGGGCTGGTGATCATCGATGAGGAACATCGCTTCGGCGTACGCCAGAAAGAAGCTTTAAAGGCGCTGCGTGCCGAGGTCGATGTACTGACGCTGACCGCAACACCGATACCGCGCACGCTGGGCATGGCGCTGGAAGGCTTGAGAGATTTTTCCGTGATCGCGACTGCGCCGCAAAAACGGCTGGCGATCAAGACCTTCGTGCGCAGTGAGTCGGATTCCGTGATCCGCGAAGCCTGTCTGCGCGAGCTCAAGCGCGGCGGTCAGGTGTACTTTCTGCACAATGAAGTGGACACCATCGAAAATCGCAAGGCCAAGCTGGAAGAGCTCCTGCCCGAGGCGCGCATCGTGATCGCACACGGCCAGATGCATGAGCGCGACCTCGAAAAAGTCATGCGCGACTTCGTCTCGCAGCGCTACAACATCCTGCTCTGCACCACCATCATCGAGACCGGCATCGACGTGCCGACCGCGAACACCATCATCATGCACCGTGCCGATCGCTTCGGCCTCGCGCAGCTGCACCAGCTGCGCGGCCGTGTAGGACGCTCGCACCATCAGGCCTACGCGTATCTGCTGGTACATGATGTGCAGTCGCTGACCAAGCAGGCCGAGCGACGGCTGGAGGCAATCCAGCAAATGGAAGAACTCGGCAGCGGCTTTTATCTGGCGATGCATGATCTGGAAATTCGCGGCGCCGGTGAAGTGCTGGGCGAGAACCAGTCCGGCGAGATGACCGAAATCGGTTTCCAGCTGTACTCGGACATGCTGCATGCAGCGGTCAAGGCGCTCAAGAACGGCAAGGAACCCGACCTCGCAGCGCCGCTGTCCACGACCACCGAGATCAATCTGCACGTGCCCGCGCTGCTGCCCGCCGATTTCTGCGGCGATGTGCACGAGCGCCTGTCGATCTACAAGCGACTCGCCAATGGTGAAACGGCCGAGACCATCGACGACATACAGGAAGAGCTGATCGACCGTTTCGGCAAGCTGCCGGATGCGGTGAAGGCACTGATCGAGACCCACCGGCTGCGGCTCTCGGCAAAAAAAGTCGGCATCATCAAGATTGATGCGCATGCCGAATCCGCGTTGCTGCAGTTCGAGCCCACGCCGCCGATTGATCCGATACGCATTATCGACCTGATCCAGAAGAGCCGCCACATCAAGCTCTCCGGACAGGACAAGCTGCGCATCACCGCCACGATGCCCGACCTGAGCGCGCGCGTGTCGCAAGTAAAAGCCACGATCAAGGCGCTGGCCGCCTGAGCATTGGATCCGCCATGAACCCCATGAAACTCATCGTGCAAGGCCCGCAGGCAGCGCTGCCTGTCGCGCAACGGATAGCCGCGATCGCCGCCGCGCGTGCCGTCACCCAGATCAGCGATCAGGTGTTCCGCTGTGACGACGTGCAGAGTGATGATGAGACCCGCGATGCTGTCCGGGGCGCCTGCATGGGTGCGGGCGTGGATGCCGCGTTTGTCCCGGATGGACTGGCACTGTCGCAATTCAGCGTGCTGGTGATGGACATGGACTCGACGCTGATCACCATCGAGTGCATCGATGAGATCGCCGACATGCAAGGGCTGAAGTCCGAGGTCGCCGAGATCACCGAGGCCGCGATGCGGGGCGAGCTGGATTTCCGCGACAGCCTGCTGAAACGCGTTGCGCTGCTGGAAGGACTGGACGCGTCGGCGCTGGATCAGGTGTTCGAGCAGCGACTGAAGCTGTCCCGGGGCGCCGCCACGCTGCTGCAGGCAGTCAAGGCAGCGGGCCTGCGCACGGTGCTGGTCTCGGGCGGCTTTACCTACTTTACGGAACGGCTGCAGCAATCACTGCCACTCGATCTGACCCGCGCCAACCTGCTGGAAGTCCGTCAGGGCAAACTGACGGGGCGCGTGACGGGCGAGATCATCGATGCGCAAGCGAAACGCCGTACTGTCGAAGAGGAATGTGCTGCGTTGGGCGTATCAACCGATGCAGCCATCGTGATCGGCGACGGCGCGAACGATCTCGAGATGATGTCGGTCGCAGGTTTATCTGTCGCGTATCGCGCCAAGCCGGTGGTGCAGCAAAAAGCCAGCATCGCCCTGAATTTCTCCGGACTGGATGGCATACTGAACCTCTTCCGGTAACGGCGCGATCCCGTCAACGCCGTTTAGTCAACACCATTCCGGCATATCAGCGAGGTGAACCCCGTCATGGACTATCAGGTGACCTTCGATACCGACACCGAATCCCGCAAGCGATGGCTGTGGTGGCTTTACCTCGGGCATGGCGCGTCGCTGGCGTTCTCGCTGGGCATGCTGTCCTTCATTCCGCTGATCCTCAATTACCTGAAGCAGGAGGAGACCGAGGGCAGCTTTCTGCAGTCGCACCATCGCTGGCAGATCCGCTCGTTCTGGTTATATGTGGGCTGGATCGTCGTCGCCTGGCTGGTCGCGTTCACCCTCGTCGGCATTCCGCTGGCCCTGCTGATCTGGACCGGCGCATGGATCTGGAAAGCGTACCGGCTGATCAAGGGCTTTCTCTATTTGTCGGACAACAAGGCTATGCCAGTGTAGCCAGCGCCTGTTCGAGATCGGCGATCAGGTCGCGCGTATCCTCCAGCCCGATGTTGAACCGCACCAGCTGACCTGCCGCATGCCATTCACGCCGCATCTGCGCTATGCGGTAAGGCACCGCCAGACTGTTCGCACCACCCCAGCTGTAACCTATCCTGAACAGCTTCAGGCTGTCGATGAAGCGATCGGTCTGCTCCTCGGTGAATGCCGGATCGAACAGCACCGAGAACAATCCCCCTGCACCGCTGAAATCCCGTTTCCAGACCGAATGACCGGGGCAATCCTCGAAGGCCGGATGCAGCACCGCCGAGATTTCCGGTCGCTGCTTCAGCCATGATGCAATCTCGCGCGCGGCCTTGTCATGTGCATCAAAGCGCAGCTTCATCGTCGGCAGCCCGCGCAGTACCAGATACGTATCATCGGCCGACACGCCCATGCCGAGTCGCATGTGCGCCATTTCCACTTTGCGATGCAGTTCGCGGTCGCGCGTGATCACGGCGCCCATCAGCACATCCGAGCCGCCGGAGTGATATTTGGTGAGCGCCTGCATCACGATGTCCACACCATGCTCGAACGCGCGAAACGCGAGTCCTGCGGCCCAGGTGTTGTCCAGCGCCACCGGCACCTGCCGGGATCTGGCCGCGCGGCAGATCGCGGGAATGTCCGGCACTTCCATCGACACCGATCCCGGCGCCTCGGCCCAGATCAGCCGGGTGTTCGGCGCGATCAGGTCGGCAATGCCCTCCCCGATCAGCGGATCGTAGTAGCGCGCGCTGACCCCGAAATCGCGCGCCAGCCAGTTGCCCATCTCGCGATTCGGGTTGTACACATTGTCCGGCAGGAGCACCTCGTCGCCGGTTTTCAGCAGCGCGAGATCGATCATGGCAATGGCAGCCAGCCCGCTCGGCGCGAGCAGGCAATGCTCGCCGCCTTCGATCTGGGCCAGCCGCGCCTCGAGCGTGAAGGTGGTCGGCGTTCCGTGCAGGCCGTAGGTGTACGACTGCTTGTCCTGCCAGTTGCGGGCACGCAGTGCGGCGACATTCGGGAACAGCACGGTGGAGGCGTGATGGATCGCTGTCGGAAAGGCGGCAAAGCCTTCCGGCGGACGATAGTCCGTCGTGGTCAGCAGGGTCTGCAGCTGCTTTTTGTCTGTCATGCCGGCCCCGGAAGCGTCAGTCCACGCTGGCCCACAGGTCGTGGGCATCGGCCGCCGTCACCGTCACCTCGACAAACTCGCCGGCTTTCAGCGTCTGCGCGGGATCGTAAGGCAGCTTCACATACACCACGCCATCGATCTCGGGCGCATCAGCGGCGGAACGCGCGACCGCGCCGTTACGATCGACACTGTCGATCAGCACGCGCATCGTCTTGCCCACCTTTGCCTGCAGGCGCTGGCGCGAGATGCCTTCCTGCAGCTGCATCACGCGCGCGCGGCGCTCTTCTCTGAGCGCATCGGGCACCGCGGGCGAGATCGCATTGGCGGCCGCGCCCTCGACGGGTGAATACGAAAAACATCCCAGCCGGTCGATCTGCGCTTCCCGCAGGAAGTCCAGCAGGTGCTGAAATTCTTCTTCCGTCTCGCCGGGAAAGCCCGCGATGAAGGTCGAGCGTATCGTGATGTCGGGACAGGCGGCGCGCCATGCGCGTATGCGCTCGATATTTTTCTCGCCATTCGCCGGGCGCTTCATGCGTTTGAGCACGTCGGGATGCGAATGCTGCAGCGGCACGTCCAGATAGGGCAGCACATGGCCGCCGTTCATCAGCGGTATTACCTCATCCACATGCGGATACGGATACACATAGTGCAGCCTGACCCAGGCATCATGCTGCTGCGCCAGCTCGCCCAGCGCGCGTACGAGATCGGTCATGTGCGTGCGCACCGGCTTGCCGTTCCAAAAACCAGTGCGGAATTTCACATCGACGCCATAGGCACTGGTGTCCTGCGAGATCACCAGCAGTTCCTTCACACCGGCCTTGAACAGGTTCTCGGCTTCCAGCATCACCTCGGCAATCCGGCGCGACACGAGATCGCCGCGCATCGACGGAATGATGCAGAAGCTGCAGCGATGATTGCAGCCTTCGGAAATTTTCAGGTACGCATAGTGGCGCGGCGTCAGCTTCACGCCCTGCGGCGGCACGAGATCGACAAAAGGCTCGTGCGGCTTGGGCAGATGCGTGTGCACCGCGTCCATCACCTCGCCCAGCGCATGCGGGCCGGTGACGGCCAGCACTTTCGGATGCACTTTCTGGATCAGGTCGTCACCGGCGGCGTCCTTGCGACCGCCGAGACAGCCGGTCACGATGACTTTGCCATTTTCACTGATCGCCTCACCGATGGCGTCCAGCGATTCCTTCACTGCCGAGTCGATGAAACCGCAGGTATTGACGATGACCAGATCTGCGCCGTCATAGGACTTGGCCGTGTCATAGCCTTCGGCGCGCAGCTGGGTGAGGATTTGCTCGGAATCGACCAGGGCTTTCGGGCAGCCGAGCGACACGAATCCGACTTTGGGTGTGGAAGTGGCAGACATGAAAAGAAAATCGGCGGAACCGCCGGAGTGTGACGTGAGCCCGCATTTTACCCGCCATGCACGCCGCCCGCCGGTAATGCGGGCCGTGGTCAGGCAGTATCGGTGATCGTCATCTCGATGTGCAGGCCGGCGGCGGCGACCATGTTGACCACCATATCGAGACTAAACAGGCTGATCTTTCCGCGCATGAGGTCCGAGATACGCGGCTGAGTCACGCCGAGCAGCCGGGCCGCTTGTTCCTGGCTCATGCCATTACGCTGGATGTACTGCTCCAGTGCGATCATCAGGCTGGCGCGCAGACGCATGTTCTCCGCCTGCTCCGCCGTGTCCTCGGTCGCATCCCATACGCTTGCATATCGCTGCTTGGCCATGGCTATCGTCCTCGTATCAAGTCTCGGTAACGCTTGCTTGCGATCTCGAGGTCAAGATCGATATCAACGGGCTTGGTAGGGTTCGCCCGTCAAAATATACAAGTTTTTATATATTCGTCACAGACGTAGTGGCATGATGATCATCAAAAAACCACAGTTTTGGGGGGTGAAGAAGCCCGTGCTACCGGGAAGCGAGCATCGCGGGCGTGTGCTGGCATCAACCTGAGCACAGCGGTGACAACCGATGGTTTGACTACCACCCGGGCCGCGCAGCAGCCCGGGCGTGACCAGAGTTACTTGGCTTCCGTCGCTGCCTTGGCTGCGGCAGACATCGGCGCACCGGGGAAAGGAAACGCGCCGAACACATTCTTGGCCTGGCTCTGCATCTGCTCCTGCATCTGGATGAACAGGCTCTTGCTCTGCTCGATGTAGTTGCTCATCATGCCCTGCATCATCGGCGCCTGCACGCTCATGAACTGTGTCCACATCTCGGGGCTGAACGATTTTTCGTCGATCAGGCCTTTCGAGTTCTCGGCGAGCTTGTTCTGGATATCGATGAAGACCTGAATGTTCTTCTCGAGGTAGGAACCCATCATGCCCTGCATCGCATGACCGTAGTAGCGAATGATCTGCGACAGCGCCGCACTCGAGAACATCGGCTGACCGTTCGCCTCTTCCTCGAGAATGATCTGCAGCAGAATGCTGCGGGTCAGGTCTTCGTCGGTCTTGGCATCGACGACCACAAACTCCTCATTGCCCAGCACCAGCTGCTTCACATCGGCCAGCGTGATGTAGGAACTGGTCTGGGTGTCGTACAGACGGCGGTTCGGGTATTTTTTGATCAGGCGCTCCGACGCCTTTTTCGCGGTGCTCATGGGGGGATCCGTTTATTTTGCGTCGCAATGTAATGGCGACATTGTAGTCAAAATCCGAACCGTGGTTCGTGTCTCCAGCATCCGTATAGTGCATGAAAACAGTGGCCTCGCATAGCAGTGTCTTTCGGATTTGCAACTTATTGCAACGCAGAGGAAGCCGGCGTTTTCAAAAATGACATACTGACGCCGGCAAGAGCGCACCGGCACCCCGGCCGGGCGAGCCGGACGCCGACCGGCCGAGGAGACAATCAGGAATCAGGCCTTGACCTTCACATAGCTGCCAGGTGCCGGTTCGATCGGAGGATGGGCCTTGTTGCCGTACTTGCGAGGCGCATCGACCTGCTCGCCCGCGTGGCTGGCAAGGAAACTGGCCCAGCCCGTCCACCAGCTGCCCGGATGCTCGGTGGCGCCGGCGAGCCAGTCCTCGGCGTTTGCGGGCAGCTTGTCATTGGTCCAGTAGCTGCGCTTCTTTTTCGCCGGCGGATTGATCACCCCGGCAATGTGACCTGACGCGCCCAGCACGAAACGGTTCTTGCCGCGCTTGCCGCCATTGATCAGGCCAGTGCTTGCATACGCGCTGGGCCACGGCACGATATGGTCGTCGCGCGATGCGTAGATGAAGGCCGGTGCCTGAATCTTGCCCAGATCAATCGGATCGCCCGACACCGACAGCGCGCCCGGCGTGCGCAGCCTGTTCTCGAGATACATGTTGCGCAGGTAGTAGCAGAACATTGGCCCGGGAAGATTGGTGCTGTCGGAGTTCCAGTACAACAGATCAAAGGCGGGCGGATCCTCGCCTTTCAGGTAGTTCGCCTCGACATAATTCCAGACGAGGTCGTTCGGCCGCAGGCTGGAGAACGCCGCCGCAAAATCGCGTCCCGGCATCAGCCCGCTCGTGCCGATCGACTGCTCGCGCTGCACGACCTGCGCCTCATCGACATACACATCGATCACGCCCACATCGCTGAAATCGAGCATCGTGGTCAGCAGCGTCACGCTGGCCGCGGGCTTTTCTCCGCGCGCCGCCAGCGCGGCCAGCGCACTGGCCAGCAGCGTGCCGCCGACGCAAAAGCCCAGCGTGTTGATCTGCTTCTGGCCGCTGATGGACTGCGCGACATGCAGGGCCTCGATCACGCCTTGTTCAACATAGTCATCCCAGCCCAGCGATCCGCGCTCCGCTCCCGGATTCACCCAGGACACGACGAACACTGTGTGCCCCTGCTCGACCGCATAGCGGATCAGCGAGTTCTCAGGCTGCAGGTCGAGGATATAGAATTTATTGATGCAGGGCGGCACGATCAGCAGCGGGCGCTGGTATACCGTCGCAGTCAGCGGCCGGTACTGCAGCAACTGGATCACCTCATTCTGAAAGACCACCGCGCCTTCGCTGGTGGCGACATTGCGGCCGACCTCAAAGGCAGTTTCATCGGTCTGCGACACATGACCTTTTTGCATGTCGGCAATCATGTGCATGATGCCGCGCTGCAGACTTTCGCCCCGGGAGTCGATCAGCTTCTGCTGTGCATCCGGATTCGTGGCCAGAAAATTCGACGGTGACATCGCATCGATCGTCTGCTGGGTTGCAAAGCGTATCTTCTTCTTCGTCCTGGCATCGGCCTCGACGGCATCGGCCAGCGCGGTCAGGTAGCGCGCATTCAGCAGATAGGCCGCTGCGTTGAATGCGTACAGCGGATTCGAGGTCCACGCCGGGCTGGAGAAACGACGGTCGCGAATTTCCGGTGAGCGCGAGGCCAATAGCCCGGCCCACAGCGCCGACATCTCTTCCATATACGCCTTTTGCAACTCGGCCAGCTTCTCTGGCGGCACCATGGCGGCAACCGCAGACTGGTCGGGCAGGCCAGGCATCGCGGGCATGGAGGGCAGACCGGGTACGCTAGTCTGCATCAGGTTCATCACCGACTGCCAGCCTTTGGGATCAGCAAACTGCGAGAACCATCCGGCAGCGCCGCCGGGAATATCGGCATGCGTGCCAGAACTGCCCGAACCGGACCGGACGTTGCCCCCTGCTTTGCTCATCGGATCTTCCCCTCACGTGTCACGCAGTTTTCGCGTATGCTGGCCGCCGTCGAATCAGGCGTAAAACACATGCATATTGCTGCGGTCGGCTGGATTTATGTGGTGCTGATGATGGCCATTACCGAGGAATCGGTGGTGGCTGGCATTATGACGTTTTTCCTTTATGGTGTGTTGCCAACACTTATCATTGTGTACATAGGCGGCAGCCGCCGGCGCAGGCAGCGCAACGAGGCGGACAGACTGCAGGCCATGCAAGCGCGGCAACAGGCAATGCCGCCACCGACGGAGCGGGAAGATACGCCGGGTGCGAACGGAACTACTTGATCCAGATCAGCGTCGCCATGCGGCCAGTGATTCGATCGCGACGAAACGAATAAAACCGCTCAGGTTCGCTCATCGTGCAGTGCGCGCCGCCGGCGACCTCATGAATCCCCATCGTAGCCAGCGCAAGCCGCGCCAGACGCGGCAGATCGGCGAGGTATTTGCCGGGAGTGTCGGGCATCGCCTGAAATGCCTCCGCTGCACGCGCGCGCAGCGCTGAAAAGCGCTGCAAGAAAGCGTCACGCACCTCTTCCCCGACTTCAAAACGCGCCGGTCCGATCGCCGGTCCGAGCCATGCCGAGAGATCGTCCGCACCTGCGGCGCGCATGCGCTCAACGGTCGCCTCGATCACGCCGCCCGCCAGACCGCGCCAGCCCGCATGCGCAGCACCGACCACCCGTGCGTGCCGGTCAGCCA
>JACCDN010576335.1_pt1 | contig 14981 bp, 15 predicted proteins | sample 7441691 | NCBI WGS metagenome assembly JACCDN01 (sample SAMN15323439, study PRJNA562643) | freshwater metagenome | isolation source: river surface water | place: USA:Blue River Watershed | collected 2017-08-16
CAGTGATGTGGCTGACGGTCCTCAGTCAGTGATCCTCAAGCAGGTGACCTTTGGTATTGCAGTGCGCATGGCAGTGATGTCGATTGTGGCTGGGAATTAACTATTTTTTAACTTTAGCGATTCACTTTTATGAGGTGTTGCTAAAAAATACGCTGATTATTTTAAATATCATATAAATATATAGCTTTATTTTTATTATATTAAAAATTATAATAAAAATTTATACGTACTTACATAAATATGAGAGATGGTTTGTGATTCAGTCGAAACCTCTTTGAGGGGTGAAGATTTGCCGTAAGGAAATTACCTGCCATAACTATACGATAAGTAAGGAAGATTGTTTAATATCAGTAAGGCCATTAGTTAAGAATAACTATGGACAAGATTTGCTTTGGATAGTCCAGAATTAATTAATTTCATTTAATATGCAAACAATAATTCTTTTAATAAAAGAAATATTTCTCTTTAGAAATGCTTTAAAGCAGATGGTCTCTCAAAATTTGATTCTAAGATATCGAAGAACGGTGCTTGGTTATTTCTGGACTTTGCTGAATCCTTTGTTGATGATGACTGTGATGGCGGTTGTGTTTGCAAATCTTTTTAAAGTAGATTTAAAAACTTTTACTGTGTTTTTATTCGCAGGAATGATACCTTGGAACTTTTTTAATTCGGCGGTTTCGCAGTCGGCCGGTTCTTTTATTGCGAATGAAGGAATTATAAAAAAAATTTACATACCCAAGCTTTTATTCCCGCTGAGTACAACGATTGCATTATTTATTGACAGCCTTTTAGCATTTGTTATGCTTTTTTTCATCATTCTAATGTTGGGTGGTTCATTGTCATGGGCTTTGTTTTTTCTGCCTATTGCATTTATCTTGATATTCATTTTTGCATTAGGTTTGGGAGTATTGCTAGCAATAGCAACAGTTTATTTTAGGGATTTACAATACTTAATAATTATTGGGCTGCAAGGGTTGTTCTTTTTGACTCCAATATTTTATAAAACGGATGATATATTGGGAGCAGTATCTTGGGTTATAAATTTAAATCCTGTTGTTCCATTTATTTCTTTATTTAGAGAGCCTATTTTAAATGGGCAACTACCAAGTCATATGATCATTATTCAGGCTATGCTTTTGTCACTGGCTTCAATTATTTTTGGTTTTTTTGTATTTGGCAAGATTCAAAAAAAGATAGTTTATAGGCTCTAGTGTGTCAAAAATAAAAGTTGAAAATTTAAGTGTTAAATTTAGAATTTATCACAATAAATCGCCATCACTCAAAGAGTCGATTGCAGGTTTGCTCCGTAAAGAAAAGATTGGGGTGTATTCAGATTTTATGGCCCTTAAGGGTATATCCTTTGAAATTAGCGAGGGTGATAGAGTTGGCATTATTGGTCATAATGGGGCAGGGAAAAGCACCCTTTTAAAAGTCTTGTGTAAAGTTTATGAGCCGCATGATGGGTCGATTCATACCGAAGGTAGGATTGCTCCACTGCTTGAGATTGGTGCGGGTTTTCACCCTGAGTTCACGGGAAGAGAAAACATATACTTCAACGGCTCAATGCTCGAGTATCAAAAAAATGAGTTAAAAAAAATCGAACAAGACGTAATTGATTTTGCGGAAATTGAGGAGTTTATCGACACGCCTGTAAAGTACTATTCAACAGGAATGTACACTAAATTAGCTTTTTCATTAGCTACCGCTATGCAGCCAGACATTTTGATCCTAGATGAGGTTTTTAATGGTGGCGATGCTGCCTTTAAAGAAAAAGCTACTGCGAGAATGCAATCTATGATCGACAGGGCAAATATCATGATCATGGTGTCGCATGACACGCAGTTAGTTAAGTCTTTATGCAATCGAGTCCTGTGGATAGACCATGGACAACTCATTTCAGATGGGCCTGCTAAGGAAATTGTTGAACAGTATTTGGCTGGTAAAAAATGAGTGTACTTTATAAATTGAATATTGTTTCAATTCCATCCACTGGGGTGCCAGAAAGCCCTTTGGAGCGATTGAAAAAAACATATATAGGTAGAATTTATTTAAGATATTTGAAACCGATTCCAATTATTAGGCAATGCTTAATTCGAACATGGTGTTTACTTTACCCGCTGTATGCGAAATTGCTGGCTTTTCTTACCCTTGCGTACCAAGCGAAAAATTGGCGTAACCTTATCAAAATGCAAGATTTTGTTGCAGTAAATCATTGCCCTTGTATTCAAATATTCGGTCCGACTAGGGTAGAGGCGCCAAAGCCCAAAGTTTTCCCATTAGATTACCAATCTTTACTGGTTGCGCCTAATGACCATTACATCTTTCCTCCTGTCTACGTCGCCGAACTGGGAGAGGCTATGGTTATGGGAGGAACTAATTTAATTTTTAAGGAGGACGCAGTCATTTGTCATGATCTTTATGATTTTGAATGCGATTACACCAGTGAAGAACTTCATGGAAGGCATTTGATTGACCCCAAGGCTAACCGTATGCGCCTCCTCTTTCAAGATCCAATGCCTGCAGAGATTAAATGCGCAGCGTCCTTTGTGGATGCTTGTGCAGCCAACTATGCGCATTGGATGACTGAAGTGTTGCCGCGCATTGCGGTCTTTTGTGATGTTCCAGCGTATGCCAGAGTTCCGATAATTGTGAATGATGGATTGCACCCCAATATTTGGCAGTCTCTTTTTCTTGTGGTCGGAGATAAGCGAGAAGTTATTATTTTGCCAATTGGACGTACGCTAAAAGTAAATAATTTAATACAAACTTCAGTTACAGGTTATGTGCCTTTTGAGAGACGTAACAAACAACTAGATAATCATAGTCATGGCGTGTTCAATCCATTGGCTTTTGAGAAGTTGAAGCTAAGATTGATAAACTGCAACGAAAGTGAAACGCAAACATCATTTGAAAAAGTTTATCTGCGGCGAAATTCTGTACATAGAAGCGTAGAAAATATAAAAGAGATTGAGGTTATTATCAGTGATGCTGGTTATTCATTCATTGATCCAGAAAAATTAAATTTTTTGGATCAAGTCGGCCTAATGAAAAATGCGAACGAAGTTGTTGCTTCAACAGGAGCGGTCTTATGTAATGCAATTTTTTGCAATGAAAATAGTAATATAGTTGTAATGATGGGGGTTCATAACGACATGATTTATAGATATTGGGCGAATATGCTTCAACCACTGGGTATAAATGTTCGATACGTATTGGGATTGCAATCACACAAATCTGAAAAAAGCATTCATGGGAATTACAAAATTGATGCTGATTGGTTAAGGATGATGATTTAAATGAGGTCCAATATTCATCCTATGGCATTGGTGTCGCCCAGGGCTAAAATTGGCTCTAATGTTGAGATTGGATGTTTCACAGTCATTCATGGTAATGTTGAAATTGGTGATTTTACGAAAATTGGGTCGCATTGTGAAATTGGAATTTCAGCGCCACTGGGGGATGGTGGACCGTTAAAAATTGGTAATAATTCACTCATCAGATCGCATTCGATATTTTATGAATCATCTTCGTTAGGGGCAGATTTGATGACTGGGCATTCTGTGATTGTTAGAGAGAATACTCAAGCAGGGCATTCTTTTCAAATAGGAACAGCCTCAGAAATTCAAGGTGACTGTGTTATTGGTAATTATGTACGCTTTCAATCTAATGTATTTGTTGGGAAGAAGACTAAAATTGGCAACTTTGTTTGGGTTCTTCCGTACGCAATACTCACGAATGATCCAACGCCACCCAGCGATACAATTATTGGATGCGAGTTACAGGACTATGCTTGTATTTCTGCTGGAAGTGTGATCTTACCTGGCGTCGTCGTGGGCGAGGGTGCGCTTGTTGCTGCACATGCTTGTGTGACCAAAAATGTACCGAGTGGAATGCTCGCGGTAGGTGTTCCTGCTTCAATTAAAGGGCCGGTTAAAGAAATTAAACTAAGGGATGATTCTGATCTGTCTGCTTATCCATGGATAAGGCATTTTCATAGAGGTTATCCTGAGGCTGTGATCCAAGGCTGGGAAAATTTAAACAAGAAAAATGATGCTTGAAGATTGTAAGATCATAGAGTTACCAGTCATCAAAGACCCTAGAGGTAATTTGAGTATTGTCGAAGCAAACAAGCACATTCCGTTTGGAATTGAGAGGATTTATTATTTATACGATATTCCTGGTGGAGCTGAACGTGGGGGGCATGCCCACAAAGCACTACATCAACTAATCATAGCCATTTCAGGATCATTTGATATTCATTTAGATGATGGGATAAGTAAAAAAACAATACATATGAACAGAAGCTATAACGGCTTGTACGTTTGCCCTATGATTTGGCGTGAGATCAATAATTTTTCATCTGGTGCTGTTTGCTTAGTTTTGGCTTCTGATTTTTATAGCGAAGAAGATTATTATAGAAACTATAATGAATTTATCAATATTGTTGGAAAGCTTTAAAGAAGCGTGAATCAATTATGAATTGCAATAAGGATCAACCTCTGTAGAAATGGCTATGGATTTTTAACATCATAGTCGCTTTAACCGCAAAGCAGAAATTGTGGAGTTTACAAACTCCACAAGGGGCATGGTTTTTCAAGAAAAATAGACTATTTTTGAGAGTTGACCATGATACCGACTTCAAAAGCAGCATCTGGTGTAACTTCAGTAGAGCGTAGTGCTTTACGTTTCTCTAAGGCAACCTACAATTTATAATTGAAGTCGCCTAAAATTGACCCAATTGACATAAGTCACGTAATTGAAAGTTAAAAATGAATATAAAAATAATAAATAAGAATCCATTTATATTGCCTTTTATTTGGGGCTTTATTCTTGTTGGTTATTATATTTTTCCTGAAAGAGTATCTCTCATAACAGTATCAGGAGATGCTCATAGCATATGGCAAACAATAATATCATTTAGATCAGAAAAAATAACATCATCGTATGTTCTATATAAGGGGTTTTTATCGGTATACCCATATGTGTGGCTATATGATTCAGCAATTAATTTTGGTTTAAATGAGTTTATCTTCATAAAGATTTACCATGCACTACTGTTTGCATTTGTTGCGTCTGTTGGGGTTCCATATATTATCTCCCAGATTATATTGGTAAAAATTCGGTTGATTAGAAACCTTATTTTTGTCACTTTAATTTTTTATCTTACTAAATTTACATTAATATATGATGCACTCATGATTGATTTGCCCTCTTGGGCTTTCTTTGTGGCTGCAACATCTCTGCTGCTCTATATTAAGGATGATTTAGAATTAAAATGGGGCCGAATTCCATTTTATTTTATTGCTGGACTTTTAGTTGGATTATGTGGTGCAGCTAGTGGGCAGTATTCTATTTCTGCATTATTACTAGCTCTTTATTTTGTTGTGTCGTGTATAAGTTCGATGAAAAAAAATAAGATTATTGGATATAAAAGTATTTTAGTAATTCTGGTTATCTTTGCTTTTGGTATTTCTATTCCAAAATTATATGACAAAAATTTTGAAGCCACAATCGTTCAGCCTATGAGGGATGCGGGAGAGTGGTTGCCAACTGGTAATCAATGGCTTGTAAGTGGTTTCACAAGATTAATTTACCGTTATAAATATGGTTATCCTGATGTAAGTAATCGAGGGATGGCCATCCTTAAAAAAACGGAAGGTGATAAATTCAATGCTCGATTTGAGTTAATAAAATTAGGTGGCGGTGCTTATACGGTAGTTGAGTATCTTAAAATCATTAGATTAAATATTGTTGACTTTTGCGTTATGTGGTTCACAAAGGCGTTCATAGCAATTAGTTTCGATGGAGGTGCCGCTAAAATCTTGCATCTATTTATTGCGTACTCCTCAGTTTTCTTTTCAATATATCTTCTCTTTGCAAAAATAAAGAACTTTTACCAACTTTTACATAGAAATGCCCTTATTTTTATGGCATTTCTATCTAGTTTAATTGCCCCAATTATTTTATTTGTAGATATGAGATATGCTGTGTGCGTTTATAGTTTGTTACTTGGTGTTATAGTCTTTCAGAGTAAAGTTGGTCTTGATTCATATGTATTTAGTAACAATATTAATCAGAAAAAGTCAATGTTACATCAAAATCAGGGTATGCGTATACCGTATGCCTTTTTTGCCTATATTCTATTTATTATTTTTGGCTTTACATTATATGGGGCGATACTAGAAATTCCCGGTTCTGACCCTAATCTTATTTTATTTAAGTAATAGGTTTTGATAATTTGTTATTAGTAGAAAAATTAAAAAAACTATTAGTACTTCCCCAACATTTTAAGTGCGTCTTGGGTGGTGTTGATTCAAATTTTATATTTAATTAGGGGATTTTGCTCACCCACTTGAAAGGTAAAAAATAACACATGCCACACATTTCTATTGTTATTCCGGTTTACAAGGCTGAAGGCTGTTTAGAAGAGCTTTATCGGAGACTCAGCACTTCAATTGAAACTATAACCTTAGATTATGAGATTCTGCTCGTAGAAGATTGCGGGGGGGATTGCTCTTGGCTGACGATTGTTGATCTAGCAAGGCGAGATACCCGGGTTAAGGGTGTCCAGTTTAGTCGTAATTTTGGTCAGCATTACGGAATTACGGCTGGGCTAGATTTATGTGACGGCGATTGGGTTGTGGTCATGGACTGCGATTTACAGGATCGGCCAGAAGAGATTCCACGCCTTTATTCTAAGGCACTTGAAGGCTACGAGGTTGTCTTAGCACGACGGGGTAAGAGAAATGATCCAGTCTTGAAACGCTTCACATCTTGGCTATTTTACAAAGTGTTCAGTTATCTTACTGATGTGGAATATGATGGTGAGACTGGTAATTTTCGTATTATTTCACGCAAGGTAGTAGAGAGCTTGCGTGTTATGAGAGAACGTTTGCGTTTTTTTGGTGGCATGGTTTCGTGGATTGGATTCCCAACTGCTAGTATAGAAGTGCAACATGATGAACGCTTTGTTGGTCAGACAAGCTACACTTTTGGTAAACTTTGGAAATTCGCCAATGAAACAATAATTGCTTATTCTGACAAACCTCTACGTCTTGCAATTCGTTTAGGCTTTACCATTTCTGCGCTTGCTTTTGCTTATGGTGGTTACATCGTCTTTGCAGCACTGTATTATGGGACCTCAATCATGGGTTGGAGCAGCCTGATGGTATCGCTTTACTTCTTAGGAGGAATTATGATCACTATTATGGGGATTTTAGGAGTCTACCTAGGTAAGCTCTTTGATGAAGCAAAAGACAGACCTCTTTACATTATTAATAATGCTACTTTCAATACTTTATCTAGAAAATCCTAAGCTAGATTAATGGGGTGTTGTTGCCTTTAGTATTTATGTCCATCGAGTCACTAGCTCCGCACAGAATGTCGAAGAAATCGTACTGGAATCCAGGTCACTCTTGATCAAGAGTTGTCCAAACTTAATTAAGCGTTGGCTGAATGATTGAGGATTTAATTAATGCGAAATTCTCATCGAGCTATATTGCGCTGAAGTGGATTTTATGCATTTCCATGACATGGATGTTGAAGTAACCAAAGTATTTTCTGAACCTGTTGCTTGGTGTAAGTACACATAATTTTCGAAGCTATAATTAAGCACAAGATTACCCACAAATGAAGGTACTTTCATGCCCACAGTAGAATACTTTAAAAATGAATTCTTTAATCAAATTTCTCAGCTACTTGAGAAGAAGTTGCTGATAGTGACGGACGATATGCCCTTAATCGGTGATGATAGCGCGTTGGACTCGATGAAGTTAGTTGAGCTATGTCTTGCTCTTGAGGATATGGCAGCAGACATGGGATTTGAGTTTGACTGGACGTCTGATGCTGCCATGTCACGCTCTCGTAGTATGTTTAGGACGGCTGGTTCTTTGGCTGCTGAGTTTGTCAGTCAGATGAAAGCAAAGAAATGATTGTCGTCACAGGTGCCAGCAAAGGATTAGGGCGTGCTATCTGTGACCGTCTGATTGAGAAGGATATTGAAGTTTTTGGACTCGCAAGGAATATCGAGGATGTTCCGTTCACTTCAATGAGTTGTGATGTTTCCTCTTATGAGAGTGTCAAGGTAGTTGCCCAGCATCTTAAAAAAAAAGGAATTAAGGTAACGGGTTTGGTAAATGCGGCTGGAATAGCATCGATGAACTTGGCAGTTACAACGCCGCAAAGTGTTGTTCAAAAAATTATCAATACTAACCTGCTTGGCACGATTTATTGCTGCCAACTTATCGCACCTCTGATGCTTAGGAATAAGCAAGGCTCGATAATCAATTTTTCTACCATCGCTGTTGCTTTAGGCTTGAAGGGAGAATCCATATATGCGGCCTCAAAAGCTGGAGTAGAGGGTTTTACAAGGTCATTCGCTAGAGAAATGGCTGACTTCAGTGTGAGAGTTAATTGTATTGCGCCTGGCCCTATTGATACCAGTTTACTTAAGGGAATTACAGCAGAGCAAATCAATAAGATTGTTTCCCAGCAAATCATTCCTAAGCAGTTTAAGCCAGACTCAGTTGCTGATTTAGTTGAGCTACTAATAGATATTCGAAGTGACTCTTTGTCTGGTCAAGTCTTGCACGTAGGTGGTGCGTGATGAAGTTACTTGAAAGGCTGGCTGAGATATGGAATGGGATCGACTATCCGTTTCTTATTCACAAGGGTAATGAGCTCAAGTTTTTAGAGATTGCGAGTCAAACCCCTGTTGATCTGAGTGCTGTACGAAAAGGTGACGTGGTTGCCATCATTGGTGACTTTAATCCTCCATCCATACTCACATTGTTGAGGCTGATTGATATTGGTGTAGTTGTTGTACCTCTTACTGTTGAGACTCGGCATGAGCATGAGTACTTTTTTGAGTCAGCTCTTGTTGATGTGGTTATAGACGGAACTGATGTCAAGCGACGCTCTCATGATCAGAAACATGAATTTATAGATAAGCTTAGAGAGCTTGAACATGCTGGCCTGGTTTTGTTTTCTACTGGTACGACTGGGCGTCCTAAAGCTATCCTTCATGACTTAACTCTCTTTCTTAAGCGTTTTGAGACTCCTCGTCCTGCACTTAGAACAATCAACTTTCTTCTTTTCGATCACATTGGCGGTATCAATACGCTGTTACATACTCTATTCAACAAGGGTGTGGTTGTAGCGCCAGATTCTCGTACGGTTGATTCCATACTTGAGACATGTCGAAAATTTAACGTTGAGGTACTACCTACAACACCGACATTTTTAAGAATGATGCTGATCAGCGGAGCTGTTCCTAGAAAAGTGCCGGATTGTCTCAAGGTTATTACTTACGGTACGGAGCGAATGGATCAGCCCACGCTTGATGAGCTGTGTAAGTTACTACCCAGAGTTGATTTTAGGCAAACATTTGGCATGTCTGAACTTGGCATTGTGCGTGTCAAGTCTGAGGCTAGAGATAGCTTGTACATGAAAGTTGGCGGCGAAGGCGTGGAGACGAGAGTGGTTAATAGTGTACTTCAGATTCGCTCAAGCTCTCGTATGCTTGGATATTTGAATGCGCCTTCTCCTTTTGATGCTGAAGGTTGGTATGACACTAATGATGTTGTAGAGGTTAAGGACGGCTACTGTAAAGTTACTGGGCGTATAAGTGACGTGATTAATGTCGGTGGTCTTAAGTTTATGGCTAGTGAAGTTGAGCGTGTTGCACTTCAATTTCCAAACGTCTCACTCGTCAAAGTAATACCTAAATCAAATCCGATTACTGGGCAACATGTTGAGTTACTTGTTCAAGCCATTGTTGATGGAGCAGTTGATAAAATATCTTTGTTCGAATTTCTTAAGGATAGGCTACAAGCTCACATGGTCCCGAAACGAATCTGTATCGAGAATATCGTTGTTGGCCATAGATTCAAAAAGGCATAATTTTGAACCATATAGATGTTATTTCACTGATGAAGAAATCTTCTTATGAAGAAGCGCTCTTGGCACGGATTTTGATCTCTGATAAGGCGCAAAATTTTATTGGCTATCTAGTTCCTGTGGGGGAGTGGATCCTCTCTGAGGAGTCAAAAATAGAGCATATTCGGTTGTGGAGACAAAGAGCTATGAAAATGTTTCTTACTCAGTTCGAATCCACCTTTGAGAAAACTTTAGAGTATTTAAAGAATTTTTCCATTGATCAAAAGAATCGTATTTTCTTTTTGTTGTATGATGATTTTGATCGATTTGTAGGGCACATTGGTATTGCTAACGTCAATGAAGGAAAAGGGGAATTGGATAATCTGATGAGGGGTACTGATGGCGGTCATCCAAGACTTATTTACTTTGCCGAAGTTGGACTCTTAAATTGGTGTTTTAAAAATTTAGGTTTGCTCGAGAGTGATGTCAGAGTACTTTCATATAACTGGCTTGTCATTTCGTTGCATGAGGAAGTTGGTTACAAGATTGTTGAAAATATACCTCTTAAAAAAATCTCTGAAGACGGCATTGTTTTCCATAATCTAACAAGTGTTGAAAAATCGAACACAAAATATTCTTGTACAAAAATGTTGCTTAAAAAAGAGCCCTTTTACGAAATTAACCATTGGTTGTCTTGAGATCGTTTCCGCACATCCTCTAAGTTACTCAGTTTCTAATAATTTAGGTGATATTCCACTAAATCACAAGGTGTTTAAGATCTTCGGATGTAATAAATATTCGAGATATTAATGTCGAAATATACGGTTGAATTTAATTTTAAGGATCTCAAGCAGGTTGTAGAAAGTTGTGCTGCATAGTCGTAGAGGTTGCATACTGCCAAAATTAGTTTAGGTGTATTTTATCGCTGGGTTCGAAAGTCTAAAGTGGCTGATGTTGTTCTAGGGAGAGACATGTATCTGACTCTAAAATCGTCAATTTGGACGTAATGAGTTCAATTATTGATTCAACATAATCAGTTGAGTTTAGGGATGAGTTAACGACTTGGATAACCTAGTTGCCGACTTGTTCTTAAATAACCTCAATAATGAATTGATTAAGCGCGTATTTGAAATGCAAGGGCTGTATTTAAGTCAGAAACCTTCAATTAGATTGAGAGTTTTTACAATCGTTAAGCGTTACAAGTACACATTCAACCCAGTCCCTGCGACTTAGGGCTGCAACATGAGGCTTTGCTCGGAAACTTTGTGGAATTGGGGTGACTTAAAAAGCTATGATATAAATGCCACAATTCTTCAAACATTTCTTAATGCCCTTTTATATAGCCAAAATAATGGAAAAATATATTTTAATATTACCTGTTTCATTACTAGTGGTGTATTCTCAATTAATAATGAAATTACGGGCAAGTGCTATTTCTGTGCCTGATAATATAGTTATATTTCAACGGTTGACTATCTACTTGCAAGATCCTTTCATCATCTCGGCTTATTCAGCGGCCTTGTTAGGATCATTTGTTTGGTTGTATGTGGTAACGAAATTATCGATTTCTGTGGCATTTCCAGTTTATATTGGCCTTACATTTGGGTTGGTAATTTTGGGTGGTAGATTTTTTCTAGAGGAAACATTAACACCTCTGAAGTTATTTTCAGTATTTCTGATTTTTACAGGTATATTAATAGGGGTTTATTCTGATGAGTAATCTCTATGCTGCTTCTCAAATTAATTCATGGCTTGATCTAGTGAGGAGCCGTTTTTTGTTAGTTGCGCCAGATTTGCTTACACTTTTTGATACTTACGCTCAGGAAGCGCGTTTTGGCAGAGTTTTAATTACTGAGGATATAAAAAAACTTTCTCATGGAGCAGTCTTGCTCGAGGTCGGTGCTGGTTCAATGTTATTGAGTTGTCAGCTCGTTTCTGAAGGTTTTAAAGTCTTTGCTCTCGAGCCAACTGGAAGTGGTTTTTCTCATTTTGATAGGATGCGGGCTGTAATTCTTCAATTAGCTACTGAGAAAGACTGCTTGCCTATTATTATTGATGAGCCTGCAGAATCTTTGGGTGTGAAGAGTTCTTTCGATTATGCGTTCTCTGTAAATGTGATGGAGCATGTAGAGGATGTTTCTAAAACCTTGTCAAATATTTATTCTGGATTAAAAATAGGTTCTTGTTATCGGTTTACATGCCCTAATTATCTTTTTCCATATGAGCCCCATTTTAATATGCCAACTTTATTTTCAAAGCGATTAACAGGTTGGTTTTTTCGTGAGCGAATCATAAATTTCTCTAACTTACCTGACCCATTAGGAACATGGAAGTCGTTAAATTGGATCAATACATTTCAGGTTTCAAGAGTAGTTGCGCGCATTGGTAATTTTAATCTCAAATTAAGTAAGGATGCACTATATCAAGTTTTTGAGCGGATGACCCTTGACAGCAAGTTTGCTGGGCGGCGATCCTTATTTGTTAGAAATTTTATATCTGTAGTAGTCATGCTGCGACTACACGTGCTATTGAAATTAATACCCACTTTTATTCAGCCTGTAATGAACGTGTGTATTTTAAAAGTTAAATAACTTTTGGGAAATATATGACTCAAATTACCAAGGGCATCAGATCGATACTCTCCTCACCTGTTGTTTATGATACTGTGCAGAATATTATGGGGGCGCACAAAATTCGAAAGGAACTTGTTGATGAATTTATATGCCCAAAAGATGGGTACAAAATACTGGATTTAGGTTGCGGCACTGCCGAAATATTGAAATATTTAACAAGTGATATTGAATATTGGGGATTTGATATTAATCAAGAATATATCGCTGCAGCGCAGAGAAAATTTGGCGCAAGGGGTTATTTTCATTGTGGCTTATTAGCTGAAGCGGATATGGAAAATCTACCTAAGTTTGACCGGGTTCTTGCTATTGGGGTGCTTCATCATCTTGATGATGATGAGGTTAAGATTTTTTTTTCTTTGGCAAAAAAAGTTTTGAATCCGGCTGGTCGCGTAATTACTATTGATCCATGCCTCTCTAAGGGACAAAACTCGATTGCAGAGTTCCTAATCTTGAGCGACAGGGGGCAGAATGTTCGTGACTCCAAGGGTTACACAAATCTCGCACAAAGTGCTTTCTTACATGTTAATGGCACGCTTCGAAATAGATCATGGATACCTTACACTCATTGGATCATGGAGTGTACTCAATGAAAGTCCCCTTTAATAAGCCTTATATGACAGGCAAAGAACTGTCCTACATAGCCGAAGCACACTTCAATGGAAAGTTGGCTGGCGATGGACCTTTTACAAAACATTGTCATGATTGGCTTGAAGATAAAACTGGCACCGAAAAAGCACTTTTGACACATTCATGCACTGCTGCTTTAGAGATGGCAGCCATTCTGCTTGATTTGAAGCCTGGTGATGAGGTGATCATGCCTTCTTATACATTTGTATCGACAGCCAATCCCTTTGTTTTACGGGGTGCTATCCCTGTATTTGTAGATATTAGATCTGATACGTTGAATATTGATGAAACCTTGATTGAAGCAGCGATAACATCTAAAACAAAAGCGATTGTGCCCGTTCATTATGCTGGGGTGCCTTGTGAAATGAATGTAATCATGGATATTGCCCATCGCCATGGTTTGATGGTGGTTGAAGATGCTGCGCAAGGATTGATGTCAAGTTATAAAGGGAAGGCGCTTGGGTCAATTGGACATTTGGGCGCTCTAAGTTTTCATGAAACCAAAAATATTATTTCGGGTGAAGGTGGGGCTTTGCTGATAAATGATTTGAAGCTTGCGTCACGCGCGGAAATTATTCGCGAAAAGGGTACCAATAGAAGTCAGTTTTTTCGTGGGCAAGTGGACAAATATACCTGGTGTGATATTGGATCGAGCTATCTGCCCGGAGAGTTGATTGCAGCTTTTTTATGGGCTCAAATGGAGTCGGCAGATACTATTACACAAAAACGTATGGGGCTATGGAAGAGTTACCATGCGGCATTTCAGCAAAGCGAAAATGAGGGATATTTTCGGCGACCATTCATACCAAATTTTTGTCAGCACAATGCACACATGTATTACTTGTTGCTTCCCAGTTTAGAAAAAAGAACCCAGTTTATTGAAGTTCTTAAGAAAAAAAACATTTCATGTGTTTTTCATTATGTGCCATTGCATTCTGCACCAGCTGGTAGTTGTTATGCCCGTACACATGGCAATATGAAAAATACTGATTCCCTTTCTGAGAGATTGGTTAGGTTGCCGTTATATGTCGAACTTGGTAATGATATTGATTATGTTATTGATTGTGTAGTAGGGGCGGCAATCTAACAGGAAGGCGGAATTGCGTTTTAGTTCATTACTTTTTAAGTTTAAGTATTAAAACTCATGTTTAATTTCTTTATTAATCTCTAGTTTAATGAAAATCAACTTTTTAGATATCGGGCATCTTCACAAACCCATTCGTCCCAAGTTAGATGAAGCTTACAAACGCGTCATGGACTCGGGTTGGTTTGTTATGGGGCCAGAGTTGGCTGCTTTTGAGTTAGAGTTTGCGGCTTACTGCAACGTCAAGCACTGTGTGGGTGTTGGTAATGGTTTGGATGCATTACATTTATTGCTTCGTGCTTACGAAATTGGGCCGGGAGATGAGGTAATTGTGCCCTCTAATACCTTCATTGCCACTTGGTTGGCGGTGAGCCAGTGTGGCGCGATTCCAATCCCTGTTGAACCAGATATCAATACCTACAATATCAATCCTGCTCTGATTGCTGCAGCCATTACTTCAAAGACAAAGGCCATTATGCCAGTCCATTTATATGGTCAACCTGCTGATATGGACCCCATCAACCAATTGGCGGCTAATTATGGTTTGGTAGTCATTGAAGATGCTGCGCAAGCACAAGGCGCTCTATACAAAGGGCGCCCGGTCGGCTCACTGGGTCATGCAGCAGGAACAAGTTTTTATCCTGGGAAGAACTTGGGAGCCTTGGGTGATGGCGGGGCAGTCTTGACAAATGACGATGCCATCGCAGATCAAGTGCGACGTTTACGCAACTACGGATCTAACATTAAATACCAACATGACC
>JACCDN010644969.1_pt1 | contig 14978 bp, 10 predicted proteins | sample 7441691 | NCBI WGS metagenome assembly JACCDN01 (sample SAMN15323439, study PRJNA562643) | freshwater metagenome | isolation source: river surface water | place: USA:Blue River Watershed | collected 2017-08-16
AAAGTTCATCATCCAGTTGTAGTCTTTGTAGGCTACATATATTTCCATAGCGGTAAATTCTGGGTTGTGTGTTCTGTCCATTCCTTCGTTACGGAAGTTTTTAGAGAACTCATATACCCCTTCAAATCCACCAACAATCAATCTTTTTAAATACAACTCATTGGCAATACGCATGTAAAGCGGAATGTCAAGCGAGTTGTGGTGCGTGATAAATGGTCGCGCCGCAGCTCCACCTGGAATCGGTTGTAAAACTGGCGTTTCGACTTCCAAATATCCTTTGTCGTTAAAAAACGAACGCATGGCGTTGAACAATTTTGTTCTTTTGATAAAAGTATCTTTCACATGGTCGTTCACCGTTAAATCAACGTAACGACGACGGTATCTTTGTTCTGGATCGGCAAAGGCATCGTGGATTTTACCATCGGCATCCATTTTCACAACAGGAAGTGGTTTCAAGGCTTTCGCCAAAACCGTTAAACCGTATACATGAACCGAGATTTCTCCCACTTGTGTTTTGAAAACCGTTCCGCGAATCCCAATGAAATCACCAATGTCCAATAGTTTTTTGAAAACCACATTGTACATCGTTTTCTCTTCATCATCTGAAATGTCATCTCTCGAAACATAAACTTGAATACGTCCTTCAGCATCCTTCAATTCGGCAAACGAAGCCTTTCCCATGATGCGTTTCCCCATCAATCGACCGGCTAAAATCACTTCCTTACCTTCGTATTTCTCGAAGTTAGCTAGGATTTCGCTCGAATAAGCGGTGGTGGTAAACTCGGCTGCTGGATACGGCTCAATACCTAAATTGCGTAATTCGGTAAGTGCTTCTCTACGTAAAATTTCTTGTTCGGATAATGCCATTGTATTCGGATTTTAAGAGCGCAAAGATAGTTAAATTTGAAAACGTAGCAATTTCAAAAATTGAAAAACATCCTAGTTTTTTCAGGAGCAGTCATTTTTGTTTTTTTATCCCTTTTGGTCCTGCTGTACGCTTTATCTTTTAACGCTTGGGAAGCGTTAAAAGGATGTCGCTTCCATCAGGGCTAGAAAAGGCGTTTTTATTTTCAAAACTTTGTACCTTTGGCAAGCAAAATAAAAAGGAACGGTTTAAAATGAATTCGTTCCTCGCAATGACAAATGAACAAACAAATCCAATTATTCGATCTAGGAAATAAAGATTACAAGGCCACTTGGGAGTACCAAGAGGAATTGTTCAAAGGCATTGTCGATCTTAAAATCCAAAATAGAAAAGACGAAACCAGTTTACCTACACCTAACTATTTCCTTTTTGTAGAACATCCACATGTGTATACTTTAGGAAAAAGTGGTGATTTGAGTAATTTATTACTTTCTGAAAAACAATTGGAGGCCAAAGGCGCTACCTTTTATAAAATCAATCGGGGAGGGGACATTACCTATCACGGTCCTGGCCAAATTGTAGGCTATCCGATTTTGGACTTGGAAAATTTCTTTACTGATATTCATAAATACTTACGCCTTTTAGAAGAAGCCATCATCTTAACGCTAGCCGAATACGGTTTGACTTGCGGAAGAAGCGATGGAGAAACGGGTGTTTGGTTGGGAGTTGGAACACCTTTTGCTCGAAAAATTTGTGCCATGGGAGTACGCGCTTCGCGTTGGGTTACCATGCACGGTTTTGCCCTAAACGTCAATGCCGATTTGGGTTATTTTGACAATATCATTCCTTGTGGTATTCGCGGCAAAGCAGTGACTTCCTTAAATGTGGAACTCGGACTTGAAAGAGTTGATGAAAACGAGGTGAAAGCTAAGATTTTACATCATTTCGCTCAATTGTTTGAATCGGAATTCGTGAACGCAGATTCGTGATTCGAAACACGTCACAGATTTAAATTTCTAGCTTCAACTGCTCAGGCAACAATCTAAAACTCATTCGGTGGTATTTGGTTACCCCATATTTACGAATAGCCTCTCGGTGTTCTAGAGTAGGGTAGCCTTTGTTTTGTTTCCAGTTGTACATAGGATATTCTTCGTGAATCCGGTTCATGTAGTCGTCGCGGTAGGTTTTTGCTAAAACTGAAGCAGCAGCTATACTCATAAATTTAGCATCCCCTTTTACAATACAACTGTACGGAATATCCAAAACAGGTTTAAACCGATTCCCATCTACTATAATGTATTCAGGTTTTGGATTCAATTTCAAAATACTTTCCTGCATGGCTTTGATAGAAGCGTTTAGAATATTGATTTCATCAATAATGAGTGGTTCCAAATGAGTAACCGCAAAAGAAACAGCTTGTTCTTCAATGATGGGGCGTAATTTTTCTCTCGCTTTTTCAGACAATTGTTTGCTGTCATTCAACATTGAATTTTCAAAATGGGCAGGTAAAATCACAGCGGCGGCAGTTACAGGACCCGCGAGGCAGCCACGACCGGCTTCGTCGGTTCCTGTTTCAAGATTAAAGTTTGAAAATTGAAATGATAGCATGTTTGACATATAGTTAGATTATAAAATTATGATAATAAATTTATAATGCAATAAATATAATATTACAATACTAAATAGGTGTTTATTTAACAGGTATTGAAATAAAATAACCTTCAACAGTTGTTAAATTAACATTTGTTTTAAAAAATGTTTGTTTATTAAGAAATTATTAAGACTTTTGTAGTTAACTAATTCAAAATTAATTTTACTATGAGATTAAAATTCAAATGGATTTACACGCTTTTACTAGCGTTATCTATGCAGTTTTCTTTTGCTCAGGAGAAAACAGTTTCGGGAGTTGTTTCTGACGGAACAGGTCCAGTTCCAGGTGTTAACGTAATAGTTAAAGGAACAAAAAATGGTGTTCAAACCGATTTTGATGGTAAATATGCTATCAAAGCCAAAGTTGGAGATGTTCTTATATTTTCATTTGTAGGTATGAACGATTCTAAAGCTACTGTTGGAACTTCTAATCAGATTAATGTTAAACTTCAAAGTGGAGTTAATCTTAAAGAGGTTGTTGTACAGGGATATAGAACTGTAACAAAAAAGCAAGCGGTTGTATCTGATGCTACTGTTTCTAGCAAAACAATTGAAAACAGACCGAATGCGAATGTTATGAACACGCTTCAAGGTCAATTAGCAGGAGTTAACATTACAGCTTCTACAGGTCAGCCTGGTGCTAAATCAACTGTTATTATTAGAGGTGTAGGTACCATCACTGGAAACTCAGATCCTTTATATGTTATTGATGGTTTTCCTTCTAACAGTGATAACTTTAGATCTATAAACCCAAATGATATTGAATCAACTTCTGTTTTGAAAGACGCAGCAGCAATTGCTGAATACGGAAATAGAGGTTCGAATGGTGTAATTGTTATTAAAACTAAAAAAGCACAATTCGGTGAGTCTAAAACTACTTTTAGATATAGCTCACAGTATGGAGTTGGAGAACTTCAAAATCCTAAATATGAATATGCTACTGCAAGACAATTACTTAAAATTGAGAAAAATCGTGGTGCAGGTAAAGGAGCAACTTTAACAGATGCTCAAATAGCTACTTGGGATATCAATACGGATTGGGTTGATTACTTTTTTAAACAATCAAATACAACTTCTCACAATTTAAGTGTTGAGAACAGCAGTCAAAATGTAGCTTCTTTTACTTCATTGGGTTATTTTGAACAAGAAGGAATTTTATCAACCACTGGTCTTAAAAGATTTACTTTGAGAAATAACATTAATGGTAAATCAACTAACACCAAATTCAAATACCAAATTAATAGCTCTTTCGGTTTTAGTAAAAACAATGAAGCAACTAGTTTAGGTGAGGGTGCAATTAATAGAAATTATGTGTTAGGGGCTTTTATTTCTGCTCCATATGTTTCACCTAGTGTGTATACAAACCCACGTTCTGCTCTTAATTATTATAATACTACCCCTGGTTTATTGGCTACGCCAATTATGTTGATTGATAAGTTACAACAATATAAAAATCAAACAGATGAGATTCGTGTAGATGTAGCTTCTGATTTTTCTTATGATGTAACTAAAGATTTAACTTTTAGAACTAGACTTAACGGACAGTATTTAGACACTAGATTTTTCCAATCTGAATTCCCGAATTCATTTAACGGATTATTGTTTGCAGGTACTGCTCTTTATAATGGTTTTGAAGATATTAACGCAAGAAGAGAATGGTATTTTAACAATTTATGGCAAGTTAACTATACAAAAGAGTATAGAGATCATACGTTCAATGCCAATGCGAATATCGAGTACAACCACTCAAGAACCTACAACAACAACTTTAGACAAAGAGGTTTGATTGAAGGTGTATTTGTTCCAAATACTGGTGCTGGATATGCAGCTGATACAGCAGCTGATGATTTCCATGTTCCTCAAATATCTGCGTCTAATTTGAGAAACGATTTAATTTCTTATTTTGGAAATATTGAATACGATTATAAAAGTAAATACGGTTTATTAGGAACATTCAGAAGAGATGGTTCTTCTCGTTTTATCGATGCTCAACAATGGGGTAATTTCTGGTCAGCTGGTGGAAGATGGAACATAGACGAAGAAGCGTTTATGGATAATCTTACTTTTATTGATGTATTGAAATTAAGAGGTTCTTATGGTACTGTTGGTAACCAAAGAGTTGTAGGAGGTTCAGTTTTTGCTGGAATTACTCCACCTGCTTTTGCTGATATTTATTCAATTGCTAATAACACCTATAATGGCGGTACTGGTTATGGAATTAGTTTTGGTTACCCTGCACTACAATGGGAGATTACAACTCAATGGAACTCTGGTTTAGATTTCGAATTGTTCAGAGGAAGATTGAGAGGATCTGTTGATTACTATAACAGAGCAACTTCAAAACAATTTTTGAGTAATCCTGTAACAAGTACTTCAGGTACTTCATCATTAACTCAAAACGTTGATGTAACGGTAACTAACAAAGGTCTTGAATTGAGCTTAGCATATGATTTGATTAGAAATAATGAAAATGATATGAAATTAACGATTCGTGCAAATGGATCGAAAAATAATAATGTTGTAAGTGATATTGCTGGTACTGGTGAAATTTTTGCTGGTAGTGGTTTATATGTTACAAGAAATGGTGGAAGTATTAATGAGCCGTTTGTATTTAATTACCTAGGAGTTAATCCTTTAAACGGTAGATTGTTATTTGAAGACAAGAACGGTAACCCAACTGAAAGCCCAGTTCAAGCTGATAAAAAAGCGGCTGGTGTAAACAGTATTCCAGTATACCAAGGTGGTTTTGGTTTTGACTTTAGCTACAAAGGATTTTACGCTTCTACATTATTTACTTATGCATTTGAAGTATCTAGATTTGATAGTGATTTAAGTAATTTATATAGTGTTGGAAATATTGGACAATTTAATGTTGGTGCTGATATGTTGAATGCATGGACTGCTACTAATACTAATACAAACGTTCCTTCAACAAGTGCAAGTAACTTAGGATTGTCAGGAACTTCAAATCGATTTTTACGTGATGCATCTTATATTCGTATGAGAAATATTCAAGTTGGTTATAATTTCCCTCAGAAGTTCTTGAAAAACACTTTTATGAGTGCACTTTCATTTTCACTTCAAGGTGAGAACTTATTCACTTTTACAAAATGGCAAGGTTTTGATGTAGAAAGTAGTAGAACTTTAGATGTGTATCAATACCCTACTCCTAGATTAGTCACTTTTGGTGTAGATATTAAATTTTAATCAAAGAAATTATGAAAAAGATATTTGGAATTTTGTTAGTATCGTCGATACTATTTGTTTCATGTTCAGAAGATCTCTTGGAGCCATTTACTCCAGGTTCACTTACTGAAGATGTAGCTATTAAGAAAAGTAGTGATTTAGTTAATTTGGTGAACTCATCAATGAATATTTTAACTAATAGAACGGAGTATGTTTTTTCTTCTGTATTTACAGATGAGGCAGCTCCTGGATCTCAAAATGGTGGTCAAGGTGTTACATCTGATTACGTATTTTTGATGAATGTTGATAATGGTTCAGCAGCAGCAATTTGGCAAACTCAATACTTTGCTTTAGCTCGTTTGAATAGAGTAATTGCATTTGCAGATAAAGTTGTTGCTACAAGTCCTGCAGATCAGCAATTAATTAACAGATCAAAAGCAGAAGCTTTAGTTTTAAGAGCTTTAGCGCACAGTAAAATTGTTTCTTACTTTTCTCCAAACCCTAAAGATGATGCATCTTTAGCAGGTGTTTTAGCTGATAGAATTATCGCTACTACTGAAAAGCCAGAAAGAGTTAACAATGCTGCTTTTTACAAATCTATTCACGCTGATTTGGATGCTGCAATTGCTATTTTTAATTCAAATACTGCAACTGCTTATGCTACAGCTAATAAAACTTTTTATCCTTCAAAAGCTTTAGCTCAAGCTTTGAAAGCTCGTGTGTATGCATTGAAAGGTGATTATACTAACGCAGAAACTTTTGCTAATACTGTAATCAATACTTCAGGAATTACTTTAGCTAATACACAAGCTAAGTATAATGCTGTTTTTCATACTCACAATGAGGATCCTAACACAGAGGTTATTTTTAGATTAAAAAGAACAGTACAACAAAATGCTCAAGGTACTAACTTGCACAATGGATGGGTTTCTGTTGCTAATAGAGTAAATGGATCTCCATTTTACGAAGTAAGTAGATCTTTATACAATAAATTGGCTGCAGTTTCAGGTGACTTTAGATTAGCTACTACGGTTCATTTAACAGGTACAAGTGCTTCTGTTATTGATCCAAACTATACTACTGCAACCGATGTAAGAAACTCTGACATCATTGTTTTGCACAAACACGGAGGGCAAAGTGCTGTAACTTCTTCAAATGGATTTAATCCTGATTTTATGGTTGCAAGACTTTCTGAAATGTATTTAATCAAAGCAGAAGCAAGAGTAGCTGCTCAAGATTTAGCAGGTGCAGCAGCAGCAATTAAAGCGGTAAGAGATGCACGTTTTGCTACAGCTCAGCCTCTTCCAACTTATGCTTCAGCTCAGGCTGCATGGAAAGGAATTCTTGACGAAAGAAGATTAGAATTGTCTTTTGAAGGCTTTAGATTTATTGACTTGAAACGTATTGGAACTTTAGCTGGTGCAGGTCTTGAAAGAGATGCTTCAGAATACAGTTCAACTACTTGGAATTTTCCTGCGGCTAACCCGAGTAATCTTCCTTTAACAAGTACTAAATTTGCTTTGCCAATTCCTCAAGTTGAGATTACTGGTAACTCTGCAATTCAACAAAATCCAGGATACTAATTATCCTTTATTATAGATTTTAAAACCATCAGCTTCGGCTGGTGGTTTTTTTTATCCCCATAGATCAATTACCTTTGTCGTTCTATAGAATTAAAAGTATTGCTTCATGAGAATGTTTTGTTGTATTGTATTGCTGTTTATTACTTCTTTTTTGTTTTCACAGAACAAATCAAAGAGACTAGATTTTAATACCAAATACCGAAGTGCATTGGATACAACTAAAGCGCGTCAACCTCAAAAGGTGGCCACTCTTGACCTATATCGAATTATCACTCTAGATAGAGATACAACTTATATAGATACTTCCTTAACGATTAAAAAAGAGTACAGTCATAATTATCTACGAAGAGATACTTTTGGCTTGTTGCCTTTTGCTAATGATGGGCAAACCTACAATACCTTACAATACAGTGTAACGGCTGTGGATCCCTATCCGGAATTTGGTTTTAAAGCCAAACATTTCAATTTTATAGAAGCGAATCAAATTCGGTATGCTTCTGTAGCAACTCCTTTAACTGAGCTGTATTTTAAATCAACTCAATTGAAAGGACAGTCTGTAGATTCTTATATCGCTGTAAACACCTCTCCCAATCTTAATTTTTCCCTAGCCTATCGTGGATTGCGTTCGGATGGAAAGTATATTAATCAATTAGCAAGTACTGGAAATTTTAGATTTACAACGAGTTATAGTACGAAATCAAAACGATATTGGTTTGATTTTCATTTTACCCAACAAGATATTCTAAATAAAGAGAATGGTGGGATCACTAGTATTGATGATTTTGAAAGCGAAAATATTGATTATAAAAACCGACAACGGTTAGAAGTCTACCTTACGGATGCTAAATCTTTTTTGAAGGGTAAACGATTTTTTATCGATCATGGTTTTAGAATTAACTCAAAACAAGGAGCTAATAATCTTTATTTAAAACATCAATTCAACTACGAAAATAAGTTTTTTGAATACAACCAACTTACAGTTTCATCCAATGCTAATGGTCAAATTATTAATCGTTTTGGCGAGTCTTTTAGATTATCTGAAATCAATGATCAAACACGGTACAATAAAATGTACAACAAAGTGGGTTTACAATATGAAAATACTTCTTTAGGGAAATTTCAATTTTTTGTAGATGACTTTAGATCAAATTATTATTACAATCAGATTCTTTTTTTTGATAATAGAACTGTACCTAGCGCGCTATCTATGACTATCAATAGTGCCGGTGGTCAATACGAATACCGAAAAGATAAATGGAATGGGAGGTTTTTATATACTAGATCAATTACCAATCAGTCTTTGTCTAATTTAGATGCTACAATGCAGTTTGATTTGGATGAGGATAATCAATTTGTATTCCAGTATCAAAACACCAATAAATTACCAAATAACAACTACAATCTTCACCAAAGTAGTTATCTAGCCTATAATTGGTCAAATAATTTTAATAACGAAAAAATCAATTCCCTTTCGGCTAATGCAATTACTCCATGGATAAATGCTTCGTTGCAACTTTCTTCCATTCAAGATCATTTATTTTTTGATGATATTTCTACTGCAGCACAAAAACTGGCTCAAACCCAAATTGTATCGCCTTCGCAATATGCAGGAACCATCAAATACCTTTCTTTAAAAATGAATAAAGAGTTTCAGTTTGGAAAATTTGCTTTGGATAATACTGTATTGTATCAAAAAGTGGATCAAAACCAATTGGTATTGAATGTACCTGAAGTAGTAACTAGAAATTCGATTTATTTTACAGATTTCTTCTTCAAAAAAGCATTGTATTTACAAACGGGTATCGTTTTTAATTATTTCACAAACTATTATGCAAATGATTACAATCCAGTGATCGGTGAATTTTTTGTACAAAGGGACAAGCAAATTGGGAATTTTCCGAACTTCGACTTTTTTGTAAATGCAAAAATCCAACGTACGCGCATCTTTTTTAAAGTAGAACACTTTAATTCCTCTTTGACTGGGAATACCTTTTATTCGGCTCCCAACAATCCTTACAGAGACATGACTATCCGATTCGGATTGACTTGGAATTTCTTTGAATAAGTAGTTGTTTTTCTTTTGGCTTGCAAATGAAATAAGAAGTTCTTTTTTGTACCTTAGTTTTTCATTTAATCGCCCCCTGAATGAAAGAAGATTTTTTACATTACTTATGGAAATTTAGTATTTTCAACACTTTAGATCTCATAACTACTTCTGGAGAAACTATTTCTATTGTAAACGTAGGTCAGTATTTAGAACAAGCTGGACCTGATTTTTTCAATGCTCAAATTCGAATCGATAATCAAAAATGGGCCGGAAATGTGGAGATACATTTAAAATCATCCGATTGGTACGCGCATCATCATGAGAATGATCCTGCCTATGAAAATGTGATTTTACATGTGGTCTGGGAACATGATGTAGCTATTTATAGAAGTGACAATTCAATTATTCCCGTTTTAGAATTAAAGCAGTATGTTGCTCCAGAAACAGTGATTAAATACAATGCGTTACGAACTGTAAAATCGTGGTTATTTTGCGAAAATCAATTGGTAGGTTTGGATCAATTTCTCTTAAGACATTGGCAAGAACGGCTGTTTATTGAACGCCTAGAGCAAAAAACAAAACCTATTTCAAATTGGCTCATTCAAACTAATTCAGATTGGGAGACAGTATTTTTTTGGCTGTTGGCTCAAAATTTTGGTTTGAATACGAATGGAGAACAGTTTTTAACCATTGTTTCATCCATCCCTTTTTCGATAATTCGAAAAGAAGCATTCCACTTAGCTAACATTGAAGCCTTACTTTTTGGTAATGCGGGATTATTAGATTCAGATAAAGAAGATCACTATTTTAATGATTTGAAGTTTAGATATCATTACCTGCTTCAAAAATACCAATTGGTCAAGCCTATAGTGCCTCCGGTACAATTTTATAAACATCGACCTGATAATTTTCCAACAATTCGGCTTTCTCAATTGGCTGTATTATTGCAATCTCATAGCAATTTGTTTTCTAAAATCATTGCGGCCAATTCGGTTGGAAAAATATACGAACTTTTGGATGTTGAAGCATCATCGTATTGGTTAGATCATTATCAATTTGATAAAGTGAGTCCTAAGAAAAAGAAACAATTATCTAAACCATTCATTGATTTGTTAATTATAAATGCAATTGTACCTATTCAATTTATTTATTCTCAAAGCCAAGGGAAAGAAAATAGTGAAGAGTTAATTCAATTGGTACAAGATATCTCTCCTGAAAAAAATGGTGTTATCGAAAAATTCCACTTTTTTGGAATTCCTGCAGCCAATGCATTTGAAAGTCAATCTTTATTGCAATTGAAAAAGGAATATTGCAACAAAAGTAAATGCTTGTCGTGTGCTATCGGAATTGATTTGATAAAGAATAAATAAGTGAGTAAAAATTATGTAATTTTGGATTCAAATACAATTATTCATGCTGAGTCGACTTAAATTTTTTTTTGAAAAACACGGGTTTCATGTTTCCTCAAGATTAGCAGATGCTTTAGGGATGCGTGCGAGTAGTGTGCGTTTGTTTTTTATTTACTTATCTTTTGTTACAGTAGGCTTGTGGTTTGCAGTGTATTTAATTTTAGCTTTCTGGATGCGTTTAAAAGATTTAATTCGAGCTAAACGAAGTTCGGTATTTGATATATAAACAAAAAAAGCTCTAGTACACTAGAGCTTTTTTGTTAACCTATAAGTAGATTTTATTCTGCTTTGTCATTATTTAATTTTGAACGGCTTTTGCTATATCCAAAATAGACTAATATACCAATCAATAACCAAGCCCCAGAAAATAATTGTGCTTTTACACTTAAGTTTACCATTAAGTAGGTATTGATTAAAATACCACAAACTGCAATTACTGGTAAAGCAGGAACTTTAAATGTTCTTACTAATTCAGGTTGCTTAACTCTCAAAATCCAAACCGCAATACAAACCATTGTAAAGGCAAATAAGGTTCCGAAACTTGTCATATCAGCTAATTCATTGATAGGAGTAAATGCGGCTACTACAGCAATAATACCACCTAGTATCATTAAGTTTGTTTTTGGTGTACCAGAAATAGGGTTTACTCTAGAGAATACTTGCGGAATTAATCCGTCTTTAGACATTCCTAAAAAGATTCTAGATTGTCCCATAATCATTACCATTAATACAGATACTAAACCAACTGTAGCTGCTATTGTAATAATTAATCCTGCCCATCCTTGACCAGCAATATCAAAAGCATAAGCTACTGGAGCTTTAATTGCATCTGGATATTTTCCTAGTGGGTTAAAGTCTTGGTAATTCATCATTCCAGTTAATACTAAAGAAACTAAAATGTATAAAGTGGTACATATTAATAAAGAGGCAATAATAGCAAATGGAACATCTTTTTTAGGATTGATTGCCTCTCCAGCTTGAGTGGAAACAGCATCAAAACCTACGTAAGCAAAGAAAATCGCTGCAGCTCCTGAAACAATTCCGGTTAATCCATATGCGTTATGAGTGGTTTCTTTTTCAACAATTTGAGTAGCTTCTGGAATAAATGGAGACCAGTTGTCAAAGTTGATGAAAAACGCACCTGCAATAATTACAAACAATACTGCAGAAACCTTCAAGATCACAATCATATTGTTGGCTTTAGCAGCATTTTGAGTTCCTTTAATCAAAATTGAGATTACAAATAACACTATTAAAAATGCTGGAAGATTCATCGAAAAACCTTCGCCAGTATAACTAGCAGGATCGGTAGTAAGCCAATCAGGTAATGAAACGCCAAATTTCAAAAGCAATTTGTTGAAATAGCCTGACCACGAAACGGCTACTGTCATGGATCCCATGGCATATTCTAGGATAAGTCCCCAGCCAATAATCCAGGCAAAAATTTCTCCAATTGTTCCGTAAGCATATGCATAAGCAGATCCTTCAACCGGTAAAATTGAGGCAAATTCAGAATAACAAAGTGCGGCAAAAACACAGGCAATACCTGCAATGATAAACGATATTGCTAATGCTGGTCCCGCATGGTAGTAAGCTCCTGTTCCAGTAAGAACAAAAATTCCACCACCGATAATGGCTCCAACACCAATTGCTGTAAGGCTCCATTTTCCAAGAACCCTCTTTAAAGTACTTTTTTTCATATCAGCTTCAAAAGCCGAAATAGGTTTAACTCTCCAAATTGACATGGTTATGTAAGTTTTAGTTATTAGATTCCAAATGTATAGTTTTTTGTAAAAAATAAAAACAATAATTACGTTTAAAGTTGTAAAATGTGAATTATAAATTTTAGAAGATTAATTAAAGCTATAATTCGGTATTTAATTTTCGGGATATTTAATTTTTATTTATTTTTAAATACCCAAATTTTAAAACGTCCCCAATCTATGAATTACAAATTTTTCTCCGCGTATTTTTCATTTTCTAAATCACATCGAACAGGACTTGTAGTGTTGTTAATTTTAATTGTTGTTTTACAATCGATTTATTTTTTTGTGGATTTCAGCTTGCCAGTAAAGGTAAATCCTGAAAAAGAAAAATGGTTGGCTATTCAAACCGAAATTGATTCGTTAAAAGAACTGGCTAAGTTTGAAGGTGCTCGATTGTATCCTTTTAATCCCAATTACATTTCGGATTACAAAGGCTATAAGTTAGGAATGACAATCGAAGAAATTGATCGTTTGCTTGCCTATAGAAAACAAAATAAGTTTGTTAATTCGGCCGAAGAATTTCAAAAAGTAACAAATGTATCCGATTCATTATTAAGTAGGATTGCTCCCTATTTTAAATTCCCGGATTGGGTAAATGAAAAAAGAAAAAGTAATTCAATTTCGATTTATAAGACCCCAGTTTTTGCTACAAGCGAAAAATTAGTAGTAATCGATATTAATACCGCCAGTTTGGAAGATTTAGTTCAAGTATATGGAATAGGTGAAGTGATAGCGCAGCGTATTTTAATTTTCAGAGAAAGTCTGGGAAGTTTTGTTGAAATGGAACAGTTGGATGAGGTTTGGGGTTTATCACCTGAGGTTTTGGTTAATTTGAACAAAAGGTTCAAAGTGAAATCACTGGTAGGAATAAAAAAAGTGAATATTAATAATGCTTCGATAAAAGAATTGGCTCAGTTTCCCTACTTCAAATATGCATTGGCCAAACAAATAGTAATTTATAGAAGTATGAACGGCCTTATAGTTGAAACTGCGGATTTAACAAAAATTAAGGGAATGCCTAACGATAAAATAAAAATAATCGCACTATATTTGGATTTCTAAAAAAAGAATTAATTCTTACAATTTTAATTTTCACCAATGAATTCAATGTATTTCACAGAAGAACATCAACTATTTAGAGCAAGTTTCCGAGATTTTTTACAAAAAGAAGTTGTGCCTTACATTGAACAATGGGAAAAGTCAGGGACGATCGATCGTTTTATTTGGAAAAAATTTGGTGAAATGGGTTTTTTTGGAATCAATTATCCTACTCAGTACGGTGGAATGAATTTGGATTTGTTCTATACAGTCATTTTTCTTGAAGAACTTCAAAAAGTTAAATCATCAGGATTTGCAGCAGCAATGTGGGCACACGTTTATTTGGCCATGACGCATTTAAATGCTGAAGGAAGTGAATCCATTAAGCAAGACTATTTAACGGCAAGTATTAGCGGAGATAAAATTGGGGCTTTGTGTATTACAGAACCTTTTGGAGGAAGTGATGTAGCTGGGATGAGAACCACTGCTGTTAAATCGGGCGATAAATACATTATTAATGGTTCTAAAACGTTTATCACAAACGGGGTGTACGCAGACTATTATATTGTAGCGGCTAAAACACAACCTGAATTAGGAAATAAAGGAATTAGTGTGTTTTTAGTAGATACCAATACGCCTGGGATTTCGGCAACCAAATTAGATAAATTAGGATGGAGAGCTTCGGATACAGCTGAAATTGCCTTTGATAATGTTGAAATTCCTATTTCAAATTTAATGGGAGAACCTAATAAAGGGTTTCCTTATATCATGCAACATTTTGCTTCGGAGCGTTTGATCATGGCTATCAATGCGCATGCAAGAGCTGAATATGCTCTAGACTACACAATTGAATACATGGAACAGCGCCAAGCTTTTGGAACAACAATCAATAAATTTCAAGCACTTCGACATACTTTAGTAGAGCACGCAACCGAAGTGGAACATTGTAAAATATTCAATTATGCTGCTATGGCTCGATTAGATAAAGGAGAGTATGTAGTAAAAGAAGCGACAATGGCCAAGCTAAAATCGACCAAAGTAGCCGATGAAGCGATTTACAGTTGTTTACAAATGTTGGGAGGGTATGGTTATATGGAAGAATATCCATTGGCACGATTATTTAGAGATAGTCGCTTAGGGCCTATTGGCGGAGGTACTTCGGAAATTATGAAGGAAATTTTATCTAAAATGATATTGGATAAACAAAATTATAAGCCAGCTGTAGAATAATTTTTAATTTATAGTTTTTAATTCGTATTTATTTTCTACATTTGCACCCTTAACGAGAGGAGGTGTCTATATTATGTTAATTATACCAATTAAAGACGGAGAAAATATCGATAGAGCATTAAAGCGCTATAAAAGAAAATTTGATAAAACAGGAACTGTTCGTCAGTTGCGTGCACGTCAAGCTTTCATTAAGCCATCTGTAAC
>JACCDN011037311.1_pt1 | contig 14976 bp, 12 predicted proteins | sample 7441691 | NCBI WGS metagenome assembly JACCDN01 (sample SAMN15323439, study PRJNA562643) | freshwater metagenome | isolation source: river surface water | place: USA:Blue River Watershed | collected 2017-08-16
GACTATTTACTTATCGTATTTCTCAAATGATAACCAATCAAGTAAATGAGGGTATAGAAATAGAAAATGAAAACTTTGATTATGCATTTGATTTAAACGAGTTTTTTAGAGCAAAAGATAAAAAGTTTATTCGAGAAAATGAGGTTAAAGAATTTTTGAAAAATCTTACAACGAATAAAAAATACCCATTCTCTACTCCTGAACTAAGAGAGGAACTAAAACATACTTTTTGGTATGTAGGTAACAGAGTAGAATCTGTAAAAGCCCTCGAACAACTACTAAAAAAAGATGCAGTATTCAAAGATTACGCAATAATTGTAGCAGCTGGCAATGGACAAACTTTTGATGAAGAGTTAAATGATGTAAAAGCTAACGAAAGTTCCTTTGATAAAGTAAAAAAAGCAATTCGTGAAAATGATAAAACAATTACTCTTTCTTGCGGACAATTGACAACTGGAGTTACTGTTAAAGAATGGACTGCAGTATTAATGTTGACGGATATTAAATCTCCTTCACTGTATATGCAAGCAGCTTTTCGTGCTCAAAATCCTTATAAAGAAATGAGAAATGGGGAGTTGTACATGAAAAAATCAGCTTATTTGTTTGATTTTGCACCGACTAGAGTTCTTGAAATCTATGACCAGTTTGCTAATGGCTTAAATCCAAAAGCGGTAAAAGGAGAAGTGACTGAAAAAGAAAGAAAGCAAAACATTCAAGAGCTTCTTAACTTTTTCCCTGTAATATCTGAAGACGTAAATGGTGAAATGATTGAACTGGACGCAGAAAAAGTGCTTACATTTCCTAATGCATTGGCAGCATCAGAAATTGTTAATGCTCGTTTTATGACCAATCTTTTATTTAATGACAGTTTGAAAGGAATTTTCAACTTCCCAAAAGAAGTAGAAGATATACTAAATAAATTGCCAGAAGAGAAAAACAAGCGCGTTCAAACAACAAAAGAAACGCTCGATTTAGATGATGCACGAAAAGTAGTTGACAATAAAATCACCAAAATAAATGAAAACTCAGCAATTATACTTGGTGAAAAAATATTCAAAGCTAATACTGAACGTGTTGTTGATAGTTTATTAGAACTGGATAACGAACATATTTCGTCAGACAAACTAATAGAAAAGATTAGTGAGGTTGCTGAACCTCTTATTGCAAAATATAAAGAAGTTTATAAATCAACAAAGGCAGAAACGGAAGAAATATCAAAACAAATTGAGGAAAAAGTAAAACTAATTGCTGAAGAATTTAACAATTCAGATATTAAAGACAGAATTGCTTTTATTCAAAAAATTAATGATTCCATTGAAGAAGATTTTGTTAAAAATAAGGTGACTCAAAAAGAAGAAGCTGTAGTAGAAAAAGTCCAAAAAACAAAAGAAGATGAAATAAGAGATAGGCTACGTTCTTTTACGCGTACCATACCTATGTTTATTATGGCAAATGCTTCTAAAGATGAAATTACAATTGATAATTTTGATTTAGAAATAGACGAAAATGATTTCTTAGATTTGACAAGTATTACCAAAGAAGAATTCCACAAACTCCGTGATGGTTTTGATTATGAAGAAGATGGCAAAAGAAAAACTTTTCAAGGAGTATTCAATAAATACAGATTCAATGCCTCAATTGCTGAATTTAAGTTGAAGAAAGAGCAATTAGCTAATTATTTTGAGGCTAAGGAGGATATATTTGAATTGATTCCCAACCAAAAAACCAATCAAATATTTACCCCAAAAAAAGTGGTTCAAATGATGATTAATCAATTAGAAGAGAACGACCCTAGTTTATTTACCAGAACAGACAGTACATTTATAGACTTGTATATGAAATCGGGTATGTACATTACCGAGATTGTAAAAAAACTATTTAACAATACTCGTTCAAACTATAAGAGTGTTAACGAATGCTTGAAACATATTTTAGAAAATCAAGTTTATGGGCTATCGCCAACGCCAATTTTACAAGGGATAACGCAAGCCTATATTTTTGGATTTGATTTTGAAAATACTATTTCTCGCAAGAATTTTATACAACATGACATTACCCCTGAAGCCCAAGAAAACAAAGCAAAAGAAAAATTACAAGAATTATTAAACCTTAAAGAAAATATGAAATTTGATGCCGTAGTAGGAAATCCTCCATATCAGGAAACTGTAGAAAAGACAGAAAGTCAATCACAAGCAAATTCAAAATGGGTATATTATCTATTTCAAAATACGGCTGATGTAATTGGAAAAAAATCATCATTAGTTTATCCTTTTGGTGGATGGTTTGATGACAATGAAACTTTTCAAGGTTTTGGCAAGCGAATATTGAGTGATGGCCATACAGTTTCTATTAATGCTTTTGAAGGAACCAGCGATAAACGAGCTTGGTGTCGAAATGATATTAATGCAAATCCAATTTTTGGAGATGGAGTAAATCTTTCAGCTGGAGTTTCAATAGTTAATCGTGATATGACCAAGATCTTTAAAACTTTTGAATATTCAAATAGAATGTATTCAGATACAACAAGAGAAGTAAATATTGATGAATGGGAAACATTATCTCCAAGCCCTGATTTTACAATTGGGGTTAAATTATTCGGTGATAAAATTAAAAAATATGTTTCAAACAAGACGTTTGGGATAGAAAGTGACTTTATAGAAAATAATCCAAATTTATACTCATTAGAACCTGAACAATTCCACAATCCAATTAGATTACTTACGAATGATAGGTCTGGTTCTGCAGGTAGAGCAAAATGGTTTTATATAGATAGGATAACTATTGAAAAAAATATAAACTTAATTGGCCATTATAAGGTTGCAATGCCTTCTGCTTATCCAAAGCAAAAGCTTTCTTCAGGAATACCAACGATAGAACAGGTACTTTCTAGAGCATCTGAAATTATTCAGATTTTTGAACCTAATGAAGTATTTGGTAGAAGTAAAATGTTAATATTTCATTCGTATGAAAAGATTGATGTTGAAAATTTTATGAAATATACACAAACAAGATTCTTTGCTTATATGGTATTAAATGAACCAAACAGAAGTTTTACATTTGGTTTTGTTATTCCTCTTTTAGATTTTACAGTCAATTCTGATATTGATTGGTCAAAATCATTATCAGAAATAGATCAACAATTATTTTCTAAATATAATTTAAGTCAAAACGAAATTGATTTTATTAATAATCACGAATAATACTCAAGGTAAAAAGTTATTATGGATATTAATAAATTTAATAATATTGATATACGAGAAGATTATCTCTTAAAAAAAGATAATTTACTTGAAATCTTATTACAAGATAAAACCACAAATAATAATATTCTATGGGCCACAGATTCTTATGAAACTATGGGTGAGCTATTTGTTCTAAATGCTCCTATTACCATAGATTTAGTAACAGGTAAAAATGGTAGTTTAATTCAGCCACGTGCGTTAAAAAGTAAAGAAGAACAACTTCTAAGAACACGAGATAAGGCAGAAGTTTTCACTCCGCTAAGTATTGTAAAACAAATGAATGAAGCTTGTGATACTATGCTTGTAACAAAAAATAACTGGCAAGAGTATGTTTCTTTGTTAAAATTAGAAATAACCTGTGGTGAAGCTCCATACATTGTCTCGCGTTATGATCCCGTATCTGATAGTAAGGAATTAGTACCATTAAAAAAACGAGTAGGTTTTTTAGATTATAAACTACGTATTGTTTCAAAATACTGTGACACACTTGAAGATTGGATAAAGTGGGCAAAAATAGCTTTTCAAAGTTCCTACGGTTATGAATGGCAAGGAGATAGTTTACTTATAGCTCGGGAGAATCTGCTTTACACTTTTATTGATTATTATAAAGATAAATTAAAAAAATCTCCAAGTCTTGACCTTCAAAAAGAGTTTGCTGAAATTATTGTTTGGAACATTTTTCAAATGGATGGTTTACGTTATGTAATACCAATGAGTTGTAAAAATGAAAATGTAATTGTTAAAGGAGAAGAAACCTTATTCGAAAAAAAAGAGGACTACTCAATAGAAAAGCAATGTTTGGGCTGCAAAAAAAAAACATCCCAAAATCATAATGGAGTCTATGTGGAAATTATGGATTGGGTAAAGGGTGAGTCCATAAAATTTGTGGATTTAATAAATAAAAAATAAAAAATATAAGCAGGAAGATCAACAATAAATGATATATTTTATCAAAGTAAAGTACAGGAAATACCGTTTTTTCAACGACCATATTTTTGGAATACCGACTAGTGAGAGAGATTTCTAGAAGATTTGGAAATGGTTAAGATTTAATCATAATGCTTTAAAATAATTTTTCTTAGTAATAATATAAATAAAAACAAATTATGAATTTTAAAAAACAAATTATTAAGTGTCAAGATCCAAAAAATAGTAATAATATTGATAGAGATTATAAAGTTGTTAGAGTATCTGTTTCTAAAGGTTCTGATAAATATAATGATATACTAAGAAAATCAAAAACCCTTGCAGGTTTAGTAAATTCTGGAGCTGCCAACGAAAGTGCGTATTCAAGGGATGATTTGAGAAAATTAACTGATGCTTTTGCTGGTTTACTATCTGAATATGCTTGGAGAGATTTCTTAAATGAGAATATAGTTAATATTGCAAGTTTTACTGAATTTGAAGCAGCATCTAATCAAATTGATATTGTTCTTAATAAAGGTGATAAAGTAGAAGTTCGCTCATCTACTGTCAGAAATGGTGTAAAATTTGCAATTTGTAATTCAATGTATAATTTTAAAAATATAGGACCATATTCTAACAATATAAAACCAGGTGAAATAATCAAAGACTTTTACTGTGGTGTTTTGTTTGAAACTCAAAAAGATGATTTAGTAAATGTTGCTGAAATAGTTTTTTACTTAGTTGGTAGTTCTACGTGGGATATGATGTTGAAATTAGGTAAAGATAAAGCATTAAATGCATATGATGCAATTGCAATACAGCCAGGTAATTACAGAGTTGTTCAATATAAAGACACTCTCGATGTTGAGCAATTTATTGGACATTTAAAAAATATTGGGTATTAAATACCAAAATTGAAATAAGTTCAGCACAATAAAAAAGTTTATAGAAAGTATTATAAAATCAATAAATTAATGTATAATGCAAGCAGGAAGATCAACAATTAATGATATATTTAATCAAAATAAAGTACTGGAAATTCCATTTTTCCAGCGAGCGTATGTATGGAATACCGACCAATGGGAAAGATTTTTAGAAGATATGGAAATGGTTTCAACGAACAATAAACCCTATTTTCTTGGTTCAGTAATTCTCAAACAACAACTAACACAATCAACCCAAAGTGTTGGTGATAGAAGAACGGTGATTGATGGACAACAGCGCTTGACTACACTTTGTATTTTTTTTAAAGTTTTGAGTTTAAAATTGAAAAATGATTACTTGGCAAATATTTTCAGACTTCCAATGTCTTCTTTTGATATTGCTCTAAAACATAATCATAATGATGAGGAGTCTTTTAATAAAGTAATGAATCTTGAAGAAGAATTAATTTTACCAGCTTCAGATCATATTTTAATGGCTTATATGTTTTTCAAGGAAAATATAAATATAAGCAGAATAAATCCTCAAAATATCCTCACTAATATTATGTTCGTTGGCATAGATTTGAGTTATGAAGATGATGAACAACAAATTTTTGATACAATAAATTCACTAGGTGTTCGACTTACAACTGCCGAACTTTTAAAAAATTATTTTTTTGGACGTGATGATTATCAACATTATTTAACCTATTGGCAAAATGTTTTTGAAGCTAACGATGAAGTAAAAAAGTATTGGGATACAGAGATTGTTGCAGGAAAAATAAGAAGGCATTTTACAGACTTATTCTTTTACTCCTTTCTTCAAATTAAAATACAAGATAACAAGTATTCAGTTAAAGCAGAGGATAAAAAACAATATACTAAAGTTGATGGATTATTCGATTCTTATAAATCGTTTATCAGTGAATATAAAATTGACAAGCAAGAATTAATTGAAGAGATAAAACAATATGCGTTATTATTTAAAAACAATTTTGAACTACAAGTTTTAGATTCTGAACTACCTGCTGAAAGTTCTATGGATAGAATTAATGCAATAATTTTTGGATTAGAAAACACTACAATAATACCTTACGTCTTGTATATTCTGAAAAACGTTTCTGACGTTACTGAACAAAAGGCAATTTTTGGATTTTTAGAATCTTACTTATTAAGAAGAATGGTGTGTCACTCAAATACTAAAAATTATAATTCACTTTTCTCTGAGAGTTTAATAAATAACGAAATTTTAAGTCTTAAGGAATTAAAAGAATATATTGAAAATCGTTCTGCTGACAACAATTATTTACCTACAGACGATGAATTAGAAAGAGGCTTTAAATATTCAAAATTAGTAAATAAACAAGCAACAGGAATTCTTTATTTCATTGAATCAAAATTGAGAAACAGATCTTTACATTCAACCGCTATGCTAGGCCTGAAAAGCTATAGTCTTGAACACGTGATGCCTAAGAAATGGGAAAATAATTGGCCTGCAGTAGTTACGCAACAAGAAAAAGAGGACAGAAATGGGGCATTGATGACGATTGGAAATCTTACAATTATTCCTTCTTCTTTGAATTCTTCAATTAGAGATTCAAATTGGGAAATTAAGAAGAATGGTACAATAAGTCGCCCGGGTTTAATTCAATATGCTAGTGGACTTGAAACATTCAGTCAATATTTAGTTGAAGATATTTGGGACGAAAGTAAAATTAATCACCGAGCAAATTTTCTTTTTGATAAAGCGAAAATAATTTGGAAAATAGATTGAGAATTATATCCAAATTTAAGTTTTAGAATTTAAGTCCATACGGGATGTTTTTAGTTATAATATTGAAAATTTCACAATAATTTTATTTTTCTATAGGTAAGTAGACTATTAATATATAAAGTATAAAGACACTGTAGATTCATCTTTTTATTTTTTGAACAGAGTAAGAAATAATTTGTTTCATGGAGGCAAATCATTTTCTATTTATTCAGATTGTGAAATTTAAATAATAATAATTCCAATACTAAAAAATAAATTTTTTAGATTTTTTTTAATTCTATTAGATGATTGAAATATATAATATAGATTAAATGAGAAAAATTAAGTACAAAGAAAAGATAACTGATCAATACCAATCATATATTGATATTGGTTCATGTGAAAAACATTATGAGTTTCTTCCTTTGTATGAAGATTATGTAATTTCATATGTCGAATGGTATTCAGAATTCATTAATTATCCTTTAGGAGTTCAAATGATGACGATGAATTATTATCTTCTTCAATTAAATACTGAAGAGTTTATACCTGAACCACTCAATAAAAAAATTATTGAAAACAGAGATTTTTTAAATAGATTTAATCGAAATTGGTTTGAAGAAGATTCTCCATTTTTTAAGGGTTTAGATTTGAATTGGGGAGGTATAGATGATGAGATTGCCCAAAAAATTGAAAATAAGGAAAGTGTTATATCAGAAGTTTACTTTAAGAACGGTTCTTCATTATGTTTTATGGATGAAGATGATACAATACAATCTTTTTATGTTAAAGAGAAGGATTTTGAAATGTTAAAAAATGACTTTGATACTATTTTGGAGATATTAAAATAAAAAATAATAATGAATATTGTAAGCAAAGACGGAGATATTTTAGATCATATTTATACATCTCACGATAGATTTCTTGAAGATTTAGACCATTATATTTCGAAAAATTTTTGTTTTTCCGTTACGATTAATGATACTATTGACTTATTAGATTGTATATGTGGTCACTTACTTTATTGGCAATATAAATCCTTCGTTGATGACTCTCAAGCCAAGTTAATATATGTTGGGCTTTTTAAGCAGAATGAAATACTTAAACGATTAATAAAAATTGGGGATTCAACCCCTGAATTAGTAATTTATGAATTTAATGGGATATCATTATATTACAGTTTCAATGAAGATGATATTGAGTTCGATCATAATTCGGATTCTTTTTTTGCAAAGCTTGATGAAAATTCAAAGATAAATTTTACAAAAGAAGAATTTTTGCAAATGGGAGGTGAAATTACTTTACCAGTAGATGAAGAAGATGAAGTATGTATTGAATTTTTATGGTCTTCTAATGTTTACTTTTTTATGAAAAATGATGATGTTATTAAAATGAATGACTACCTATACAAATGTATAGTAGAGTTAAATAATATTTATTTATCATTGGAAATGACAATTATTGATTTTAAAAATTAATGAAAAACAGATAAAATTAATTAAAATTTTATAAGTGAATATATGAAATTACAGACTCGAAATAAAATCCAAATTAAAAATTTCATCAAATAAAATATGCACCCTATAGTTATTAAAATTGAAAACAAAGATTACACTTCAATTGGAACCTACTTAGATAATAATAGTGGTATTTTTTATTATTTACCTGAACAATCAGTTGATAATTGGATTCAATTTTTTGAATCGCAGGAACCTATTATACTAATTTGGTTATTAAGTGCAATTTATTATTTAGAAATAGATTCTGAATTTGAAAAATTAATTTTTGAATCTGGAGGTGACCAATTAATTTTGTTTTTAAAAAAATATTGTCCAGAAAATATTTTAGATGAGATTTTTATTGATTTTATCTTTGGAGGCTATTCAAATTATGGAGAAGAAGAGTTTCCAGAAATTTATTATAAAGATAAATTGGTTGTGCATGAAGACTTTGATTTTTCTAATCATGTTTTTATTAAGACAGATAATTATGAGAAATTCATAGAGGAATTGAACGATATTATAAACTTAATTAAAAAGAAGTTAATATAATTTGTTTAATAAAGATCAAATTTATCGAACTCAAAAGGATGAAAAAATCAATGATACAATAGTTAGTATTCAAAACAAGCTTGATTATCAGACATTATAATAGACTTTACATCAATTAAATTTTATAAAGATGAATTGCCATAGAGATTATTATTTAGCTATTGATATTGAAAAAGTAACAGCTCAAGAATTTGAAAATGTAAGTTGGAATTTTAAAGAATTAGAAGAATACAAAAAAATTCAAGAAGTCATTAAGAATCCTTATTCAAAAGTTGGTATGCCTTTTACGGTAACTCTGACTAAATTGATGAAACAAAAAATTAAATAAAAATAAGTTAATTTAAAATATTTTTATATTTTTACACAGTATTTCGAACCCATTAAGGGTACCAACCGAGTGAAGACACCACGGTGGTAAAACAATACGGGCCGTCCGGTCAAAATAAACGTTAGTTTACCCAGACACCTTATTTATCGGAATACAAATATCGATTGTATAACTAAATCCTTATTTGTATGAAAAAAACATTTCATATTCACCTTAAAAAAGGCGGAAAAATTAAATTTGAAGCCGTTGAAAAATTCACATCAGACACTAATATCAAAGTAATAGATTACTTTGAAAAAGAAACTAAGTGTTTGTATCTAAACATTGAGCACAATCAGATAAATACAATTCTTGACTTAACAAATGTTGCTCCCTATACTATTTTGTTTAATAAAAATTTTGGTTTCGAATCGGCAACTTTTAATAATAATGAAATTGCAGAAACCCCATTTTTACTTTCTACACAATACAAGCAAGTAATTTTCATTCCATCATTTATGAATTTTTCAGTTAATGATATATTACATTCTGTAATTTATTGTTATGAAAAGGAATATGAGGAAAGTAATAAAGAAGACCTAAAAGAAAATTGGCATGAACACCGAATATTTATAAATGGGTATGGAAAATTTCCCTATATTATATTGAAAACTGGATATGCCATTTTTATGCAAATACCAATTCATTTTAATGCCAATGGCGATTTTGATAATTATCCAGGAACTAGTTTAGATGGTATTAGTGAAGATCTAATTTCAGAATACAGAAAGGACATAACTTCAGAACTTCATGATCAGATTATAGAACATTGCAAATGGGTGAAATCTAAAATTGAAGCCGATAAAAACCGAGAAGCAAGAATTTGCCTTGTTGAAGGACCAGAATCAGCCTATTATTTTGAAGGAGATTCGGTTACTTTTTCTGATAAAATTCCACATGGAGGAACTTTGGTTACACAGCAAAACAAGATAATAGCTATGAATGTCGATCATTACATTGAAAGTAGACCTAAAACTTATTCGATGCAAGGCCAAATGGGGCTAACTATAGAAGAACAAGTTGAATTATTAGCTACTAATCCTTATCGATATTATTTAGCACCAAACGTATGGATTGGAAGAAACCTCAGTCGTATTCATGAACTTGAAGCATTATTTAAATCTGCTGAAATAAAGGGTGATGTTTTATTATGTAATAGAATTAATGAAGTGATAAATTATCTATTTAATTTATATTTTAATAAAAAATGAAAAAGTTAGTAGTACATATTCCGCATTCGTCTACTTTCATACCCTTTTATGAAGGGTATGTAGTAGATGAGAAAACAATTCAAAATGAAATTTTAAAATTAACCGATTGGTATACGGATGATTTATTTAATTCTGAAAAAGATATCAATATTGTAACTACGTTTTCCAGAATTTTTTGTGATGTCGAACGTTTTGAAAATGATGAAGACGAAGTAATGTCAAAAGTTGGAATGGGGGTATTATATGAGCGTTGTGATAATGGCGAAGTCCTTAGAGAAGTTTCAACTTCATTAAGAGAAAATGTAATTCAAAATTATTACAGAAAGCACCATGCTGAATTTTCAACTGCTGTGCAAAAGCAATTACAGGAAGAAGGAAGTGCACTTATAATAGATTGCCACTCCTTCCCTTCTACTCCTTTACAATGTGCCATTAACCAAACTAAAAATACACCCGATTTTAATATTGGTGTTGACCCTTTTCACACCTCGAGTGAATTAACAGAAATTGCAATTGAATACTTTAGGAATTTAGGCTATTCGTGGGGATTGGATTGGCCCTATAGTGGTACAATTGTACCTATGGAATATTATCAAAAAAACAACAAAGTGCAATCCATTATGCTTGAAGTAAACCGAAGATTGTATCTAGATGAACCTACTGCAAACAAATCTACTAATTACGACAAGACAAAAGAAGTGGTTATAGGTTTTTTGGAAACCATAAAAAGCATAAACAAAAGCTAAACAACCTCTCTAAATAAAATAATGTGCGAATAATTGATTTTACTGGGGTTTAGCAAAAATTGATACAAAGAAAATCTAAAGAAAAACGAAAAGAAAAAACACAATTTTCAGTAGTAATATAAAACCTATTCCATCCAAATTAATTCGGATTTATTTGCCTACATTTGATAAAGAAAAAGCCAGGAATTTTGTCAATTCTTGGCTTTTTTTCATTCAACTTTTAAGGTGGTTAACTAAAAATTATTATTTAGGATAAGTTAATACTATATAATAACTTTTTATAAAAAAACCTATGCTAATGCTGGCCTCCTCTACTCTTCTATATTTTTAGCAAGATCATCAAACTTAGCCGTCATTGTCGGGTTTCCTTTTGTCAGTTTTTTAATCGTTAAGTCCTCCGCTTTCTGATTTGCTAAACGCAATTGATTTTCACTTGTGGTTAGCTCCTCTTTTACTTTTTGCATTCGGGCAATAGATTTATCAATTTCTTCGATAGCCTTTTGAAAATGGGTAGATGCAGAAAGGAAATTTTTAGAAAACCCTTCTTTAAACTTATTGATATTCTCCTCAAAATTAGTAATGTCAACATTTTGGTTTCTAATGGTTGCCAGTTCTGCTTTATATTTAAGAGAATTTAAAGCTGCATTTCTCAATAGTGTAATTATAGGAATAAAAAATTGAGGGCGTATAACATACATTTTAGGGAATTTATAAGACACATCTACTATTCCTGTATTATAAAGTTCGCTATCTGCTTCAAGTTGAGAAACCAACACAGCATATTCGCACTTCTTTTCGTTTCGATCTTTATCCAATTCTTTGAAGAACTCGTCATTTCGTTTTTTTGTTGTGGTGCCTTCCGATTCATTTTTCATCTCGAACATTATGGAAATAATTTCATTTCCGTGTTCATCAGATTCTTTATAAATATAATCTCCTTTACTACCAGATCTCGAATCATTGTCTTTCTCAAAATAAGCATTTTGAAAAGCAGTAGGTCGTAGTTTATTAAATTCGATTTCGCAATGTTGCTCCAAACTCTCACCAACCATTTTGGTAGACATCTTTTGCTTCATGTCTTTTACACGAGAAATTTCATCATCCTTAAGTTTAATGATAGCATCTTTACCCATTATCTCTGTAGTAAATTGCTGCTTTAAGGAGCTTTCTAGATTTTGTTTTTCTAATTCCTTAGTCTTGACTTCATTCAATAAACTATCGCGTTCTTTTTCAATTTTTTGAATTGCTTCATTTACTGATAACTGTTTAGTAAGTTCCGAATTTTCCAACTTAGATTTTAACTCAGTTAACTCTAATTCCTTTTTAGACAAAGATTCTTGAAGGATATTATTAACATGTGCTTCGGCCAGCATAATTGCATTTTCCTTTTCTTTTTCCGCCATTTTCTCAATTTTACGCACTTCCTCGTCAAATTGATGGTCTCTTACTTGTTTTAAGATTTCTGCAAATCCAGATTCATCAATTTTGAATGCAGTATCACAATTTGGGCATATTATTTTTTTCATTTTTAAAATAATTTATGTTGCTTAAGATTTATTTAGTTGTTAAATGGTTCGTTTGTTTCAATTTAGCTCCACTTAGTATATCGTACATTAAACCTAGAACGATATAAATAAAAGCCAATATTAAATAAATTTTATATAAGACTTGGACGTATTCCGTTTTACCCCCAACCAAGTGATAGGTGACAATAATGTAAAATAGTGAACCAAAAAATAAAGATACAAATAAAATAAATGTTCTGGCTTTAACGACTTCATTATTGGAGTGATTCCAAAATAGCCTAACAATTCCTCGAGTGGCATAGTAGAAAACAAGGATTATTAGAAATGAATACAAATACGATTTGATTGTTTTTTCCATGATATGTAATTAATTATAACCTATTTTCTTATATTGAGTTTGCTGCATTTCCTCTTTACAAAGTGAAATAAAAAAGTCTTCAATGTGCTCTGTTTCTTCAATAATACTTTGCATAATGTACTTCTTCTTTATGTTATAAATTTGTCCACCTGTAAAAGAATAACTTTCTAATATGCTATTTATAGTATCTTTTGTAATATCTGGAAATGAATTTTGAAGTAATTTAAATTGCGTTTCGAAGTTTGGTTTTTGAAATTCGACTCGATATAAAAACCTTCTTTCAAAGGCCTTATCTAGTTTCTCGGCATGGTTACTTGTTACTATTGAAATACCACTAAATTGCTCTATTTGCTCCAATAGAATGTTTTGCATGCTGTTATGAGTTCGATCTGTAGAATGGGCCACTTCTACCCTTTTTGAAAAAATACTGTCTTCGTTAAAGAAAAGAATTGGCATCAATTCGCACTGGCTCGAAAACTCATAATATTCCTCAAAAATTTTACGAACATTCTTTTCTGAATTTCCCATCCACTTGTCTACAATCTTTTCGGTGTTAACACTAAATAGCGGACGATTAGTAATTTTAGCTATTCTTCTTGCGGTAGCTGTTTTTCCTGTTCCAGAGAACCCATTAAACAAAATCGAAATTCCTTTTCCGAGGTTGTTATCTATTAAATTCTTAACAACCAATTCGTGCTTTTCTTTACTTAATACCTTTTCTATGGTGTTTATCTGTTTCCATTCAACCTCATTATAGAATAAATCCTCAACTGCAATATCATCGGGATTAATAATAGTTGCTGTAGAAAAGGCACTTTTCTTTGTTGTGGTTTTATCTTTTTCAAATAAAGCATCCTTAACCTTATCGGTAAGACCAACAAATTCATCAAACAGGAAGGCATCTTCATCGCGAACCAACAAATCATGTTGAATAAGCATCGACGATTTATTTGCAATACTGTCCCTTAATAATTTCTGTTTTGAAAAGTTATCCTCAGATAATTTTATGATATGTTCTAAATCAATTGTTTGCTCGTCTTTTTGATACTGAAGAGCAGCACAAAAAAACAAAGTCATTTCAGCAATAGATAAACCATCGAAGCCATTTATCCAGTCTAACTCCTTGCATGACTTGGTATTGATAATATCTCTCTCTACAAGTTTAAGCATCGTCTCCGCATCAAAGCAACCATCATTTCTTCGGTCGATTATGGCTTGGATATTTTTAAGCAACGAGTGAAAACTTCTTGCTGGTTGAAATTCCAATCGTTCTGACTTATCTGATAATAAAGCATCGTATATCTTCTCATCTGCCTGAAAAGTCTGTTTCACAAGACTTTTGCTGTGACGATTTTTTGTATTCGAAACCACATAGCCTTTAGAAATTAGTGAATGTAAAGCATTGGTGATGTATTTAAGTCCTGTGAGATTGCCGCCAAAATGCTCCAGAAAGGAATCTATAGCTTGCTCCTCTTGACGAATACCGCCATCAATGAGTAATGACAATACCACCATCTCATCGATTCCTATGTTAAAAAAATTAAGCAATTCTTGAATTTCAGGTACTGCCAATAAGGCATCATTTTTTGATTCCTTGCCGAAGGTTTCTGTGATTACATACTCAATCCACTGCAGCTTGTCGAAGTTTTTATTTTTCATGTTTTTGCTTTTTATTAGTTAGTGCAAGATGAAGGACTCGCACCTTCACGGATTAAATGAATCCACTAAACTAGGTTAGCGCGTCTACTTTTTGGTTCTGTGCACTGATACCAAATTTCGCCAATCTTGCTTTGATGGGTCAAAGATATTATGTAACAAATCGCAATAATAAATCCTTGCAACCTTGCAATTACAATTTTATATTTAAATGGTTTTATAAATTTGTTGTTAGTA
>JACCDN010047053.1_pt1 | contig 14968 bp, 13 predicted proteins | sample 7441691 | NCBI WGS metagenome assembly JACCDN01 (sample SAMN15323439, study PRJNA562643) | freshwater metagenome | isolation source: river surface water | place: USA:Blue River Watershed | collected 2017-08-16
ATTTTCTCAAAAGTGCTGGATTGGAAGTGGTACAAATTGAAAATTGCGCGCATGTCTGATCAACCAAAATATAATTACTTCCTTCCCATTATCCTCTCCTTGCTTTTAGCTTTGGGAATATACGCTGGTTTTCTGTTAAATTCAGTAGACAGGCCCTCATCAGGTGATATTCAAAAGTTAGAAGATATTTTAACCTTACTTGATCAAAATTACGTGGACAAAGTAGATAAGGATGCTGTTTTCGAAGAGACCATCTCTGATATGCTTCACAAATTAGACCCACATAGTAATTATATTTCTGCCAAAGATATGAAGTCCGTCAATGAATCCATTGAGGGTCAATTTGGCGGAGTGGGAATCCGTTTTTTACTATTACGCGATACCATTTGTGTCACGAACATCATCGAAAACTCCCCTTCATTCTATGCTGGAATAAAAGCTGGAGATAAAATATTGAAAGTCAATGGCAAAAAGATGTATGGAAAAGGAATGACCAATGAAAAAGTACTTGCTACGCTTAAGGGTCAACCGGGAACAAAATTACAAGTGAGTATTCTGCACAACAAAAAAGTGCGCAACATTGAATTACAAAGAGGAATTATTCCACTTCTTTCCATTCCTTGTGCCTATATGATTGACAAACAAACCGGGTACATTTTGATCACCGAATTTTCACAAGTCACATCCAAAGAATTTTACCAGGCCAGCTCTAAATTACTGAGCCAGGGAATGACAAAGCTTGTCCTAGATTTACGTAACAACCCTGGTGGAGTCATGTCCTCTGCCATTGAAATCGCTGATGCATTTTTACCAAAAAACAACTTGATTCTTAAATCCAAAGGTAAAAGCGAAGGAGTAAAAACATATTATAGCACAGCCGGCGGACATTTAGAAAAAACCAAATTGGTTGTTTTGATTAACGCGCATTCTGCATCAGCAAGTGAAATCCTAGCTGGAGCAATTCAGGATAATGACCGAGGTGTCATTGTAGGGCGTCGATCTTATGGGAAAGGTCTGATTCAAAAGGACGAAATTCTTCGAGATGGCAGTAATTTACGCATTACAATTGCGCGCTACTATACGCCATCTGGTCGTTGCATTCAACGTTCTTATAAAGGCGGATATGATAATTACATGAGGGATGAAGAACGCATCATCCGAAATGAGTATTTTAAGCCTGATAGTTCTATTTTCGTGGATTCGTTGAAATTCAAAACGAAAAAAGGAAGAACCGTTTACGGTGGAGGTGGAATCATGCCGGATGTTTTTGTCCCGGGTGACACCTCTGGAACATCCTATTATTTAACTGAATTACAAATGAGCGGTGCCCCTAGAGCGTTTGCGTTTGATTTCATGCAAGCTAACCGTGGAAAATGGAAATCCGCCAAAGAATTCGTTCAGACTTTTGAGGTTTCAGAGGAATTATTAAAACGCTTCCTAGACTTTGCCCAAAAAGATTTCAAAGTCCAAAAAGACCCTGCGGGAATAGCTGTTAGTAAAAAACTCATTAAACAGATTTTAAAAGCAGAAATTGCTAGTCAAAATTGGACAGAAGAAGGGTATTACCGCGTGTTAAATCCATTTGACAAGGAACTTTTAAAAGCGCTAAAATCGTTCAAATAAGCGTGCTTATTTTTCCTTTTTTTCTGATAGATAAAGAATAATGAAAATTCCAACAAGCACTGCGACTGTGAGTACGGCAACCCAAAATGTGGTTCCTACTGCTAAAGGTAAAAGTACATTCATGGCTTTTTTTAAGAAATTTACTTGTTATTCGTAAATGATCTGAAGCAAATGAACATCTTTCGTTCTAGACTTAGCAGAAAGGGTGTTTGAATGATAATCCGTTGATTTTTAACGATTAATCTATTTTTATGAACCGTGCATGGAATGCACCAGCCTTGAACACATAGGTGCCAACAGCAAGCCCACCCAAATCAATACGCCCCTCATTTTCAACAGGTTTCTCAATGATAAACGTTCCCATGGCCGAATAGATACGTACAGTTTCACCTGTAAACTCGTTTGGAATGTATATGAAACCATTTCCTGGATTCGGATGAACCGTTACGCTTTGTGTTGTTTCATTCAGGCCTGCATTTCCATTGAAATACGTAGTAAAGTCCGTTGAAAAGAGTTTAGGAGGAATCGTAATGATGGACGCTATTTGTTCCGAACTGATGAATGCATGTACCGAATCTTGCCAGGCAATCCCTTCTGTTTGACCCAAACTCAGCATGTTCCCGAGTTCTATGCGTCGTTTATTTCCACTAAAAATATCCGATCCCAAGAAATCAAAGAATACATAAACAAAACTCGTGTAAAAATTAGAGCCATTGTTTTTATATCCCAATGCTACTAAACGTTTTGACGGAACATCGATACTGACATCGGTAATTAATCCATCCACAAACATGGAATCTATGGGAGAAATACTCAAGGTGTCTTGCCAAAGGGTTGGAAATCGGTACCTTTTCGTATAAAGATTATTCCAGTTTTTTGTGAGCATTACCAAAGAGTCTTGGTCGTAATAAAATGCCTCGCAATCGAATGCGTGTCCATTTGTTGGACCATTAAACTGTGCTTGATCAGCGTAGTTAAATGTCCGTTTGATTGATGAAACTTCATGTGTGGTACTTGCTAACACATCTTGTTTACTCACTTCATAGATTGCTAAATCTGTTCGATTTCCCGCATTATTTCCAAAATCACCAATATATAAATGAGTAGAACTTTGCGTTAAAGCCTCCCAATCGACATTAGTAGCGGAAGTAAGGACCAGACTATCCACGATGTTTCCATTAAGGTCTAATTTTAGCAGCATCGGCAATGATCCCCCGTCATTTAACATCCAAATATGATTATTCCAAACAACCATTCCTGAATTTTCTTTCAAGACTGGACTCAAATTCTGGAGCAGCGTTGGTGTATGTGTGCTCGGTGCGTATTGGCAAGAGCCATCATTGAATTGTGCTGAAGCATCAAAATTAATTGCTTGAGGATCCGTGCATCCACTTTGAGCGAAGAGTCTGACGGTACTAACTAAGCCTAGAATTAAAATAATTTTTGTTCCCAATGTTCACTGTCTTTTTTATCAATCAATCCCAAACTTTCCAATTCACTAACGACCACTTCAAATGCTGATTGATTTAATTCTTTTCCATAATTCCACTCCGTTTCGCTCAACCACGCACGCACTTTTTCGAGAGGAAGCGCGTACCTCCAAGAAAATTGTTCGGCGGAATTCGGTTCGTTCTTTAATTTAAAAGCTTCTTTCTGAACGATTGACACGATGGAATGGAGCAAATCTTTGTCGGATTGTAACAAACTTGATTTAACCGCAATGACAAAACATGGCCAAGGCGTAAATACCTCATCCAATAAGCGACACTTACCTTGATCTACAAAGGGTGAGGTTGTGTATTTTTCCCAGAGAAAACCTTGAGCTTCTCCATGATTAAGCGCCCAAATTCCCCCGTACACATCACCGACAACATTAAATTTTAAGGCGTTCAAGTCCCAATGCTCTTTTTTTGCCTTCACAAATGCCATCAAATGAGAACCCGAGCCCTCTCTTGAAATGGCAAACGTCTTTCCATTTAATTCAGTTACGGATTGAATGGATTTGTCACTCGGAACATGAACGCCCCAACATAGCGGACTTGCTACATATACATTTAGTATTTTGGCGTCTAGACCTGTCAATATAGCCTTGGTAATACCTTCCGTTAAAAGGACAGCAATATCTATGGTTCCCGCTTGCAAACCCTTAATCATTTGTCCTGTCCCACCGGTCATGTCTGACCAATGTAATTCGACTCCTAGCGCTTGGAATTTTCCGTCTTCAATTGCATTTCTCCATGGAAGATTGAAGTGTTCTGGGACCCCACCTATTTTAAATCGTTTCATTCTGATTGTTCCTGATTAAAAAACTGCATATCATAAAGGCGTTTGTAATAGCCATTTTCCAGTTGCAATAGTGCTTGATGAGTGCCTAATTCCACTAATTCTCCTTTTTCTAATACCGCAATGCGGTCAGCTTTTTGAATGGTAGATAAGCGGTGTGCAATCACAATGGAGGTTCTTCCAGAAGTCAATTTTTCCGTCGCGCGTTGAATCATTTGTTCGCTTTCGCTATCTAGACTGGAAGTTGCCTCATCTAAAATTAAGATCTCCGGCGCGTAGACATACGCGCGAATAAAGGCCAATAATTGTCGTTGACCAACCGATAACATACCTCCTCTTTCTCCAATCTCATGGTCATAATCCTTCGGGAGCTTGAGAATAAAATCATGTGCACCAACTGCTTTTGAGGCGGCAATTACTTGCTCTCTAGAAATCGAATTGTCCCCCAAGGTTATATTATTATGAATCGTATCCGAAAAAAGGAAAACATCCTGCAACACGATTGCAATGTTCTTTCTTAATTCGGTTAAATGAATAGATTGAATCGGCGTTTCACCTATTAGAATCTCGCCTGAATCATGTTCATAGAACCTTCCAAGAAGATTGACAATGGTTGTTTTTCCTGAACCTGTTGCACCTACGATGGCAATAGTCTCTCCTTGTTTGATGGATAAATGAATGTTTCTCAACACCGGTGTTCCGGGCTGATAGGAAAATGAAACTTGGTTGAAATGAACGTCCTGTGCAAAATTCAACCCATAAATTGTTCCGCCTTCTTGTAAATCGGCCTCTTCATCCAACACATCAAACACCCTTTCTGCCCTTACTGTTCCGCGCTGTAAAATATTAAACTTATCTGCTAGTTGCCTTATCGGGCGGTAAAGTTGATTAATCCACAAGGTAAAAGCAAATATTTCACCGTACATGGTGCGGATTTCCACTGCTGTCTTTCCTGATACATGCAGCGCTCCAAAAACCAACAGAAATGCGACAGAAAGTGAACTTAAGATTTCAACTACAGGGAAAAAAATGGAGTTTGCCCAAACCGCTTTGAGGTGTGCTTGACGATGTGCGCCATTGATTTTTTCGAAGCGCTTATATTCTTCCTGTTCACGGTTGAATAATTGAACAATACTCATTCCACTTAACCTTTCTTGAACAAACGTGTTTAAACGCGTTACGGCGATTCGCTCCTGTTGGAAGGATTCCTTCATCGAACGGGCAAATATTTTGGTCGCCAATAATAACAGAGGAATGGGTAAAAGCGTCATAAGGGCCAATTCCCAATTACTTAAAAACATTAAAACCAAAATGAAAATTAAGGAAAACAAATCTGATATAATTTCCATGATTCCAGAAGAGAAAACTTCAGTAATCGCCTCCATATCAGATACAACTCTTGTTACCATTGCCCCCACTGGATTCTTATCAAAATAGGACATGCGAAAACGTAAAAAATGGTGCATCATTTTTTTGCGTAAGTCCAAAATCACGGATTGTGCCAGTAAATTTGAAAAATAAGAAGAAACCAATTGTAAAAATCCCTCCACTAGCAAAACACCCAACAAAATGAACGACCAAAAAAGAAGCATCGATGGATTCTGTGTTTCGACAATGTATTTGTCCACCATATTTCCAATTAGCCAGGGCCTTAATGGGCCTGGTATGGATAATAAAATCACCGAAACCATTGAAACCACCAAAAACCTGCGATAGGGTTTCGCAAAAAACAACAAGCGTCTAAATAGCTTTTTTTTGGAAGGATTGGAAGGCTTCATTTTCTCAAACAAAATTACATTAAATCACTGAGAATTGAATCGGATTAAAGGCCAGTGTTTACGTATGCCTGCCTTATTTTGTAGAAACTTTTATTTTGTCTATCTTTGCGTTCAATTTTTGAAGACGTGGGAGTAAAAATATTTGCTGGAAGATCATCAGAGGCCCTAGCTGCTAAAGTAGCAGAGAGTTTTGGCGTGAAACTTGGAGACGTGAAAGTAAGTGTTTTCAGTGACGGAGAATTTCAACCGTCATTCGAAGAAACGGTGCGTGGACAAGATGTTTTCATCGTTCAATCAACCATGCCGCCATCTGAAAATTTATTCGAACTACTTTTATTGGTGGATGCAGCACGTCGTGCTTCTGCACGTAAAATCATCACGGTCATTCCGTATTTTGGTTTTGCGCGTCAAGATAGAAAAGATAAACCGCGTGTTGCCATTGGTGCAAAGCTTGTGGCAAACATGTTAATGGCAGCTGGTGTTGATCGCGTCATGACCATGGACTTACATGCGGATCAAATTCAAGGGTTTTTTGAAGTTCCAGTAGATCACCTATATGCTTCCACACTGTTTTTGGCAGAAATTGAAAAATTAGATACGTCAAATTTAGTTGTTGCCGCACCTGATGCAGGTGGAGCGAAAAGAGCTAATTCCTACGCTAAGAACCTTAACTGTGGATTAGCGCTATGTCACAAACACCGCAAAAAAGCGAATGAAATCGCTGAAATGACTGTCATTGGTGATGTAGACGGAAAAGATGTGATCATTATAGATGATATGTGCGATACGGCAGGGACCTTGACAACTGCAGCGGATTTGTTAATCGAAAAAGGCGCAAAAAGCGTTCGCGCTTTTTGTACACATGCCGTACTTAGTGGTCCTGCATATGAGCGCATCGAAAATTCTCAATTAACCGAACTAATTGTTACAGATACGATTCCTTTGTCGAGAAATAGCGACAAAATTCGTGTCATTACTGTGGCTGATTTATTTGGAGACGTGATCAAACGACTCGTTAACAATGAATCGATTAGTTCTCATTTTGTAATCTCTTAAAATAAACATAAACATGAAAACAGCACATTTGAGCGGTTCGCTTAGATCGAACGTAGGGAAAAAGGATGCTGCCAGTTTAAGAAACGCTGGTTTAGTTCCTTGTGTGCTTTACGGTCAAGGTGAGCAAACTCACTTCGCAGTAAAGCGAACAGACATTGACAAAATCGTTTATTCACCAGAAGTTTTCCAAGTTGCTTTGGATATTGAAGGTAAAAAAGCGATGGGAATCATTCGTGAGTTGCAACAGCACCCAACAAAAGATACCATCCAACACGTAGACTTTTTGGAATTAAGCGACACGAAACCAGTTCGTGTGAAACTTCCAGTAAGATTAGTTGGTTCTTCACGAGGTGTTATGGCCGGAGGTAAATTAATGACGGTTTTCCGTACACTTCAATGTGTTGGATTAGCGAAAGACCTTCCAGATGCGATTACGTTAGATATTTCTAAATTACGTATTGGTCAATCCATTCGTGTAAATAGCATTGAAATTCCTGGTGTAAGTTTATTAGACCCTGCAAATGCAGTCGTCGTATCCGTTAAAATGGCTCGTAGTGCTGTCAAAGGTGCTGATGCTGGTGACGACGAAGAGGAAGAAGAAGCATAAAAACGTGATGACTTATTCATCGAAGAAAGTAAAAACCGTCCTAGTGGCGGTTTTTTTTTTCTCATTACCGAAGATATTGTTTGACATCTTTTAGGAATTGATAATTGTTCCTTAATTTCGTTCCAATCATATGACTGCAAAATCAATCGTTATTATTCCAACGTACAATGAACTCGACAATGTGAGTCCAATGGTTGATGCCATACTTTCGCTGGAACGTGATTTTGACATTTTGTTCATAGATGATTCTTCTCCCGACGGAACAGCAGAAGTAATTCAAACCAACCAACTCAAATATCCTGAACGTATTTTTCTAGAAAAACGAAGTGGAAAATTAGGACTTGGAACCGCATATATTCATGGGTTTAAATGGGCATTGGCGCATCAGTACGACTATGTGTTTGAAATGGATTGTGATTTTTCACACCGTCCAAAAGACCTCGTTCCACTACTGGAAAGATGTGAGGCAGATGCGGACGTTGCGATAGGTTCCAGGTATTGCAAGGGTGGAAAAGTTAAAAATTGGCCTTTAAAACGCATTCTCATGAGTTATTTTGCGAGTGTGTATGTTCGCATCATTTTGATGATCGGCATTAAGGACACAACAGCTGGATTTAAGTGTTATCGGGCTGAAGTTTTGAAAAAAATCAAATTAGACAATATTACTTTCAAGGGGTATGCATTTCAGATCTGCATGAAATATGCCGCGCTGAAACATGGCTTCATTGTCAAAGAAATTCCCATCACCTTCATTGACCGGGTGGTAGGAGAATCAAAAATGTCAACAGGAATTTTTAAAGAGGCCTTTTTTGGAGTTTGGAAAATGCGAAAAATGGATTTATGAATAGTTATTTAATCAAAGCTGGAACAATTGTTAACGAAGGGAAGAAATTTGTGGGTGATGTGCTTATATTAAATGGACGCATCGAAAAAATTGCCGCAAACATTACATTGCCCGAAAATTCATCGATCAGTGAAGTTAACGCCGAAGGAAAATATGTTTTACCTGGTTGTATTGATGACCAAGTCCACTTTAGAGAGCCGGGACTGACACATAAAGGAACCATTTATTCCGAATCACGTGCCGCTGTCGCAGGAGGAATCACATCATTCATGGAAATGCCTAATACAGTTCCTAATGCATTAACTCAAGAATTATTAGAGGATAAGTACCAAATTGCAGCGAAATCATCACTGGCAAATTACTCCTTTTTTATGGGTGCTTCGAATGATAATTTGGAAGAGGTATTGAAAACAAATCCTCAACATGTTTGCGGACTAAAAATTTTCATGGGCTCATCTACTGGGGACATGTTGGTGGACAAAGAAGCGGTGCTTGAAAGTTTGTTTTCACGTGTTTCCATGCTCATTGCCACACACTGTGAAGATGAGCAAACAGTTCGTAAAAATTTAGCACTGTTCAAAGAGAAATATGGGGAAGACATTCCCATTGAAGCGCACCCAATCATTCGAAATGAAGAAGCGTGTTTTTTGTCTTCTTCCTTAGCTGTATCCTTAGCTAAAAAGCATCATTCTAGGTTGCATATTCTTCACATTTCAACTGAACGAGAAACACATCTTTTCGATAACACATTACCCTTAGAGAAAAAACACATTACTGCGGAAGCGTGCATCCACCATTTATGGTTCTCTGACCAAGATTATGCAGAAAAAGGAAACCTCATCAAATGGAATCCAGCTGTAAAAACCGCAGCGGATCGCGAGGGTATTTGGAAGGCATTACTAGATAATCGGATTGATGTTATTGCCACGGATCATGCGCCACATACACTTGAAGAAAAAGCCAATAAATATGCGTCTGCACCATCTGGCGGACCGCTTGTTCAGCACGCGCTTCTTGCGATGTTAGAAAAAGCAGAGGAAGGGAAAATTAGCATCGAACGAATCGTTGAGAAAATGGCTCATGCACCTGCTATTTTATTTAGAATCAATGAAAGAGGTTTTATTCGAGAAGGATACCATGCAGATTTGGTCATTGTTGATCCCAATCGAAATACAACCGTATCGAAAGAAAACTGCTTCGCAAAATGCGGTTGGTCTCCCTTTGATGGACATACGTTTAACCATGCGGTGGATCACACGTTTATTAATGGAAGAATCGCCTACAAAAAAGGAGCATTAATCGAAGGCAAAACGGGTGAAAGATTGACCTTTAATCTTCCATAATGAAGCATTTCTTTGTCTTTTTACTGCTCGTATTATGCGCTTGCAATGAACCTTCGGTAAAAACGCCCCCAGGTTTAATTGACCGAGAAAAAATGAGCTTGGTCATGGAGGATGTATTACTTCTCGAAAGTCATTATCAAAGCAAATATGGCGTACCCGGACTATACAAGAATGCCCTTGATAAATCCTTAACAGCAGTATTTACAAAACACCATGTAACCAAACGGCAGTTTATGGAAAGCTACTCCTATTATGCTAGTCTACCAGAAACATTCAAAGCTTTGAATACGGAAATAATGGATCGATTAAGCCGACAAGAACCTTAAAAACTGTGGTGTTTGGATTGAACTGGGTAACCTAAAAAACGTTCCGCCTTCTCATTAAATACTTCCGAAGATTCAGAGCTGTAAAATGTTCGCTGATTATTTTTAGATAATTTTTCCGCCATTTCTGGGTGTGCCCGCAAATACGCCACTAATTTCTCTGCGACAATCGGACCCTGTGAAACGATATTTACGTGTTTTCCTGCGATTTGCTGGATTTTCTCCTTTATAACAGGGTAATGCGTGCAAGCTAAGATAATCGTGTCTATTAGCGGGTCTTTTTGTAAAAGCGCGCGCACATCTTCCTCGATGAATGCTAGTCCCGCAGGATGATGGTGTTTTTCGTTTTCAATTAAAGGAACCCACATCGGGCAAGCATGCTGTGACAATTGGATATCTGGAGCGAATTTTTCTAATTCAATTTGATACGATTGACTTTGAATCGTTCCTGTTGTTCCCAGAACACCTACGTGTCTCGTTTTACTCAATGCGCCTATTTCCTCTGTACTCGGGCGGATCACGCCTAGCACGCGTTTCGCTGAGCCTAGTGAAGGTAAGTCTTGTTGTTGAATGGTCCGCAAGGCTTTAGCTGAAGCCGTATTACACGCCAAAACCACTAAAGGACACCCTTGATCAAATAAAAACTTTACAGCTTCTAAGGTAAATTCATAGACCACGTCAAAAGAACGATTTCCATAAGGCGCTCTTGCATTGTCGCCAAAATAGACATAGTCGTAGTTAGGTAATGCCTTTTGTACCTCCTCGAAAACGGTTAATCCACCATAACCAGAGTCAAAAATTCCAATGGGTGCATTGTGATTCATGATTCAAAGCTAAACAAAAAAGGCAATCCGATGGATTGCCTTTTCTTAATATTTGTTTGAAATTACTTTTTCATTGCTGCCGCATCCAAAATTAATAACTCTGTAATTACTTCATTGGTAATATCCATTCCGCCTTTGTAGTACATCGTCATTTGATTTTGGTCAAGAACATAACTCAACTTTTTACGCTCAGCGACAATTTCGATCGCTTTTTGAACTCGGTCCAAAATAGGTTTGTTTAATTGTTCACTGTACGTTTTCAATTCTTGGTCCAACTCCGTTTGACGCGTTTCAAAATTTTGTTGCATGCGACCCAATTTATTTTGTTCGTTTTCCTTAATCATCGGTGGCATGTCTTTTTCTTTTTCAATAAAGATTTTATATGCCGTTTCAAATGCTTTTTGCATTTCAGCGAGCTCAGCAAACCCCGACTTTTGTATTTCTTCCAATTGAACAACCGCTTGCTGTCTAGAAGGCATTGTGTCCAATAATTTTTGCGAATCAACATGTGCAACTTTCGATTGAGCCATTGCACCAAAACCCATAAATAAAACCAATCCTAATAGTAATTTTTTCATTCCTTATTTGTGTTATTTTGTTATACCCATTTCTTCGAGAACAGAATCACTCATGTCAAATTCTTTCTCTGCGTAAACCAAATTGCTTTGGTTTGCTTTATCAAAAACGAAGGAATATCCTTCTCTCTTTGCTACTTTTTTCATTGCCGTATACACACGGTCTTGAATTGGTTTGACCAACTCTTGTCGTTTCTGAAAATAATCACCTTCTGATCCAAAATGTTGCGTTTGCAAATCAATGGCGTCCTTTTCCAGTTTTTCAATTTCCGTTTTTCGTTTCTCTCTTTCCTCTTTTGGAAGGAGCACCTCTTCGCGGTCAAAACTTGCTTTCTTTGTCTTAATCACTTCATAACGCTCCTCTATTTCTTTTGTCCAGCGTTCGGCCATTTTATCTAATCGTTCTTTTGCCTCCACATATTCCGGAACATTTTTTAAGATGTAATCCGAATCAATGAACGCATACGTTTGGGCATTGGCAAATCGCATGCCAAAAAACAAAATGATAAGAAAACAATACTTTGCCATAAAAAAATTGTTTCTAAAGAACGGCGAAGTTAAACAATTATTATAATATTCTACAATTCTCCGAGGTTCATGCCGATGGTGAAACTCAATTTTGGATAGAAACCTTTCGTCATAATCGACGCGTCTGATCCAGATGTGGATCCTGCGGAACTCGACCAACTATCTAACTTGTCAAATCCAAAACCATAATCCAATCCTAACATTCCAAACATTGGTAAGAATACGCGTATTCCTACACCCGCTGCGCGTTTCACATTGAAGGGATTAAATTTATCAAAAGTAGGGAAGGTATTTCCTGCTTCCAGAAAGGTCAAGGCATAGAAAGTAGCCTGAGGATTAAGGGAAATAGGGTAACGTAATTCCAATGTGTATTTAGCAATGATTGGGTCTCCTCCAGATGCTGAAATACTTTGGTCATCGTATCCTCTCAATGCAATGATTTCACGTCCACCGAGCTGATTTACACCTGAAAGACCGCTTCCTCCCATAGAATACCGATCAAAAGGAGTCATGCCTTTTGCTTTGGTATACATTCCAATGTATCCAAACCCAAATCGAGGCATTAATACCAATTTTTTATCGGCCGTTAATGGTAAAAACCACTCTCCAGTAAATTTAAAGCGATAGTATTCCAAAAATAAATAACGTTCCTTATCAGTCATCGCCGCATAATCCACATCGTCTTTAAAATACGAATATGGCAAGGTTGCTTTCGTTGTTAAGGTGAAATTCGATCCGCTCTGCGGGTAAATAGGTGCACTCACGGAGCTACGCTGAATCACATATTTTAGGGCAATGTCATTGGCATATCCTTCGTTGAACAGAGGAAAGCGAGCGTCTTTCATGACATCATAGTATTGATAACTTAATTCATAATATGCCGTGAAATAATCATCTGGCCATTTTTTTCTACGACCAAGTCCTACACCCGTTCCAGTGATAGACAAACCAGTGTAATTAGGGTCAGACCGCAAGAATCCCGTTGTTGAAAGCGCTGTTCTATTCACCCAAAAAGAAAGTGAATTCGGTTTCTTTCCACCAAGCCAAGGTTCCGTAAATGAAAAATTATATCCTTGATAAAAACGGCCATTCGATTGCGCGCGAATGGATAGTCGCTGTCCATCACCACCTGGCAACGGTGACCAAGCCTCTTTTTTAAAGATGTTTTTGGTAGAAAAATTGTTAAAAGACAAGCCGAGCGTACCAATAATCCTACCGGGCGTTGAAGGTCCTGCCCCACCGTAACCACCAGATAATTCGATTTGATCACTTGATTTCTCTTCTACCACATATTCGATATCAACCGTTCCTTTTGCAGGATTTGGCGTAGGATTCACTTGAAAACCTTGATCATTGAAAAAGCCTAATTGAGATAATTCACGTTGCGTTCGCATGATGTCCTCCTTGTTAAATACGTCACCCGGTTTGGTGCGTACCTCCCGAAGAATGACGTGGTCATTCGTCTTGGTATTACCTCTGATGGTAATGGTTCCATTCGTTGCTATTTTACCCTCAATAATGCGTATTTGATGATTGATGTGATTGTTTTGAACATTTGTCTCCACTGGAATAACTTGAAAAAACAAGTAACCTTTATTCATGTAAATAGAGGATATGTCTCTTCCGTCTGGTCCACCGAACAACCGTTGAGTAAATAATTCTTTATTGTATAAATCTCCTTTTTTAATTCCTAATACCGTATCTAAAAAACTAGAGCGGTATTTGGTATTTCCTATCCACTCGACCTCTCCAAAATAGTATTTATCGCCTTCATTGATTTGAATTTCAATTTTCAAATTCTTGTCATCCAACAAATAAACGGTATCCTTCACAATCTGTGCATCACGAAGTCCTACTTTGTTGAATTTGGCCATTAGCGCGGTTTTATCCGTCTGATAGCTTGATTCCGTAAATTTTGAGCGTTTAAAAATGCGAAGAACACCTTTTTCCTTGGTGTCTTTCATCGCCATTTTTAATTTCCAAATTGGAACCTCCGTACTTCCCACAATTTCAATTTCTTTGATGCCAATTTTAGCTCCTTTATCAATCGAAATGGCAAAAATTTCAGAGTCATTAATCAAGGTGTCTTTCGATCTTTTAATCTCGACATTGGCATGATAATAACCCTTTTCCCTAAAATAACCGCGTATTTTGCTTTTGGTTTGGAACAGTAAATTTTCAGTTATTGTTTTTCCAGCATATAAGGAAATCTCTTCTCTTACTTTGTCTGCTTCTCTTTTGGTAATGCCATCGAACTTAAATTTCGACAATTTCGGTCTTGGAGACAATTCTATGACCAGGTAAACAACACCAGCTATTTCTTTTTCGGCATAAATGGAAATATTCGAGAACAATCCTTCGTTCCACAGGTTTTGAATAGCTTTATTGATTTGTTGACTTGGCAAAGTAATCATTTGTCCTTGGCGCAAACCAGCAATCATTTTAATTCCTTGATGATCGTAATTATCGGCGCCTACTACCCGAACAGGTCCTATTTCATATTCCTTTGGTGAAGCGTAATTAAAATCTAAACCACCTAGTGTTGTTGGGCCATTTTGGCCGAAGGAAACAAAAGAAAGGAGTAAAAATATGACTAAATATCTCATTTGTTTTCAATTAATTGTTCAGATGTTAATCCAAACCTGCGCTCCCGTTGTTGAAAGGCACAAATAGCATGAATAAATTCTTCTCTGCGAAACTCCGGCCACTGAACAGTTGTGAAATATAACTCTGTATAAGACAATTGCCAAAGCAAAAAGTTACTTATGCGGCATTCACCACTTGTTCGGATAAGTAATTCCGGGTCTGGAATCATGCTTTTATTCAGGGTTTCATTGAACTTTTCCTCAGTGATTTCTTCTACAGAAATAATGCCTTGCTGCGCTTCTTGGGCAATTTTCTTACATGCGTTGGTGATTTCCCACCTCGCACTATAGTTTAAGGCGAGAACCAATGTTAATGCGGTGTTTTCTTTTGTTTTTTCGATGGCGTCCTTCAACGATTTTACGCAAGCTTCCGGCAGTGCCTCAATGTCACCAATGGTTAAAAGACGCACCCCATTTTTATGCATTTCATCGGTTTCATTGGTAATCGCTTGAACGAGTAGGTCCATTAATCCGGCAACTTCCTCAGCAGGACGATTCCAGTTCTCTGTTGAAAAAGCGTACATGGTAATGAATTGTAC
>JACCDN010209742.1_pt1 | contig 14967 bp, 9 predicted proteins | sample 7441691 | NCBI WGS metagenome assembly JACCDN01 (sample SAMN15323439, study PRJNA562643) | freshwater metagenome | isolation source: river surface water | place: USA:Blue River Watershed | collected 2017-08-16
GTGACGACTATACCAACTGCGAGAATCTGGAGTGTAATCTCCTCTTCATTCAGTGTACTTCATGCAAAGACAAATTTTCTGGTTGCTGTAGTGTCGAATGCCAAGCCATTGTTGCTTTACCTGAGGCTGAGCAAATAAAACGACGCAAGGGTAAAGTGTTCCCCAAAAACGCCCATGCTTTCAAGAAAAAAATTGCTCTTGAACACTGTGCTAAATAGGGGGCGAGTGGTGTTTCGGGAGAAAGCCTTTTTTGATATACTAGAGTCGTACTCTAAACTCATTTGTATGTCTTGGAACACTCTTTGTGTGCGGTCCCTGCAAATCGTCGGGATTTTTTGTTTTGTCGTATCACTTCAGTCTTCGGTGGCCGTGGCCGATGATATGTCTGAGAAGGATTTTTTGGCATTTTTTGCTGATGAAGCCGGGTATGAGTTCGGCGGAGTGATCGCTCGGACTCTGGGCGAAGAGCAGGTCGTGTGGCTCGGCGCACCGGAGGCTGGTACGGCCGAGCTCAAGCTCTATGAGTTGTCCGAAGAAAGGTTCTTGAATGCTCTCGTGTATCCGGCACGACGGAAAGATGATCAGTATAATACAAAGCTGGCGCGTTTTCCGGTGAAACTAGAAGGTTTGGAACCACGGGCACGGCTTTCGGTGGACGTCGCTTCTGCTACTGATCGAGCCAGGATATCTCTCCCTATCAATAAGCCGGGTACATACTACCTTGAGGGGAACATGGGTGGTCGTCATGGGGAGATGCTCCTCGTGGCAAGCAATATCGTGGCTCAGACCAAGGAGGAAGGAAAAAATTTGGTTGTTTGGACGGTCGACAGTCGGACTGGCCGGCATGTGAAGAGTGGCGAGGCTATCCAGTATGAGCTCAATCAGAAGAAAAAAGAAATCGATCGATCAGCGATTGATGCCCAGGGGTTGGCGCGATTGTCGAGTACTGAGGAGGGGGATATCGTTTTCCTCCGTTCGGGAGGTGAGCTGGCCTTTATACCACTCAATTATGCTAGTCATGTTCCGCAACCAGTGAATTATGGTTGGTGGGGTGGTCGGTTCGCTCCGTATGCCACGCTGTCCCGCTCATACTCCTTCTTGGATCGGATGCTCTATCAGCCTGGGGACAAAGTGTATTTCAAAAGTATCCTTCGTCGTGATGATGATGCTCGCTACTCAATCCCCGATGGAGTGGCTCAGGTGAAGATATGGACAGGTTGGGGAGAGGAGGAGACAGTGGTCCTCGAGAAGTCGTACCCGATTGTGGATGGTGCCGTAAATGGTGAGTTTGTGCTCCCCAAGGACGCCAAGACCGGCGACTACTATTATGCTGTGTCGTATAGTGGGCTCTCGCGGCAGTCAGGCTTTTACTTTCCGACGAGTGAGGCCATGTTTACGGTCGACTATTATCGCAAGCCCGAGTTTGGGCTGGACCTCGCTGTGGCCCGTGATCGGCTCATTGTTGGTGACACGCTTGAGTTTGATATCTCGGGGAGCTATTTTTCGGGTGAGCTCGCTATCGGCAAGAAAGTCGAGTACCGGGTGACCGGAGGCACCTACACTGATTATGGGTATCTGTCGAATGAATCCACTCTCGATGATGGGTATCGATACGGAGGATGGTATGGCCCCCTCGTCGATACTGGTGAAGTTACGCTCGGTCTCGACGGGGCATATCGAGTGACGGTGCCGACTCGTGCTCAGGAAAAAAATCTGACGCAGGTCTATCATATCGAAGTATCGGCGAGTGACACCTCCGAGAATCCAGTATATGAGAGTCGTAACGTCCTGGTCTTGCCAGGAGACTTTTCGCTCTATCGTTCCAGCTATGCTTACGGGAGTCGTGTCGGCGAAACACAGGCACTCGACTTTCAATTGGTTGCCAATCGTGAAGGCGTGTCTCTCGCGGACCGTTCCTTCGTAGTCAGGGTCAAACACGAGCGTTGGGTGAATGATTCGCCGTCGGCTCGTTACCCATATTACACGAAGAGGGAAAAAGATTTGTCGGATCTCTCTTTGGTGACAGATAGCACGGGGAAAGCGACGCTTTCATTTGCTCCGCCTGAGGAGGGGAGTTACTCTTTTGATATTTCCGGTACTGATGATCGCGGCAACACTATTGTGCGTCAGGCCAGGCTTTGGGCGAGTGATCGAAACGGTTGGTTTTACCAGTCAGCAGAAGATGGGAAATCACTTCTTTCTATCAAGACTGACAAGGAGAGTTATGCTCCCCATGAAACCGCGAAAGTAACGCTGGCGTCGTCACTCCCGGACAGAGATGTTTGGCTGTCGGTGGAACGAGCGGGTGTCCGTCGTTCTCAGATCGTGTCCCTCAAGGGTAACACTGCATCACTCGACCTCCCACTTGAGCAGGGTGATATGCCCAACATCTTTCTTTCCGGCACGATGTTTTCGGATATCGCACTTGCGACGGCGATGACTGACGTAGCGGTCAGTGCTGAATCGGAGCGCATCACCGTGGAGCTTCGTTCAGATAAAGAACGCTACGAACCCGGTGAAACAGTTTCGCTCGAAGTAGTAGGGAAAGATGATGCTGGTAAAGCGGTAGCGGGCGAAGTGGCCGTCTGGGCTATTGACAAGGCGCTCTTTGAACTGATGGATCAATCTCCAGCCGATATCTTCAAAACATTTTGGGACGAGCGGTACCATGATACCCTGTCAGCCCATTCACTTGAAGGCGTGTTGTTCAGTCTCAATCTTGCTGAACGAGGAGGCTGTTTCGTCGGGGAGACGCAAGTGCTCATGCAGAGTGGTATGTCCAAGCCCATTGCGGAGGTGGCAGTAGGTGACACAGTCCTCACTCGTCTCAGCGAAGAGGATGCTACCCTAGTACCAGCCAAGGTCACTGGCACGCACGTGGTGAACGTGGACGGATATCTCGTTTTTAATAATCAACTCAAAGTGACACCAGAACACAAGATGTATGTGAATGGTGTTTGGGGCCCAGCTGGCAATATTCAAGTGGGTGACGTATTGGTAGATACAGAGGGGAGGACAGTCACCATCGATACTATTGAGTTTGTACGAGAGAAGGTCCCGGTATACAACCTCGCTATTGATACGTACCACACGTATTTTGCTGGAGGACTCTGGGTCCACAACAATAAAAGTGGCGGTATCCGCTCAGCCTTTAAGGACACCGCCTACTGGAATCCTCGTGTTCGCTTGGGTTCAAATGGCAAGGCGCGGGTGACATTCAAACTCCCGGACAATACGACCACGTGGGTGATTTCTGGTGTGGCGACGGCCGGAGCGTCTCAGTTCGGTCAAACGCGAGCGGAGATAATGGTTTCCAAGAACGTTGTGGTGACTGCGTCGCTTCCGACACTCATGCGGGTCGGTGACAGGGTCGGGGTTAAGGCAACCGTACGGAATAACACCGGAGAGACACTCGACTTTTCAGTACGGGGAGATTTTGAGAACGGTACTATTGTCGATGGAAACGAGAGAGTGGTCACGGTCGGTCCGATGCAGGGAGAAGAAGTCATCCTGACCTATGTGCCTGAGACACCCAATGACAAAGCTACCTTTACTGTCCGAGCCACGGCCATTGGTCACGAGGAGACACATGTTGACGCTGTCAGGCATACGGTGCCTGTTCGAGTCGCAGGATTTACACAGAAGAGTGGCGAAGCGCGAGATGGGAATACCGAGTATCGGGTGGAGTTCCCGGCCGATACGAATCGTTTGGCATCGAGCCTGGTCCTTGATCTCGCCCCATCACTCCTCGGAACGATACCCTCTGCTATGCGTGGCCTGCTTGATTATCCGTATGGTTGCGTGGAGCAGACCACGAGTCGTTTTGTGCCACTCGTGATTGCCCATCAGGAAAAAGGGATTTTTGCCGAAGCCTTGAAGGGTAAAGATACGGTGTCTATGCTCGAGAGTGGGATACAACATCTCGATGAACTTCAAAACGATGAAGGTGGGTGGGGATTCTGGCATGGAGACGAATCCAATCCCTATGTGACGAGGTATGTCATCGAGTACCTCCTTGAGGCGCGGGCTCTCGGGGTGCGACAAGATGATATCACTGCCATGCTGGCTCGAGCTAGGACCTACGTCAGTAACGCTTCTCTTGAGGTAATCGCTACGAGAGAGAAGAGTCTCCCGAAGACACACAGTGTTGCAGAGCAGGAAAGTGCCTTTACGGCGCTCATTTCTCTCGCTCATGCCAAATCACTCCTTGGCCTGCCAGTAGGAAAGGCTGAAACTCACGAAGGAGCACTGATTCCAAATTTTGCCGAGGTTTCTCCAGAATTGCTCTCGCTCGTGATTCGGGTCAATACGAATGCCGGTGAGTTTGATACGGCTCACAATGGCGTGGATGCTCTCATGGCGAAAGTAAAGTCAAATGAGGTCGGCCAGTACTGGGAGAGTGGCAAGATAGACTACTATGCGTCACAGGACGCAGCGACAGCCATGGCGATACAAGCGCTTGTGGCGGCTCGGTACGATCATAGCAAACTCACTCCGTTCGTCCGCTCACTTTCCGCCAGCCGGAAGGCAGGGTACTGGTCCAATACCTACGCGACCGTCCAGGTTATCCGGGCGTTGGTAGATTTTTCGAAGCAGGGCGTCGCTTTGAATCCGAACTATGCCTATCAAGTAGCGCTCGATGGTGAGCTCCTGGCAACCGGCCGGGTGTCTGCCAATCTTGAGAATACTTCTCTCGCCATCGCCGGAACTAAAATCCGCCCTGAGGGTTCGACGCTGACGATATCATATGAGGGCACAGGCGAACTGTATTCTTCACTCTTCCAGACGTTGGCTCGTGAGACAGAGGTATTCCCGGGTGAGAGCCATGGGATGTCGCTCCTGCGGACCTATGAGAATGTCACCGAGCCGGGTGCTACTCCAGCTCTGGGTGACACGGTCCGTGTCGTCCTCGATGTAACCGGAGTCAAGTATACCCAGAATCGTCTCGTTGTTGAGGATACGCTCCCAGCTGGGATGGTACCCATTCATCAGAATTTCAAGAATGAGCGATCCATGATGATACCTGAATCTCGGAACTGGACCAGTAGTGTTGTAGATGCTTACACCGAAAATGGGGCGGTGATGACTATCTACACCTATGGCTCACGCCAGAATCAGTATCGGGCAACTTATCTCGCTCGGGTGGTCAACACGGGCGAATACTCTGTCCCACCTGCCTATGCCACCCTCATGTATACACCTGAAGTCTATGCCTATTCAGCCTCGAGACGGGAGACCTATCCTGAGACGAGCGTCGCTTTAGAGAAGCCACGAGTCAATCATTCCCTTACAGACCTCGGGGTCACGGAGAATCAGCAAGAGATATTGATGTGGTTGGTGATAGGACTTGCTCTTTTTTCGGCGACTGCAGCCACTTTTCTCCTTTGGCGAAAGCAAGTAACTCCCTGATTGCCAAATGATGGCGCGCCTGCTTCTTCTCGTTTTACTTGTTGGTGTCGTGGTATTCGGAACCGCATGGCTTTGGATTCCCCGAGATGAGACGGGGGAAACGGCGCAGGTGCGGAACGCTAACTTAACCACGCAGAGGGTCATCGTACCGCTCGCCAAAGAGGATACGCCTTTAGTGCTACCCCTTCGGGGCAATGAAGCTGTTTCTTTCGACAGGGCAATTGGTGGGGTAGTGCCACATCATCTGGTGGCGAGTAGTTTTTTGGCTGAATTTTTCGCACTCTTGAGTGAACGTTCTGTGAGACCAAAGGCGATCCTCCTCATGGCACCGAATCATTTTGAAAAGGGTGAGGCGACTATCCAGACGACGGATGTGACGTGGGATACTCCTTTCGGGGTAGTAGAATCAGATCCGGAGCTACTCCAAGCAGTACTCCGAGGTGGCGCGACGCTCTCACCAAACACTTTTATCGAAGAGCATGGGGTGTACAATATCTTGCCGTATATTGCGCACTTTCTCCCGGATACTCGAGTCGTACCCGTGGTCTTTCGGTATCAGATGAGTACACTAGAGCGGGAACAGTTGGTGGAAAGCGTCATGTCACTCATTCGCACCGGAGAGGTTTTTGTGGTGAGCTCTATAGATTTTTCTCATTATCTTTCTCAGGAGGAGGCTGAAATGAAAGACGAAGAGACTCTCGAAGCCCTGCATCAGTATGATATGAATCGCATAGCCCGTTATGGGAGCGACCACCTTGATTCTCCAGGATCCCTCCTCACGCTCCTCCGGATCGGACAGGAATTAGAGGCGACGGATATCACAGTGCTTCGTCATGGCAACTCAGCCGATAGTATTCGAGGACGAAATAGTTCAACCACGAGTCACTTCACCCTATTTCTCTCGAAAGAAGAGTGAAACTTCCCTTTTTGGCTTGGTTCGGCTATGCTAGTGAATATGAAACAAGTCCTACAGAAGAAAATAGAAACAGCCCTCCAGGCGCTCCAAGAAGCAGGGTCCCTGCCAGTTTTCGCGCTTCCTCCAGTTTCGGTTGAACGACCCAAGGATGATCGGTTCGGAGAATATACGACGAATGTCGCTTTGGTCTTGTCCAAACTGGCGAAGAAGAGTCCAACCGAGATCGCCGAACTCCTCAAGGACAAGCTTGCTTCTGATGATTTTCAAAATATTGAGATTGCTGGGCCTGGCCATCTCAATTTTTACTTGGCGCAACATGAAATTGGAAAAGGAGTTGCTACGATCCTCAAGGAAGGGAAAGCGTATGGCGGGAGTACGCTCGGACAGGGTGTCATGGTGAACAATGAATTTATTTCCGCCAATCCGACTGGACCACTCACGGTAGGGAATGGTCGGGGAGGGTTTTATGCTGATAGCGTGGCACGAGTACTTCGCAAAGCAGGCTATGAGGTGACCAACGAATACTACGTGAATGATGCTGGCGAACAGATCATGAAGCTTGGTCATAGCGTCCTTAAGGATGCCGAAGCGGTCTATGGTGGAGACTACATCGAACAGCTAGCAGGAGCGAACCAGCAAACGGGTGTACGAGAGACGGGTGAATGGGCCGCCAACGAAGTACTGGAAAACATGATCAAGAAGTCGGTCGCAGAAAAAATGCAGATTCATTTTGATATTTGGACCTCAGAGAAGAAACTGATTGAGGATGGCTATGTCGAGCGGGCTATCAGTATCCTGAAAGAAAAGGAATTGACCTTTGAAGAGGATGGTGCCCTGTGGCTTCGGACGACAGAGTTCGGTGATGATAAAGATCGAGTACTCGTGAAGAGTGACGGATCGAGGACATACATCGCGTCAGATTGTGGTCATATTTTGTGGTATATCGAAACCGGAATTTCAGTCATTCTTGAGACATTTGGAGCTGATCACCATGGCTATACGAAGCGTTTTGAGGTGGTAGCGCGTTCCTTGGGATTTGCTGGTCAAATACACTTCACATTGGTGCAATTGGTCAAAGTGGTGAAAGACGGCGTCGAAGTAAGGATGAGTAAGCGCGCGGGCAATGTCGTGACCATAGATGAACTGATTGAGACAGTCGGGCACGACGTGGCCCGCTTCTTCTTCCTTATGTATGCTCCAGAGACGCACATGAACTTTGACCTCGGTCTTGCCGAAGAACGCTCGCAGAAGAATCCGGTCTATTATGTGCAGTATGCGCATGCGCGACTCTCGAGTATCCTTCGGAAAGCAGAAGAGGAGGGAATTTCGGGTAACGGTGACCTCTCACTTCTCGTGCATGCCAAAGAGCGTGAACTCATTCGGGAACTGATGTTTTTCCCAGAGCTCGTGGAGACGGTGGCGACAGACTACTCGGTTCACAAGCTCCCTCAGTACGCGATGAAGCTGGCCGACAAGTTCCATTCGTTCTATGATGCCTGCCGAGTGATAGAGAGCGAGCAAAAAGAGCTGACCATTGCTCGATTGGAGCTGGTGCGAGCGACGCGAATCGTCCTCGCCGAGACGCTCACGCTTATGGGTATCAGTGCGCCAGAAACAATGTAAAACAAAAAAGAAAAATCAGATGATTAATCGTTTGCCGAAACACTATCGGGAAAAATACAAGAAGAAACGTGGTTGGGATGAAGAACTCATCATGTTCGCTTTCAAGGTGGTCGGTTCGACGGCGCTCGTGTTTATCGTAGCGGCCGGAGTAGATGTCTATCACCTCATTCATTAAGGATATGCCCCAGATCACGTTTTATCTTGTGCGTCATGGCGAAGCGGAAAATAATGTTCTTCATATCTTGAATTCGGCTGGGGCCAAGACAGAATATTCCTTGACTGAACAGGGCCGAGTGCAGGCGAAGCGCGCAGCCGAATATCTGGCGACCGTAGGGGCCGATGCGCTCTATAGTTCACCAATCCTCCGGGCTAAGGAAACCGCCGAGGCGATTGCCGAGACGACGGGACTCCCGATCCAGTTCGATGACCGGTTGTGGGAGGTGGGAATGGGGCGTTTTAACGAGCAACCGCAGGAGGAGCTCCTCAAAAAGTATCCCGAGCCACAGATGCGCCTCACGCCTGACACCGAGGATGAGATGGAGAGTATGCTTGAGGTTCATGGCCGTCTAGGGGTCTTCCTCAAGGAAATCAAGAACAAACACAGTGGCCAAAAAGTTATCCTGGTATCACATGGGGACCCACTCGAACAACTGCACGGCATCCTCACTCACGAGGGACCGGGGCGCGCAGCCGAGGGGTGGTACCCCGAGAAGGGATCTTGTACGGAAGTGGTCTGGCAATACTGAGAGAGGCGTCGCGGGACGCTTCTTTTCTTTTGTCTCTGAGAGTGGTACGGTTGAAGCATCTTGGCTTCTCAGAGGAGAATCACCATGCAGTTCCTTATCATGCTGTTGATGGGACTCCTTGCGGGGAGTGCCGTGGCGTACGAGATGGACTCGGTACCTGACCAGTCGTTTGTGGCGCATCCGTGTGATCGCTACACACGCTACTTTACGGAGTGCCTACGAGTGCATGAAGCACGAGACCGAGCGCAAGCGGAGTCTCTTCGCATCGTGCGGGTGGTGGATACTCGGGGTCGTGCTACTTTGGTACGTGAGTTCGTGCTCATTGCCTACGACCCCGAAGGGGAAGGATGGCACACTATCCGACTCGCGATGCCCCTTGTGGGGAATAGCACCTTTCAGCCGGCGGTGCTCACGCCTGGGTATGAAGTGCGTCGGATCAAGGGTCAGAGCTTCAACAAGATGTTTTTCCAGGTGACCTGGGCGGGACGTGAACTCCGGACCTATGGAGCGAAGCATCTCTCGCTCCCTGAGGACTTTCGGATCAAACACCCGGATGCGATGACTCTCGAGGCCACAGAGGTGATCTATCTCTCGACACCCCCTCACCTCGTAAACCCCGAGTTTGTCCAAGCAGGGCAGGAGTTCGTCATCAGGAAAACAGAAGAGGTACTGGCTGAACTTAAAGCGGAAGGAGTGCTGTCACGTGCTTATCCGGGCCGCCTCGTGTCAGACGTCATCCATCCGTGGGTGCCACTTCACCTCGTGCTCGCTGAACAGACGGATCCCTGTCTCCTTACCAGTCGCAGCTTCATTTGCCGACGATTGATTCCGGAGAATCCATTCCGAAGCGATGAGGAGGTGATGCAGGCCGTCCTCACCGAGTTTGTCGTGAATGGCGAGGACGCTTTTCGCTATCTTGTCTCGAGTGGCAAGGCTCGGGGGGCGCTCCAATTCACCAATACCTATCGGGGCACAGCTCCCGGGACGTATGACATAGTGCGTCGGGCCTACCCACAGGCAGTGCTCGATCCTGATTTCCGGAGCGGGACTGAGGATTTTCGGAATAGCCTCAAGATGGCCATCCTCTTGATAGACATGGAGCTCGCGTATGGGAGCACACCAGCGTGGGTGCGCCAGGCGTTCCTCGAGGACTATCGGCTGGGACTTCTCTGTCCGGCCGCCGCCTACAACGGTGGGGCGCAACAGTGTCGCAAGTTTGGGACACTGGTGGCTGAGTACCGGAGAGCACGGAGTCTCAGGGAAGTGACGTTTCATACGTTCACTGATGGCCACTTTCTCTCCTGGGTGGCACGGAGTCCCTGGGCCTTCAATCCGGAAACACACGGATATCTCGAGAAGATTCTCCAGGTTTTCGGATCGGGACTCCTCCGAGAGACCAAGTAGGACACGCGGTTTTGTCACTGACAGACCGCTTTTTTCTTGCCCAAATCGCCCATGGTATGATGGGGGTATGAATACGAACATCAAAGAAACTTTGGACCTGCTCCCGGGCGGACTCCTCATCACAGACTTGGATTCTCGGGTCCTCTATGCTAGTGCGGCGCTCGAACGTCGGACAGGTTTTGCGGTGGCGGAAATCGTGGGGAAAAAGCCAGGCGAACTGTGGGGTGGTCGGATGCGGAAGCAGTTTTATGCTACGCTCTGGCACACCATAAGCGGTGAGTGTCAGCCTTTTGTCGGTGAAGTAGCGAACACTCGGAAGAATGGCGCCAAGCAAGACGAGCACATCTATATCCTCCCTATCCGCGATGGTGGAGGGATCACGCGGTACTTTGCCGAGGTTCATCCTGAACTTACCTCGAGAGAGAGCGAGCTCATGTTTGCTCATGAATTTCTCAGTCGGACCAAGGGTCAGTCTCAAGACGCTCAATTTTTCGACTGGCTGTTTACCCGTCTCGCTCGGAGAGAAAATGGGGAATCACGATCGCTCCCCGCGCTTGGTACCGATACGCTCATCGATCCAGCGACCTTTCTCTATCAGTCGTTTATCCTCCCGACAGAACAGCTCTATGCTCGTCGTCGTGATGATGCCGTTCTCATCGCTCGAGCCAAGGAAGACCCAGAGCAGTTCTCGGCCCTCTACAAGAAGTATGCCCCATCGCTTCGAGAGTACTTTTTGAAGCGTCTCTCCGGGGAGCGAGTTCTGGCGGAAGACCTTCTCCAGGAGACGTTTCTTCGTGCCTTTCGCTATCTCCCGACGTTTCGCTCGGCCAATGCTTCGTACTATACCTATCTCCTCCGGGTGGCGCACAGTGTCCTCGTCAATCAATTTCGGAAGGAGCGTTTTGAAACGGTGGCTCTCACTGGGAATGAAGAAGAGAGAGTGGCTGAGGAAGGTCGGGTGTGGCCAGACCTCGAGTCTCTCCTCCTCAACCTGTCACCGCTTGAGCGCGAGATTATGCTCATGAAGTACCGAGATGGGCTCAAAGTGCGAGCTATCGCCACGGAGGTCGGGAAAAGCGAGAATGCGGTCAAATTGATTCTTTCTCGGACCCGGAAAAAGCTAAGAGTAAGGAGCTAGACTCTCGGCGTCGGACAAACTAATAGGTGAGGTGTCATGATGACACCTTTTTTGCTTTTTGGTGTTTCATAAGGAGCAAGTCACCATTCACAAAAAGTAATAGCAAAGCTATGCCACTGTACAAAGTCCAGAAGCGGAACGGTTCCATCGTCGATTTTGAGCTGGAGAAAATCCGTGATGCCATAACCAAAGCGGCGGAGGCAGTGGGGAATCTCGATCCGGCGGTGCCCGAGGCGCTCCTTACGGAGACCGAGGTAACCCTCGAAGAACTCTATGGAGAGGAAATCCCAACGGTCGAGCAGATCCAGGACGTTGTCGAGGACGTCCTTATCCGGTTTGACTACGCTGAGATGGCCAAAGCCTACATCCTGTACCGAGAGAAGCGTCGGGAAGTCAGGGAGGACAAGAACGTGGTAGTGGAGGTACAAAAGACCATCGATGAGTACCTGGGCAAGCTCGACTGGCGCGTCAATGAAAATGCCAATCAGGGGTATTCGCTTGGGGGGCTCATCTTGAATACGGCCGGGAACGTGGTCGCCAACTACTGGCTGTCCCATATCTACCCCAAAAATGTCGGTGAGGCTCATCGCAATGGTGACTATCATATCCACGACCTCGCTATGTTTTCGGGCTACTGCGCCGGCTGGAGTCTCCGGGCGCTCCTCGAAGAAGGATTCAATGGGGTACCGAACAAGATAGAGTCAGCGCCACCCAAGCACTTGTCTTCGGCTGTTTCTCAGATGGTGAATTTCCTCGGGACGCTCCAGAACGAATGGGCCGGTGCCCAGGCATTTTCGAGCTTCGACACTTACATGGCGCCGTTCGTGAAGAAAAAAGAGCTAGAGCTCCGAGAGAAGATAGCCAAGTACCATATGACCTTTGCCGGGAAGAAGGCCAAGGAGCAGTACATCGCCGATGAGGTGTACAACTATGTGTATCAAAATCTCCAATCATTTGTCTTTAACCTGAACATCCCGTCACGCTGGGGCACGCAGACGCCCTTTACCAATATCACGCTTGATTGGGACTGTCCGGCAGATATGAAGGATAAGCGTCTCCTCCTCGGAGGCAAACCGTTTGAGTATACCTTTGGCGAACTCCAAAACGAGATGGATATCGTCAATCGCGCCTTTATCGAGGTGATGTCGCGAGGCGACGCCAAAGGACGGACCTTTACCTTTCCGATTCCGACCTACAACATCGGCAAGGACTTTGATTGGGAAAGTGAGAAGAATCTGCCACTCTTTGAGATGACCGCGAAATATGGCACACCGTACTTCCAGAACTTCGTCAATTCTGAGCTCAATCCGAGTGATGTCCGCTCCATGTGTTGTCGGCTCCAGCTTGACCTCCGCGAACTGCGGAAGCGGGGTGGGGGGCTCTTCGGGTCGGCGGAGATGACGGGTTCAATCGGCGTGGTGACGCTCAATGCCGCCCGCATCGGCTACCTCACTAAGGGCGACAAGGACAAATTCTTTGCCCAGGTGGATCGACTCATGGAACTGGCCAAAACCTCGCTTGAGATAAAGCGTAAGGAAATTCAGAAGTGGATTGATGCCGGACTGTTCCCGTATACCAAGCGTTACCTCGGCTACCTCAAGAATCATTTTTCGACTATCGGGGTGAATGGCCTAAACGAAGCAATCCGAAATTTTACCGACGACCAAGAAAACATCACGACGGACTGGGGCCATGCCTTTGCTCTCGAGGTACTCACGCACATGCAGGACAAGATCAAGTCGTTCCAGGAGGAGACGCACAACTTCTACAACCTCGAAGCGACGCCAGCCGAGGGCACAACCAACCGCTTTGCCAAGGAAGACAAGAAGCGCTTCCCGGATATCCTCCAGGCTGGGACACCGGACGCTCCTTACTACACGAACTCTTCCCAAGTACCTGTTGGCTATACGGACGATGTCTTTGAAGTACTCGACCTCCAGGATGACCTCCAGACCAAGTACACCGGGGGTACAGTGCTCCACTGTTATATGAATGAGCGGATATCGACGCCGGAGGCCTGTCGCAATCTGGTCAAAAAAATCCTGACCCACTATCGACTACCGTACATCACTATCACCCCGACGTTTTCGATCTGTCCCAAGCATGGCTACCTCTCAGGCGAACACGACTTTTGTCCGAAGTGTGACACCGAGCTCGGTATCACCGGCGAACGCTACGACGAAAGCTATCGGAAGACGTACGCGAGCGATACTGCCCACAAGTAATATAAACATTCACACATACTGCTATGAGCCAGGAAGCAAACAATGAGAAGCGCACCCGCTGTGAAATCTGGACGCGCGTCATGGGCTATCATCGCCCCGTCTCGCACTTCAACATCGGCAAAAAGGCGGAGCACTATTCGCGGAAGCACTTTGAGGAATGTGTCGCAGACAACGCGTCTTTTGAGGCGCGCTATGGTGAACAAGCGGCCTGATCAATCCTGATGAAGCTCTCAGCTATCCAACGGTTCACGATGCTCGACTACCCCGACAGGGTAGCCTGTATCGCGTTTACCCCGGGATGCAGTATGCGTTGTGGCTTCTGTCACAATCCCGAGTTTGTGGTACCGGAGCAGATTCGAGCGCTTGAGTCGGGGTTCATTGCGACAGAGACGTTTTTCAATTTTCTCGACCAGCGTCGGGGACTCCTTGAGGGAGTGGTGGTCTCTGGTGGCGAACCGACTATCTGGCCGGACCTCCCTGACTTCATGCGGGAGATACAGACCCGAGGCTTTCTCACCAAACTCGATACCAATGGCCGACACCCAGAGATGCTCGAACGACTCCTCCGCGAGGGACTGGTCGACTATGTGGCCATGGATGTCAAAACATCGCTCTCAGAATATCCCAAGTTAGTCGGCGGTGGCGTCACCGGGGAACAGATCATGAGAAGTATCGAGCTTTTGAAGACGGCGGGAATTGCCTATGAGTTTCGCACCACCCTCATCAAAGAAGTGCATAGAGTGGAGGTACTCGAGGATATGGCCGAGCTCCTCACCGGCGCCGAGCGTTACTATCTCCAGACCTTTCGTCCAGGACACACGCTTCATCCGATTTTTGCCAAGTACCATCCATTTTCGCGCGCCGAGATGGAAAAGTGGTGTCTCATGCTTGCTCCGCGGGTGGGCCAGGTGATGATACGGGACTAAGGAGGACGAGGGTAGAGCATGCGTCACTCATAATACAATCCTATGGTAGCGATCGAATGGAGCAAGAAGTACAGTGTCGGTGTGGAGATGTTTGACGAACAACACAAGGTGCTCTTTGGTATCATCAATGATCTCTATGCCTCGATCATGGAGCGCAAAGAGCGAGAAGTGCTCGGAGATATCTTTGATCAATTGCTCAAGTACACAGATTTTCATTTTGAATCCGAAGAGCGCTACTTTGATGAGTTTCACTATGAGCATGCGGTTGTACACAAAGAGGCGCATCGTCTCTTGACCGAGCGGCTCCTCGCGCTCAAGGCACGCTGGGACGATGATGCACTCGATAATCCCTATGAGCTCCTCGATTTTCTCGAAGACTGGCTGGTAGAACATATCATGGGTATGGACCGGCAGTATCACGAGTGCTTTCATACTCATGGTCTGAAATAGCCGGGGACGCTTGATTTTTGCGTTTTTGGATGGTATCCTCTCACTACAAGCGCTGAAGGAGACCCGTTCGAATTGGTCGGCATCACTCCCTCGTCACCGTCGCTCGCGAGCGACGTGACTAGCCCCAAGA
>JACCDN010320662.1_pt1 | contig 14962 bp, 16 predicted proteins | sample 7441691 | NCBI WGS metagenome assembly JACCDN01 (sample SAMN15323439, study PRJNA562643) | freshwater metagenome | isolation source: river surface water | place: USA:Blue River Watershed | collected 2017-08-16
CGGGACTGAGTCATGAAAAGCACAACCAGGATCATGGGGAAAAAAGGGGTCCAAAAAAGCTTTTAGATCCCATCTCTCACTTTTTAAGCGTGGCTTACGCTTTCTGCGAAGATGCTGTTTCCTTGATGAAAGGCCACAGACTCTATGGATTTATACAAACTGATGGGTGATAAGGCTCCTGATGATAAAACGTTTTTTTATTTTTCTCATGTGCCTAGGCGTGTTCAGCCCTGCTAACGCTCACAACGTAGCCACGATAGGCGACATCACACAAATCATTAAAAGCTCAACCTCTTGTGATGCGAAAAAATGGGGATCAAGCCAGCTTAATGCCTGTGCTTGCTGTCTCCTAAAAGGAAAAACTGTTTCTTCGGACTCTTCAGATAAAATCGTCAGTCGTTGTATGCACAGCGCACATTGCACCGTTAATCTGCTTGCCCAATTAGCGCCAGATCAAAAGACAGCCGATGAGATTGTGACGACTGTCTTTTGGAACACCGTGGATACGCCTAACATTACAGTTGATCCTAAAGTTATAGATGAGAACGGCAAATTAAAGCCTGAGGGTATTATTGAATTTTTGGGAATGATTAAAAAGGATCTACGCGATCTGAAGGAACCCTTATTCAAGGATTTTTCAAAGCCCCAGTGTTTAGAAGGAAAGGACATCGGTTCAGGAGGCGCCAATACAGCCCAGTTGTTTCTAATTAAGGTTAATGAAGAATGCGTCATAGGGCAGCCTGCCGCAGAAATTTTTATGCCCAAGTATATTATAAAAGAAACAAAAAAGAAATCAGAAGAAATTAGAAATTTACGGCAACTTCATCAATCAGAATTAAAAGAAAATTATGATCTATTATCTCAAAAAAGATCAAAAGATAAAATCGCTATTTCTTTTGATGCGCTTAATATAAAATACAATTTCAAAAATTCTAGCCATTATCTAACTTTTCTCAACATTGCTCCTGGAAAATCCCTCATGAGCTTAAGCAAAGAGCTTGCAATTTCTATTAGACAAGGTAACTCTCCCGACATACAAAAAAATTCCGACCAGCTCTTTAACTCCTTTTATTCCTTTGGGAAAGGGCTTGGTGAACTGCATCGTCATTTTATGGATGAAGGAAATGGAAAAAAGGTGTTGGGAAATTCGATTATTCATGGGGACCTTCATTTGGAAAATGTCTATGCTGATCCCGGAAAAGACTACCTTATTACCCTCATTGATAATGAAAGCTTCGCCAAATCCTTAAAGGAAAAAAGACCTGTTTCTATTGATCTCTTTGTGCTTTATGCATTCACAGTCGCTCAATTTAAGAGCCAATATTTATATCCAAAAGAAATTTCCCTAACAATGTGGGATAATGTTATGCTCAAACCCTTTTTAAAGGGATATATCTCTAATTGGCCTTTACATGATCACCCAGCCGTTATCCGTGAACTTAAAGAAGTTTTTACAAATCCCTCAACTGCTCTCAAATTACTACCCCAACGTCTTGTTTTTATTAATTTACTGACCTACCGATCTAAGCTTAAAGACATAAAAAGAGTTTTTGATGAGTTGTCTTAATTTTTATGAGAAGGGTTTGCCATGACCATTAAAACAATTAGCCCCCAAGACTTGTATAGACGTATAAAGCTTGGTCATAACGTGGCCCTGTTCGATGTCCGCTCGCAAGATGAGTATGAAGAAGGCCATATCATGGGGGCAAACCTGTATCCTTTAAAATCCTTCAATAATGATATGGCAAATATTCTTCAAAAAATCCATCTCTCGTATTCGGCGCCCCCTACGATTTATGTCATATGCGCTTCTGGCTCTGAAGCAGGAGAGGCTTGCCAATATCTTGCCGATACTGGATATGAATATATTATTAAGCTGGAGGGGGGTATGCACGCCTGGATCACAGCAGGACTTCCTGTTATCCGCAGGAAGATAAAAGAAAAACCGCCTCTCCTCCCTTCCCTGCATATAACTCAACAAATTCAGATTGCGGTTGGACTCGTTGTGACCATCGGGACGCTTTTAGGAACCTTTGTCAATACGGGTTTCCTTGCCATTTCTTTTCTCGCCGGCGTTGGTTTTACGTACGAGGGACTTTTTGGAACGGACTACTTGAAGCAAGCTCTTTTAAAAATGTTCTGGAACAAAGAACATAATGTATAGCCCGCAAATTTTTGAGTCAGGTTCCTCACTACCCCTCATTTTTTGTAGTGTACGCATAGTTAATTGAAATCAAACAATTCTTAAATTCTTACTTACCCAGCAGATCTAATGAACCTAATACCCTCCAGAAAAGTCTGTCAGGAGGGGGAGCGCCTCCGGCGAAAATTGCCGGGGTATTTTGGGAATCAAGAGATCAAGCTTTACGAGCAAAATCATATTCCTGTCTATATTAATGAGTCTAAATCAAATAACACAAGATCTCTCAAAAATACTCGAGGTTCCCTTGGATCAAAAGCAGGTGGAAAGCCTTTAGAAGCAATAAAAAATATCCCTGCCCGAATTTCGGCGACAGCATTTGAAGCGCTCACTTATAATAAGATTCTAGTTAGGGTTTAAATCAAAAAATTTCATGAGATGCAGTATGATAACAGCCAAAAATAAACAAGAATATTATGAAGCCTTGCTTAATAAAAAAACGGAATATGAAGGCATTTTTTATGTTGGAGTCAAGACGACAGGCGTATTTTGCCACTCAACCTGTCCAGCAAGAAAACCAAAATTTGAGAATTGTGAATTTTTTGAAACAGCCGCGCAAGCCCTTCTGGCTTCCTTCCGGCCCTGCAAACGCTGCCGTCCCCTCTCTCACCCGCATCATGTATCCCAGCTTGTTCAAACGCTTGTTGAAGCTGTTGATGAAAACCCTGAAAAACGTTGGAAAGATAAAGATTTTCAACAGTTATCCGTGGATGCGTCAACCGCACGCCGTCAATTTAAAAAGCGATTTGGTATGACATTTGTTGAATATGCGCGCGCTCAACGGATGGGGCTGGCCATGAAACAAATAAGATCAGGTGAAGCGATCATTGAGGCGCAGCTTTCAAGTGGCTATGAATCCAGTAGCGGCTTCAGGGATGCATTTTCCCGTATTATGGGCGCTGCGCCGACTTTACTGGGGCAAAGTACTATTTTAAAAGTATCTTGGCTGGATACGCAGCTTGGCCCCATGATTGCAATTGCGGATGAGGCTGCTCTATATTTATTGGAATTTGTAGATCGGAGAGGTTTAGAACGCGAGATTGAACGTCTCCGGTGGAAAATGAAATCAGCGATTATTCCCGGAACAACGCAACCAATTCAGTCAATTGAAAGTGAACTGAAAGCATATTTTGAAGGCAGGCTAAGTGAATTCAAAACACCCTTGTTTCTTATGGGATCTCCTTTTCAAAGATGTGTATGGGAAGAATTACAAAAAATTCCGAGTGGTGAGACAAGATCTTATTCCGACGTAGCGATAACAATGGGAAAGCCGTCTGCTTTTCGGGCGGTTGCCCAAGCCAATGGCGCAAACCAGCTTGCTATTATTATACCTTGTCACCGTGTTATCAATATAAATGGGGAGTTGGGTGGTTATGGCGGCGGCTTGATGCGTAAAAAATGGCTCATTAACCACGAAAAACAAAAGAGGATCGCGAAATGACAGGATCAGGGGGAGATGGAAAGGTACGTTGCTTCGGAACGCAGTCCGGCAAGGAATTTTATGCGGATTATCATGATCATGAATGGGCTATCCCTCTTCATGATGACCAGCGTTTGTTTGAGATGCTTATCCTGGAAGGAGCGCAAGCCGGATTAAGTTGGGAAACCGTTCTTAAAAAACGGGAAGGTTACCGCAAGGCTTTTTATGATTTTGACCCTCATAAAGTTGCCCTGATGACAGACGGTGAATTAGAAGCCCTTCTCAAAAACCCGGAAATTATCCGGAACCGCTTGAAAATTTTTGGCGCCCGCCAGAATGCCCAAGCCTATTTGAGGATTCAGCAAGAATTTGGGTCTTTTAATGATTACCTTTGGAACTTTGTAAACGGAAAACCCATTATAAATCATTGGAAAAAATTTGAAGATGTCCCGGCAACGACTGCTGAAAGCGCTGCTTTGTCAAAAGACTTGAAAAAACGGGGCATGACGTTTGTCGGCAATACAATTATTTATGCCTTTATGCAAGCGGTCGGTATGGTTAATGACCACATGGTAGAGTGTTGGCGCTATAAGGGCTAAAAGCCTTATTAACTGCGCGGCCAGCGGGCGAAGCTGTCTAAAAAACGGCAGTTTTCCTTAGCTCTTCTTCTTTTCTGTTCTGTTTTGATACGTAATATGGATAGACTAATTAAAACCTAATCCATAGTGGGGGTTCCCAGGAATGATTTACGTTGCGTATAAAATTTTACCACGTTCTTAATTGTTATCCCTATGAATTTTTGGAAGCAATCCCAAACTTCAAATTCCCTTTCACCTTTGTAAACGGTATACTCATATAATGGATTGCGAACTTACTTTCCCCATTGCTGGCGTTACATTAAATCTTTTCCTGATTCTAGGGCTAGGAGGGGTGGGGGGATTTTTATCAGGAATGTTAGGCGTGGGCGGGGGAGTGATCATTACGCCTGCATTGATGGTCCTGGGCGTTCCTCCTCTGGTCGCGGTTGCCAGTCAAGTCAACCACTCTATTGGGACAAACTTAACGGGATTTTTAAATTATCGCCGGAACAATGACGTTGATTTTCGGCTCGGCGGTATTTTACTCATCGGTGGAATTATAGGCGCAATTTTAGGTGTGTTTTTGCTACGCTGGTTAAATGCGCATGGCCAAGCTGTTTCGATTATTACAATAAGTTATATTATTGTTTTAGCTGCCATGTCTTTTGTTTTATTCCGCCAAAGCTTAAAAACACTGGCCCATTACCGTTCAGCTACCCAAGTCATTCACACGCCGCACTGGACGCGCTTTATCGGACTAAAACTTTATTTTACGCGAACCCGGGTTGAACTGAGCGTCTTGTTTCCTCTCTTGGTTGGCCTTATCAATGGCGCCTTAACATCAAGTTTAGGTGTCGGAAATGGCGTCTTTATGATGCCTGCCATATCCTACCTCATTGGACGAACCAGCCCTGTTGTTTATGGAACGACTCTTCTAGCTGGAATTGGAATGAGTATCATTACAACATTTATGCATGCCATGGGAACGCAATCTGTAGACTTGGTCCTGGTTCTCATCCTTCTGGGTGGTGGCATTTTAGGATCCCAGATGGGCGTTCGTTTTGGATATTCTTTACCTCGCCCTTATATTGGGATGATCGGCGCTTTCGTCATTCTCGGCATATGTTTACGGATCTCCTGGACAATGAATGCCGGAAAAAACTTAGGAGGGGATATCCCTTCAAATGGCTTTCCCCTTTGTAAACCAACTTCATTGTCATGCATTATGGAATTTTCTCAAAGTTACCCTGTTGCGAGCGCCCTTATTGGTGTTTTGGGCGCCATTTTGTTTTCCATTCTTTTAGAATATATATTTTATCGATTTTCATTGATTTCTAAAACCCACCGTGACTAAATGTGCATTTCATGGGAAGTCGGGAGCACAATGAAATTGAACCAGTCAGAAAAGCAAACTTTCATCAAAAAATTTAGCGCTTTTGGCGCTGGCATCTTACTAGTTGTTTGGGTGATCCTTTCTTACCTAGTTTCTCCAAGCCCTAAAAGCTTAACCGGTGAACCTCCTTATCTTAATATCTATAACTGGTATGGTGTGATTCCTGAATTTATCTTGCGTCAGTTTGAATCCGAAACAGGAATTCACATCCAGTATGACCTCTATGACAATAATGAAATACTAGAAGCCAAACTCCTCGCAGGAAGATCGGGTTATGATATTGTTTTCCCTTCCGCATCACCGTACATGGAACGTCAAATTCGGGCTGGCGTTTTTCAAAGATTGGACAAATCCAATTTGGATAACCTGCGCCATTTAGATCCCGGGTTCCTCGACCGCATGCAAGCCGTTGATCCGGGGTTGAATTATAGCATTCCCTTTTTCTGGGGAACATTTGGTTTTGCTTATGTGGAAGAAATGATCCTTGACCGTATGCCGGATGCGCCTGTTCAGAGTTATCGAATGCTTTTTGATCCCCACGTTGTTTCACAATTTAAATCTTGTGGCGTTGCGCTCCTGGATGAAGCGGTAGATGTATATCCTGCAATCATGTCTTTTCTTGGCTATGATCCACAAAGTTCAGACCTTAATGTCTTGAAAGCGGCTCAACAGCAACTTTTGAAAGCACGTCCTTTTATCTCCCGGTTTTTAGGACAACGCTTTGCCAATGAGCTTGTATCCGGGGAAGTTTGCTTGACTCAAGCCTGGTCAGGAGATATACAACTGGCTCAACAACAAGCCAGAGAAGCAAACCGGAAAACAACGATTCGTTATGTTATTCCTGACGAGGGGGGGACGCTGTGGATTGACGGGATTTGTATACCAAAGGATGCGCCACACCCTCAAAACGCCTACGTGTTTATCAACTTTCTGATGAGACCGGAAATAAGCGCAGCGATCACAAACTCAACGCTATGCCCGACGACGAATAAGGGGGCCAGACCTTTATTGAATAAAGAAATCCGTAATAATGAAACCCTTTATCCCTCACCAGAAGTATTGAAAAGGTTAAAGCTTGATAAAATTCAAAACCCTGGGTATGAAGAGATACGGACCCGGTATTGGTTTCTCGCAAAACAAGGAGCATAAGAGGCAGAAAGAGATAGTAGGCAAAAGTATGCCTGGGTATATATTCGACAAGGTAAAGCGTCAAATCATGACGCGGCCGCTTAAGAATAGATAAAAAACTAAGAGGAGATAAACATTGACATTGATAAGCAATAAAGAACTCAGGATACACTATTTAAAATATAGGGGTCAGAAAGGGCTATCGCTTCGTTACTGTCTCCTTCCTGGCGCCTGATCATGGCGCCCCCTCCTCAATCCCGTCGTCAGCTTGAACCTTGGCAAGATTTAAAGGCAAAACCCTATATTACCCTTGAAAACGTCACAAAAAGCTTTGGGTCAACTGTTGCTGTGCGAGGGGTTTCCTTATCTATTTACCAGGGAGAACTATTCTCTCTTCTGGGGGGGTCAGGATGTGGTAAAACAACTTTGCTGCGGTTATTGGCGGGTTTTGAAAAACCAACAACAGGCCGCCTCTATATTGATGGCGTGGATGTAACAGACGTACCACCCTACGAGCGTCCTGTTAATATGATGTTTCAATCTTATGCCCTTTTTCCTCATATGACAGTCGCCCAAAATGTAGCCTTCGGCCTTAAGCAAGAGCGCTTGCCCGTTAAAATAATTCGCGAACGGGTCAAAGAAGGGCTGGATCTTGTCCAAATGGGCGCGTTTGCAGAGCGTAAACCTCACCAACTCTCAGGGGGGCAGCGCCAACGTGTCGCATTGGTACGAAGTTTAGTTAAGCAACCCAAGCTCTTGTTATTAGATGAACCCTTGGCAGCTTTGGATAAAGGATTACGGGAACGAACACAGTTTGAGCTGGTTAATATTCAAGAACGCGTTGGTATTACGTTTATTATGGTCACTCACGACCAGGAAGAAGCCATGACTATGTCAAGCCGCATCGGCGTTATGGAAGAAGGGCGCATTCGTCAAATTGGGGTGCCTCATGACGTTTATGAATTTCCAAATTCCCGGTTTGTAGCGGAATTTATCGGAACCATTAATATTTTTGAAGGTGTTGTGGTCGAAGACGAGCCAGACCATGTCCTCATTGATTCTGAAACGGCAGGGTGCCAGCTTTATGTGACCCATTCCGCCGCTGTTCCTGTTGGGGCTCAAGTCGCCGTTGCCGTTCGCCCGGAAAAAGTCATGATCTCAACAACACAACCTTCCGGTAACCGCAACTATGCCAAAGGAACGGTGCGGGACATTGCTTATTTGGGAGATATTTCTATTTATTATGCTGAACTCCCCTCCGGCAAAATTATTCAAGCTGCCTTGCCAAACCTTCTTCGGTTGTCTGAACGTGATGTCAAATGGGAAGACGAAATTTATTTATTTTGGCGGGCGGAAAACGGCGTTGTTTTAACATCATGACCACAAAAAAAAACCTTTCAACCTTAAAAAATCGTTTTTGGAGCCGCCTTGCGAGAGAACGGGGCTTGGTCATTACTGTTCCCTACTTATGGTTGGGTTTATTTTCTCTCATCCCCTTTATTTTAGTGGTCAAGATAAGTCTCTCTCAACCCGTTCTGGCAATTCCCCCTTTTCACCCTCTCTTCCAATGGCCGGCAGAACAAGTTCTCCAATTACGCCTTAATTTAGCCACTTACAGCGCCTTATTCACAGATCCTTTTTACGCATCCGCTTTTATCAGCTCCATCAAAATTGCTTTAGTAGCAACCTTTTCCTGCTTGCTCATCGGCTATCCAATAGCTTATGCCATTGTTCAATCTTCTCCTCAGTGGCGGCCTACTTTGCTATTGCTGATTATTTTACCTTTTTTCACCTCCTTTTTGGTACGCGTTTATGCCTGGATTGGTTTATTGAGTACGGAAGGGGTTATCAATACTTTTTTAAAATGGTTAGGCATTATCGCGGAACCGCTGCCTCTCTTATATAATTCCTTTGCCGTAACCATTGGCATTGTTTATTGCTATCTGCCTTTTATGATTTTACCCCTTTATTCCGTACTCGATAAAATTGACCCCGCCTATCAAGAAGCCGCGTATGACTTGGGCTGTCGCCCCTGGCGGGCTTTTTGGCGCATCACTGTTCCCTTGTCTTTTCGAGCCATTATTGCTGGCAGCATCCTGGTCTTTGTGCCTGCTGTCGGAGAGTTTGTCATCCCTGAACTCCTCGGAGCGCCTGAAACCTTAATGATTGGCCGCGTCCTGTGGTCTGAGTTCTTTAATAATCAGAATTGGCCTTTAGCTTGTGCCCTTGCGTTAATAATGCTGGTGATTTTCGTTGTTCCTTTCACGATTTTCCAACGCTTCCAATTACGTGCTAAAGAAGAATAAGGGGTCTAGAAAAATTAACTTTACATTTATTCAAGAAATTTTTGAGTCAGGTGCAAGTGATTTTGAGAACCGGAACGCAAAGCATAGCTTAGCCTACGCGCGTACCGGAAGCGCAAAAATCACGTCGCAGATGGCTCAAAAATCGAAGAAGAAATGTAAAGTTAATTTTTCTAGACCCCTAAGAGAGGAATGAAATCATGCGCACTCTAACCAAAACAAACATCACAATTTTGATTTTTGGCTATGCGTTTCTCTATTTCCCTATCTTAACTATCATCCTCTTTTCTTTTAACGAATCGCGACTGGTTACGGTATGGAGCCGGTTCTCAATCAAATGGTATAAGGACTTATGGACAAATGAAGGGTTGTTGAATGCTGTCATAGCAAGCTTTAAGATTGCCTCCATGGCTGCAACGGCTTCTGTGGTGCTCGGAACGCTCGCCGCTGTCATCATGGCGCGTTTTATTCATTTTCGGGGACGGACGTTGTTTAGCGGCTTGATCGCCGCTCCCCTCGTCATGCCAGATGTTATTACCGGGCTGGCAGCCCTTATGATGTTTGTAACTGTTGAGCAAATAATTGGGTGGCCGGCCCACCGCGGGATTTTAACCATTACCATCGCCCACATTACCCTTGCGATGGCCTATGTATACCTGGTGGTTCAAGCTCGATTACAGGATTTTGACCGGTCCATTGAGGAGGCAGCCCTTGATTTAGGGGCGCGCCCCTTAAAAGTATTTTTAGTGATCGTCCTACCGTTGATTTTGCCTTCCCTATTAGCAGGATGGTTGTTGGCCTTTGCGCTTTCTTTAGATGATGTCGTTATAGCAAGCTTTCTCTCAGGACCTGGCGCCACAACTCTACCTATGCTGATTTTCTCCAGCATCCGCCTTGGCGTCAGCCCTGTTATCAATGCTTTGGCAACCATCATTATCGGTATTGTGGCAATGGGCGTTATGATTGCGGCCCTTATTATTCACCGCCAACAAAAGCGGGGTATATGACCCTGCATACCCACCGTGGATAAAACATCCTTTCCAGCTTAAATACTACCGGTAATACCCTTGCTGGGGAGCCATCTGTTGAGGATAGGGCGGCGCCTGCTGGATCATTTGCTGTTGGGGACCTATTTGAGGCTGCTGGGCCATCATCTGCTGGGAAGCCATGGGTTGTGGTGGGGGCTGCTGATAATAGGGCTGTTGGTACACGGGTTGTTGCTGCATGGGTTGCGGCATTATTGGCTGCTGGGAAGGGTAACCTTGCCCATAACCCCCTTGTCCTCCTTGAGGAAGGGCTGTTGGTTGCTGGTAGCCGGTTGATGCAGGAACCCCGTATGGTTGGGCTTGCGATATTGCATATTGTTGTGGCGCGCCGGATGGCTGGTGTTGGGCGCCCCCATATACTTGCTGCGCTGGCGCCATCATCCTTCGGTGGTGGCCAAAGGGGTTCCCCTGCCCGCCAACATTCCGTACCTCAGTACGGGCGGAAGCGATTCCATAACGCGCAAATGGCTGCAAAGGCTGGGGAACCACAGCTGACGCCGCCCCAACAACTTTTCCTAACGGCCCCAATTGCTTACGAACCATATTACCCACAATACTGCCTCCACTGTGGCCAGCAGCGCGTCCCAGTCCCCTGCTTCCTCGACCACCTTGAACTTGTCCTTCCTGATGATGCGTATTCAAAGCTTGCCAGGCCGAACTATGTCCTCCTTCTTCTGGTTTTAGGGTTGCAACGGCTGCCAAAAACCCGATAATAAAAAACAAACTTCCCAGAAACAGGAATCCCAGAACTAAACTCATAATCGATATTTTACTCATGGAAAGCCCGACTTCCTTACCAATCCAACGATATATAAATCCATTTCCTTCCCCATTTCTCTTGTATGACCTTGCAAGCTTTTTTGGCTGCTCTGTTTTTTGCTTGAGCTTTTTAGGGACTTGCTTTTTTTGCTCAAACGGCTTTTTGGATAAAGGAACGATATCCCCCCTACCTTCTTGTTGCCTTATAACAGGCGCTTCGACCTTTGCTTTTAATTCAACTGTTTCCTCATGAGGCGTTCCCAAGGGTGTCCGAATTAAAAAAGAAGGGAGCGGGCTATGGCTCACAGAAGCATGTGAGAAGATCTTTTCCACTCAAAAAAAATAGCTTATGAGCTGCTGAGGATTGAGATTAAAATTCTTCCCTCTCCAGGCATGCGTCACGCTTTTTAGCTTGTCCTTCAAATGGATCCTCCCCGTTTTTCTTAACCATAAGCCGATCATTGATGACACACCCTTACGTATTCATGAAAAGTATGGCACTATTTTAGAAAAAATTTAACTTTTTTTAGCTTCATGGGATGAATCCGGAATGTCTGCGGCATTTAGAGCACAGGCAAGGCATTTGATAAAAAGAGGTGAAAAAATGTATTGTATTTTTTTTTATTTCTGATGCTATGCTATCAAGTGTGAAGTTAGTGTTATCTATCAACAGGAGATTATACGATGACTATGAAGTTACCCGTTATTTTAAGCGCAATGATCGCTGCCCTGGCTGTTTCCGCTACTTTAGCAGAGCCAGATAAGGCCCACTCTCATCATAAACACAAAGAACCCCACGATGGCTCTAATAATATCCCTAAGAGTCCTCCCCCTGAATATCGTGGGGAGTTTAATGAGGCATTCAAAGCAAAAGATGGGGATTCTGAAAGAGACCTAAGCCCCACGACCGAACTAACAGTGGAACCAGGCCAACCGGCGAATAAAAACCTAAACAAGTAAGACCGTAAGTTTTAAAAAAAGCGGGGGAAAACATCCCCGCTTTTTTTATGGGAAATCGCTTGCTTTCATGGCCGCCGCAGATTTTGCGCAATCCTGGTGAGCCATACCCCCGGCTCCGATCCAAAAAGGCTATCGGCTTCATCTGAAATGACGGAAAGAAGGCGCGTCAACCACTCTTCATCCTGTTTTGAAAAGTTATTGAGCACATAATCCGCGACGCCATCCTTGTGAGCGGAAGAACGACCAGGGTGGCCAATACCCAGGCGCACCCGCCAATAGTCTTTACCAATATGCTGATCCAGGCTCTTTAACCCATTATGGCCGCCGCTGCCCCCTCCCCTTTTTACTTTTATTTGCCCTGGCTCAAGATCCAGATCATCATGAACCACATAGACGTTCGCGCAAGGAATTTTGTAAAAACGAATCAAATCTCCCACTGGTTGGCCAGATAAGTTCATATAAGTCATCGGTTTGCATAACAGTACTTTATGTGCACCAATGACCCCTTCGGACATGGCCGCTGAAAACTTCACTTTAAAAGGAGGAAAATGATAAGTAACTGCAAGAGAATCAACAACCATAAAGCCGATGTTATGCCGGTTAAGAGCGTATTTTTCCCCTGGATTCCCTAGGCCAGCCAGCACAAACATCAACAATAATATGCTTATTAAGTTAAGAAGCCGCTGGCGCAGAACCGCCGCCAGACGGCGCACCTGCAGATGTTTCTTCCATCACCGTTGGGGCGACAATGGTGGCCACCGTGTTATCCCGTTCTGGATGAGCTGCAATAACGCCTTCCGGTAAGGTTAAAGCATCCAGGTGAATCGTTTGGTTAATATCACGGCCTGTTAAATCAATCGTCAATTTTTCCGGGATGGAGTGGGCTGGACAAATCAGTTCGATAGTATGGTGCACAACGTTCAAAACGCCCCCGCGCTTGATACCCGGCGCTTTATCTTCATTAATGAAGATAACCGGAACAAAAACGTTAACCCTGGCATCTTTGCTGACACGCATAAAATCAACATGAAGGGGCTGATCTGTTACAGGATGAAGTTGCACGTCCTTAGCCAAAACTTCCTGTTCTTCGCCATCAACAGCAATAGAATATAACCGGCTAAAAAACCCGGGCTGCAAGCATTCCGTCATTAACGCTTTTGGGTCAAGGGCAATCATTTCCGGATCTTTTTTATTACCATAAATAATGCCCGGCACCATTCCTGAAGCCCGAACGGCTCTCGCGCCCCCTGTGCCAGACAATGTCCGTGATGATGCGTTAAGTGTAATTGCCATACTCATGAGAAAAACTCCCCAAAAAATTTTGCTTGTTAAAATTAAGGATACCTTATCCCCGTATATACATGACTCTTAGCAGAAATACAACACCGTCCTCAAGATCGGGCAAATAGAAACAAATATCCCAACGACTTGGTTATGAAACCAATATTAGACTTCTTTCGAAACCAGGTTTCGAAACCAGGAATTTTGATCTCAGGGCTAGGAAAAAATTTGTGAATGACCGGAGTGTAGATAACAGTACATGAGGATCACGAACAAATTTTTGAGGACGCCATGAACCAAAAGGCGACGGTTTCGAAAGAAGTCTATTATATCGCTATAGGGAGAGCCGAGAATACCTTACCTGTCTTGGGGAGGGACCTCCCCTATAACATATGCTAGGGGAGGTTTCTGGCTCCGTTTAGGCTGTGCCGCAGTAAGCAAAAAGAAAACTATTCTTTAAAATCTTCATGCCCATGCTTGGGGGTCTGAAGGGGTGGCCGAAACCCATGCCGGTTGCGGCGTAGAAAGCTACCCCTGAATGGTACGACTGTTCCTCCCCGTTTCAGTGAAGCAGATTCCTTCATGTGGGTATCCGGCTGTTCGTAAAACGGCTCTTCACCAGAAGCTTTTTTAAGGTTGGGATTGCAGATTATTTTTTTTCCAGAAGCAGTTTTTTTGAAAACAGGTCGGAAAGCTTGCAAGCGTTCCTCGGGATTATTCATAAGATGCAGATAATATTCAGCCTGTTGATAATAACTCTCGGATAAAACGCGATTCCCCTTCTTTTGGGACTCCATAGCCAATGTCATATACTTGTGATATGAATCTTCAATGTTTTTTCTGTTGATGGATTGGTCTGTGTCTTCTCGCCTGATATGCATTGTTTCCCTCCTTCTTTATCCTATTTAATCATAAGCTATTGCCATATAAAGAGAATTTTAGTTTTTTAATTGCGCCGCCCGTCTGCGGCCGCCCCTCTCATTATAGATGCTAAATGTAAATCCGTTTTTCAATTCTGTCAATTCTTTTTACATAAAGCCAATGCTAAAAAAATATAAGCTTTCTCTCTCAATGTAGTCTGAGATCAAATAGAAACTGATGTTTTTCCTTGTGATTTTAAAGTTCGGCCAACATATCAAGCTAAAAAATAGCTTTTACCGGCAATACAAAAAACTTTATAAATGCAGTGCGCTAATTTTTCTGAAAAAATGTCTATTTTCCTGGATTGCGATTTTCTCTTAAAAAAGAAGGCTCAAGAAAAGTTTATGAAAATCAATGCAAAGAAACTGGCCCACCTGTTGACTAAGTAAGCAGCCTATCGGAAAAAATTAAACCTTGGAAACAATCACTTTTACAGAAAAAGTTGTACATCACGTGGCGCAAAGGAAAGGGTCAGCCCTGCTTTTAAACCATAGAGTCCTTTGATCTCTAAAATGCGCCATCTATAGAGCACGGGATATCAATCCTTCAGATGCGTACCCTCTACTTGTCCATTTCTGTTTCTTGCAAAAGAAAAGCAGGAGATATATGGAGCGAGAGCGCAATACGCTCTATGTTGTCAATAGATATGTTGCGCTCTCCGCGCTCTACAGAACCTATGTAAGTTCGATGCAATCCACAAAGTTCAGCTAAAGTTTCTTGAGAAAGCTTTCTTTCAATTCTTGCCTTACGGATATTTTTGGCAAATAAGATGCGCAGAGATTTTTTTTTCATAAGGTGAAGAATATAAGTTGATCATTATAAGTCTACAGACTATAAATAGCATTATGAATGCTTATCCGAAAAGTACCTGTGAATTGAGTTCCCGCTATGGTATGCTCTTTTAAGGAGGGTACCATGCAATATCCCCACATGAAATTTTGTAGGCTTTTGAGCGAGTTAGATTCTGAAGAAA
>JACCDN010623483.1_pt1 | contig 14962 bp, 15 predicted proteins | sample 7441691 | NCBI WGS metagenome assembly JACCDN01 (sample SAMN15323439, study PRJNA562643) | freshwater metagenome | isolation source: river surface water | place: USA:Blue River Watershed | collected 2017-08-16
GATCTGGCTCGTGCTCATCAATAGTTTCAGCAACACCAAGGATTAGCGGAGCTAATCCGCCTGTAGCAATCACTGTTGGGCGTTCTTTATAGCTATCGGCAAGCTCGTCTGTGATTCGCTCAACGAGCCCATCAACTTGTCCTGCAAATCCAAAGATAGTTCCGGATTGCAGCGCTTCTACTGTGTTCTTTCCAATGACATTCTTAGGGCGAATTAATTCAACTTTACGTAGCTGCGCAGCACGTGATGCAAGAGCATCAACTGAGATTTCAATTCCGGGTGCAAGCGCTCCCCCAAGAAATTCTCCCTTAGGAGAAACAACATCGAGATTTGTCGATGTTCCGAAATCGACAACGATTGCTGGGCCACCGAAGAGTGTGTGAGCAGCAAGAGTATTTACGATGCGATCGGCGCCAATCTCTTTTGGATTATCCACTAGTAACTGCACACCAGTCTTTGTGCCTGGTTCAACGATTGTTACTGGAATATCGTGGAAGTAAGAGTCAATCATTGTTCTAAGTTCGCGAAGAGTTGCCGGCACTGTTGAACAGATTGAAAGTCCCGTGACTTTATAACCGGCTACGAGAGCGCTAAATTGAAGCCAGAGCTCATCGGCCGTTGTGCGAGGGTCTGTCTTTACTCGCCACGATTTGATGAGAGCATCTTTTTCGAAGATTCCCAGAACTGTATTTGTATTTCCTACATCGACTGTTAATAACATCTTTACTCCGCTCTCAAATCTAGCCCGATATCTAAAACTGGTGCGCTGTGGGTAAGTGCGCCAATTGCCAAGTAATCAACACCTGTCTGCGCAAATTCGTTTGCACTCTCTAAAGAGATTCCACCCGATGCTTCCAATTTGCACTGGCCAGCAACAACTTCAACCGCTTTGCGGCAGAGAGCGGGGTTCATATTGTCGAGAAGAATGAGATCTGGCTTAAGCGGAAGAACCTCTGCCAGCTGTTCAAGGTTATCTACCTCGATTTCAATTTCTGCTGCTGGGAATTGTGCGCGAACGCGGGAGAATGCCTCTGCCACTCCGCCAGCTGCAGCAATGTGATTATCTTTTATGAGAGCAGCATCGCTAAGAGACATTCGGTGATTTGTTCCACCGCCCATACGCACTGCGTACTTTTCTAATACGCGCATACCTGGCGTTGTTTTGCGGGTATCGCGAATCTTGCACGAAGTTCCAGCAACAGCTTTAACCCAGGTGCTTGTCAGCGTTGCAATCCCACCAAGATGTCCAAGAAAATTAAGTGCAGTTCTTTCTGCAAGCAGGATTGCTCGGGTATCTCCACGGACGCTCATCAGGACTTTTCCTGCAGGTACAGCATCACCATCTTGCACAAAGATCGAGATATCTTTTAAACCAACTTCTTCCAGAACTGCACGTGCCATATCAATACCAGCGATAACGCCGTCACGACGGGCTACAAAGTCTGCAATGACGCGTTCTGCGCCAGAGACGGTGGCAACGGATGTAATGTCCTCGCCGCCATCAAGATCTTCGGCTAGCGCACGCTTAATAAGGTCGCGATCAATCATGAACTTTCCACTTCCTGATATCCACTTGTCCAGTAACCAGTTTGATCAAGCTGCTGAACAATTCTCTTTCTCCACTGATCACTTGTCTCAGGGAAATCCTCACGCCAATGTGAACCACGAGTCTCTTGGCGAATAAGCGCTGCTTTCAGAATTGCTTGCGCTAATTGGAATAAGTTTGTTGTTTCCCAGGCTTCAACGCATGGTTGAGTGCTTGTTCTATCTTCAATGCGAGTTAAATCTGAGCTTGTCTTGAGAAGTGAATCAGATGATCGCAATACACCTGCACCGCGACTCATGCTGATCTGAATATCGTGACGCACGTTTGGATCAAGCAAGATTGCTTTCGAAACATTGTCGACTGGCTCTGTAAATTCTGGAAGGTTCGCTGCGATATCTGCTGCGATTCTGGCGCTAAAGACGAGGCCTTCGAGAAGTGAGTTGGAAGCAAGACGGTTAGCACCGTGCACTCCGGAGCATGCAGTTTCGCCACATGCATAGAGGCCTTTCACACTTGTTCTTCCATTGAGATCCACGCGCACGCCGCCAGATGCGTAATGTGAAGCAGGGGCAACAGGAATCAACTGTGTGAGTGGATCTATTCCATGGCTCTTACAGGATGCGTAAATAGTTGGGAAGCGGCTTTCAAATCCTTCAATATGGCGAACATCGAGCCAGACGTGGCCGGTCTTGCTCTTATTCATCACGCGCATTATTGATATGGCAACAACATCACGTGGAGCAAGTTCTGCAAGTGGATGGATATCTTGCATAAAACGATTGCCATCATCGTCTAATAAATATGCACCTTCACCACGGACAGCTTCACTGATCAGAGGCTGCTGACCTTCTGAGTTATTTCCTAACCAGAGAACTGTTGGATGGAATTGAATGAATTCAACGTCGGCTACCTTTGCTCCAGCGCGCAGAGCAAGTGCAACGCCATCTCCTGTAGATACAGAGGGGTTAGTAGTTTGAGCGAACACTTGACCAAGTCCTCCGGTTGCTAGAACAACTGCCTTCGCTATTCCGCGACCTACTCCATCGCGACTACCAGCACCGATAACGTGAAGCGTTACTCCGCAGACTTCACCGATATCGTTCTTGAGCGCATCAAGTACAAGTGCGTTTTCAACTACTTCAATTTCAGGGTCATTCTGAACTGCTGCAAGTAGTGCGCGAGATACTTCAGCTCCTGTTGCATCCCCGCCTGCGTGAATGATTCGATTACGCAGGTGTCCGCCTTCACGAGTCAAAGCAATTTCGCCACTAGCTTCTTTATCAAAGATTGCACCGCGTTCAATTAATTTACGAACGGCTTCGGGGCCTTCGGTAACGAGAACGCGAACTGCCTGAACATCACAGAGACCTGCACCGGCGACCAAAGTATCTTCGAGGTGATCTTCAGGTGAATCGCCATCACCAAGTGCTGCAGCGATTCCGCCTTGCGCCCACTTAGTTGAACCTTCATCGACGCTCGCCTTTGTAACAAGAAGTACAGATAAACCGAAAGTTCTGCATTGCAACGCGGTAGTAAGTCCTGCAATTCCTGAGCCAACAACGATGACATCAGCTGTGGCGGTCCAGCCCGGAGCAGGCGCTAACAACTTCATGCGCTGATCTCCATCTGCATATTGTCGAGCAAACGAACCCCATTAATCCAGCCAGCGACAATTGCACGCACATTCTTGGACTCATCGCCGGCAGGCAAGAAGCTCTCTTCATCAATAAAAGTTGCGTAATCGAGCTCAAAGAGCGGTTCACTCTTCAGAATATCCTGGAGTTCACTCTCACACTTTGCCGTTGATAGCGCCTTGAAGATGATCGGCGCAGCAGCGCGGCCTTCAGGTGAGAGGCGCACATTACGAGATGACATTGCAAGACCATCTTTCTCGCGAACGATTGGCCCTCTGATGATCTCAACATCTCCTGCAATTGCTTCAACTAATTTCAACTGCTGAAAATCCTTCTCACCAAATACTGCAGAGGCAGGCTTCACAAGTTGAAATAGACGATTAACAACTGTGACGACTCCATCAAAGTGGCCTGGGCGTGATGCTCCTTCGAAGAGATCACCAATTGCTCCTGCCTTTAGAGACTCGTAGCCCTTGGGATAAATCTCATCGTGCGTTGGAAACCAGAGATGAGTAACGCCAAATCTTTTCGCTAATTCGATATCTGCATCCGGCGTCTTTGGATACTTCAACAAATCCTCTGGGTTCTCAAATTGCAACGGGTTAATAAAAATACTTGCAACAACGGCATCACTTGATTTCGATGCAAGGGTAAAGAGTGAGCCATGTCCTGCGTGAAGCGCCCCCATCGTCGGAACAAATGCGCAGCCTGAAGGAAGCTCTTGAGCGCTATGTACTACTTTCATGGCTCCAGTCCTTTCAGGTACCGGGCAGGCAGTGCATCAAGTCTAAAGCGTTATTGCAATTGCTCCAAAAGTTCAGAGATTTTTCCGTGTGTAAGGAGAATTGCATCTGGCTCAATCTCAAACCAAGGTTCTAGAACAAATCTTCTCTCATGAGCACGTGGATGTGGCAGCTCTAACTCTTGCGCACTACTCAAAATCGTTCCATATTGGATGAGATCTATATCGATTGTTCGTGGACCCCATCGCTCAATTCGTTCGCGACCAAGCGTCTTTTCAATTCCATGAAGCAGGGCAAGTAGATCTGCTGCAGGAAGATCGCTCTCGGCGATACATATTGCATTTAAGTAATTAGGTTGTTCAGGGCCACCAACTGGTTCGGTTGTATAGATAGAAGAAAGCGCAATGACATCAGTTGCTTCACGCAGCATCGCGATTGCCAGCTGCATCTGTTCTTGCGGATTACCAATATTTGCACCGAGTGAGATAACTGCCTTCATCGAGTGATTGTCACCGAGATATCAGCAACTTGGGCAGATACCGGCGCCTTCGGCTTATGTACCGTTACAGCAATCTTATCTATCTCTTTAAATTGATTCTTAATTCGATCAGCAATTCGCCCTGCAAGTCTCTCAATCAATTCGACTCTCTCGCCGGTAATTTCTTCTACAACTAAATCCGTAAGGGAGCCGTAATCAATTGTGTCGTTGAGATCATCGCTCTTACTTGCAGCAGAGAGGTCGAGAGAGATTTCAAGGTCAACATAGAAATCTTGGCCATTCTTTGCTTCATGATCAAAGACTCCGTGATAACCGAAACCCCAAATACCGGTTAACTTAATGTGATCGCTCATGAACGGATCGCCTCCACATTTGCCTTAACACCATGAACACGAACGGCCCAAATACCTTTACCTACCAAACTTTGCGTGACCTTAATCGTTGCTTCTTCTCGATCATCCGGATGATCCCCACCGAGAAAGCGTTTACGTGAATGCCCAATCAAAACTGGATATCCCAAGGCTGTGAATTCATCGATTCGCTGCAGAATCTCCCAGTTATGTTCTGGATCTTTAGCAAAGCCAATACCTGGATCGAGAATAATATTTTCTCGCAGAATGCCAGCGGCAAGCGCCTTGTCTAATTGAATATTTACTTCTTCAATAACATCCGCCACAACATCGTCATAAATTGCCTTTGAATTCATATCCTTTGAATGTCCACGCCAATGCATCAACGTGTACTTGCACCCAAGGGCCGCACCTGTTGCGAACATATCTGGGTCAGCAGCTCCACCACTAACGTCGTTAACAATTGTTGCTCCGGCTTCAACTGCCAACTTTGCAGTTGAAGCACGCATAGTGTCGATACTAAGCGTGACTCCAGATTCAACTAGCCCGCGAATTACAGGCAAAACTCGAGCCTCTTCCTCGGCCGCTGAAATTCTTTCGGCTCCTGGTCGCGTTGATTCACCACCAATATCAATGATGTCCACGCCTTCATCAATCATCTCTAAGCCACGATTAATCGCGTGTTGTGTCTCAAAATTCTTTCCGCCATCTGCGAAAGAATCTGGAGTTACATTGAGGATTCCCATTACCAACATGGCGCACTATCGATTCGTTATGAGGCTGATTGCTTCAGCGCGAGTTGTTGCATCACGCAAGACACCTCGCACAGCTGAAGTAGTCGTGCGTGCTTGAGATTTACGCACACCGCGCATCGACATACACAAGTGTTCGCAATCAATAATGACAATGACGCCCATAGGCTTCAAGATTTCTACGAGCGCATCCGCAATCTGAGTTGTTAAGCGCTCTTGCACCTGTGGCCGACGAGCAAAGAGATCAACTAATCGCGCAACTTTTGAAAGGCCCGTGATTTTCCCACTTGGAATGTAGCCAACGTGGGCAACGCCATGAAATGGAGTCAGGTGGTGCTCACAATGCGAAAAGACTTCAATATCGCGAATAATTACGAGTTCTTCATGGCCGATATCAAAAGTTGTAGTTAATACATCTTCCGGCTTCTGCCACAGTCCTTCGAAGTTCTCTTTAAATGCCCGAGCTACGCGAGCTGGGGTTTCCTGCAAGCCTTCGCGATCTGGATCCTCACCGAGTGCGAGCAAGAGTTCGCGCACAGCTTTCTCTGCGCGTTCTTGATCATAAGGATGCGATGCGCGACCATCGCTTGGCCCCATTGATACCGATGAAATATCGGTCACTCGGGATTTACCTTCTTCACTCTGCGAGCTTTCTTAACTGCTTCTGGTGCAGCTGGAATAACGCGTTCAGGAATATCTACAGGTGGCTTAGAGGAAGGTGTACGAGTGCTAGAACCTGTCCACGCCGGACGATTTGGCCAAGGGCTTACCTTTGCAAAGATCTCTGCAATCTCTTCCTTATTGAGAGTTTCTTTCTCAAGTAGTTGAAGAACCATCTCGTCGAGAATTGTGCGATTTGCTTCGAGAATATCGAAAGCTTCTTGATGAGCATTCTCAATTAACTTACGAATCTCGCCATCGACAACTGCCGCAACGTTCTCGGAGTAATCGCGTTGATGTCCGTAATCGCGCCCCATAAATGGCTCAGATGAGTCACTTCCGAGCTTGATGGCGCCAATTGCTTCGGTCATTCCGTACTGAGTAACCATTGCACGAGCAAGCGCTGTCGCCTTCTCAATATCGTTTGATGCACCCGTTGATGGGTCGTGGAAGATCAACTCTTCTGCTGCGCGTCCGCCTAATGAGTAGGCCAACTGATCGAGTAATTGATTACGAGTTGTTGAGTACTTATCTTCATCTGGAAGAACCATTGTGTAACCAAGGGCGCGGCCACGAGGCATGATTGTAATTTTATGAACGGGGTCGGTATGTGGAAGTGCATGTGCAACGAGTGCGTGACCTGCCTCGTGATAAGCAGTTACGCGACGCTCTTCTTCAGACATTAAGCGAGATTTACGTTGTGGTCCGGCCATAACGCGATCAATTGCTTCATCGATTTGAGTATTGCTGATTGACTTCTGTCCTTCACGAGCTGAAAGAAGCGCTGCCTCGTTGAGAACATTGGCAAGATCTGCTCCTGTAAAACCTGGTGTTCTACGTGCATATGCAATCAGTTCAACCTCTTTAGCGATTGGCTTATCTTTTGCATGCACTTTGAGAATATCTTCGCGACCCTTGAGATCTGGACGTTCGACTGGAATCTGACGATCGAATCGACCTGGACGAAGTAGCGCAGGATCGAGAACATCTGGACGGTTGGTAGATGCAATCAAGATAACCTGGCCATTAGATTCAAAGCCATCCATCTCAACAAGAAGCTGGTTAAGAGTCTGTTCGCGTTCATCGTGACCGCCGCCCATACCTGTACCGCGCTGACGACCAACCGCATCAATTTCATCTACAAAGATGATTGCAGGTGCATTTGCCTTTGCTTGTGTAAACAAATCACGTACTCGTGCTGCACCAACACCGACAAACATTTCAACAAAATCAGAGCCTGAAATTGAATAGAAAGGAACCTTCGCTTCTCCAGCTACTGCGCGAGCAAGGAGGGTCTTTCCTGTTCCCGGCGGTCCGTAGAGCAGGACACCCTTTGGAATCTTTGCTCCAAGAAGTGCGTACTTGGCAGGATCTGCAAGGAAATCTTTAATCTCTTCTAGCTCTGCAATTGCTTCATCAGCACCTGCAACATCATCGAAGGTGTTCTGTGGAACATCATTATTCTGAAGTTTTGCCCGCGATTTACCAAATGAAAATACTCGATTTCCACCTTGTGCCTGGCTCAACATTAAGAAGAAGAGCAATCCAATAATTAAAATTGGACCAAAGCTAAAGAGAAATGTCGTAAGCATTGATTGCTTAGGAACATCAACAGTCCAACCCTTTGAAGGTGGATTCGCGCTTAACGCATCAATGAGAGTTGGTTCTTGTCGAGCGATATATGACGCTTCAACTTTTGAAGAACCTTTAATTGTATTCCCGCTGGAAAGAACGAGTTTGATTTTCTGATTTCTATCAATAAGTACAGCTGACTCAACCTGCGACTGTGAAATCGCAGCAATTGCCTGCGATGTTTTGATCTCTGTGTATTTATTTGTTGCGCTTGAAATCTGTCCAAAGATTGATACTACAAAGATTGCAACAATGATCCAGAAGAGTGGTCCGCGAAGAATCTTCTGTGAACGAGTCTTTGGCTGGTCGGACTTCTTCTGGCCATCCTTCTCGCTCTTCTTAAAGTTCTCTAAGAATGTCTTCTTTGACGTTTTCTGGGGCGACTTTAACTCTGGTTTCTGGGAAGTCATAAATATCCTTATGAGTACATGTGCTTTGCAAGCACACCAATAAATGAAAGGTTGCGGTACTTCTCATCAAAATCTAAGCCGTAACCGACGACAAACTCTTTCGGGATATCGAAGCCAACGTACTTCACATCAACTTCAACTTTTGCAGCTTCTGGCTTGCGAAGAACTGTAAATACTTCTACTGATGCAGCGCCACGAGAAAGCAGGTTCGCCTTCAGCCATGACAATGTAAGACCGGTATCGATAATGTCTTCCACGATAAGTACGTGACGTCCAGTGATATCGCGATCTAAATCCTTTAGGATGCGTACAACTCCGCTGGATTTTGTTCCGGAACCGTAAGAAGAAACAGCCATCCAATCCATTTCGATATGAGTCTTCATGGCACGGGTGAGATCTGCCATCGCCATAATCGCGCCTTTGAGAACTCCGACAAGGAGAACTGACTTATCTTTGTAATCAGCATCAACGCGCGCTGCGAGTTCTGCAATTTTTGCGGCTAGTTCTTCTTCGGTTGCAATTACCTTTTCAACATCTGTGCCGACTGCTGCTAAATCCACCGGGTGCGCTCCTTGGGTCTAAGTCTTTTGATCTACGGGTTCGAGAGCGAAAGTCTGCCCGAAATTCGCTCAACCTTCACACCACCCGGCAGGCTCAGGGCTCCCTGGCCGTGCCACGAGGTGACCAGCGCCTCAACTGCAGATACATGTTCGGCTGAAATTGAGCCTGTCGGGGCGCCAGCGGCGTAAATGGCCGCTCTCAGGATGCGGCTGCGGATCGCTCGAGGAAGTTCCACCAGCGCAGAAATATCTAAATCCGCGAGATTCATTGGCCCCATGGCGTGCTCTGCGAGTGCATCAAGAGCATCAGCATCATCACGAAGTAGGGCTGCACTTCGAGCAAGTGCTGCTGCAATACCTGGCCCAAGTTTTGCCTCCATAACAGGTAGCACTTCTTCTCTCACTCTAACTCGTGAAAAATCTGTATTGCTATTGTGTGGATCGCTCCAGTATTCAACTTTAATTTCATTACATGCCTTAACAGTTTGCTCTCTAGTAATTGCAAGAAGTGGGCGAAGATAAATTCCGTTTTCAGCCGCCATCCCTGATAGCGATCGAGTTCCTGATCCGCGAGCCAAGCCAAGTAAAACTGTCTCTGCTTGATCATCGCGAGTATGACCAAGAAATACCTTTCTCGCATTTAACTTCTGGGCAAGGTTTGATAACGCCTGATAACGCGCATCTCGAGCACCCGCTTCCAATCCTGATTCTGTTGAGACAACTACCTTTTCAATCAGAACCTCTGTATATCCAAAGCTGCGGAGTTGTTCTGAAGTTTTAGCTGCGACTTCAGCAGAGGCGCTCTGTAATTGGTGATCAATCGTGATTGCAATCGCACGAAGTGCCAGTGGTTCAGATTCCTTAATTAGTGCATAAGCAAGTGCCAAAGAATCTGCGCCGCCGGATACGGCGACTAAGAAGGTATCTCCAGCTTCGAGCTCTTGTAGATGTCCTCTTACCGCGCTGCGAATCTCGACGATTGCATCAGTCATGCCTTAAGACTAGACCCGACCACCAAATGGCATAAGCCCCTTGACGCTATAAATACTTGAGTAAAGCAGACCCTTACTCTTTGAATTCGCCTCCCACATCATTCCGCCACCTGCGTAGATAGTGATGTGGTGGATAGTTGAGATAGTTCCCTTGTATGAGTAGAACAAGAGATCTCCTGGTTGTAACTCATTGAGTGAAACGTGCTTTGTATAACCTGAATACAGAGCCGAGTTGAGGCGATCCCAATTTGGCCAATTTAATCCTGCTGCACGATATGCCGCATAGACAAGGCCCGAACAGTCGAATGAGTTAGGACCTTCAGTGCCCCAGATATATGGCTTACGTGCTTGAACTTGTTTCTTAGCAAATGCAACTGCGGCGGCGCGCTGTGCCTCTGTTGTTCGACTTGTTGAACGGCCCTTGAAGCCAAGATTTGGCCAGACCTTCGCCTGATTAATTGTTGTAGAAGCTGTGTTTGCTTGACTCTCTTCGAGAAGTGCAAGCTGTCTCTGCTGTTCGAGGGTTACACGAGCTGCTCGGGCTTTGAGAAGTTCTTTCATCAATTTATCTTGAACTGCACGAAGTTTATTTACTTCTTTTTGCTGAAGCGCTTGTGCATCATCAGCAACTTTCTTTGCAGCAGCAACTTTTGCTGTAGCAACTTCTTGTACCGCTTTTGCTTCATCTGCCTTCTTCTTTGCAGCCCGCGCAACTATTTCTGCAGCCTTATATCTATCGAGTGCTGTGGAATTTCGGGCGCCTAAAGTATTGAGTGTAGAAAGTTGATCTATCAAATCTTGTGGTCCATTTGCACTCAGCAGCGGTGCGATATCACTCATTGAACCGCCGAGGATGTAGGCATTTCCAGCAAACTTTCCAATAACTCGATGTGCTTCTTGTACAGCCTCTGCTGTCTCTGCAGCATATTTCGCCGCCGCATTCGCTTGGGCGGTTGCGATATTTAATTCTTGTTGCGCCTTGAGATAGAGGGCTCGAGCAGCATTCGCCTTTGCAGTAAGTGATCTAAGAGTTGTATTGGCTGCGGCTAACTTTTTTGCTGCGGCATCAGCTGCAGATTTTTTTGCTGCCTCCGCCTTCTTTGCAGCTTCAATCTCGGCAAGCGTCGGCTTAGGTTTTGCAATCGCAGGAGTTGACGCCAATGTAAGCCCAGCAATTATGGCAAGGCTAATGAGGCGATACTTGCGAGGCATTGTTACAGAATAAATGAGCGCGAGTTACATTTCAGCGCCATATGCCCTGTGTCGCTAGTTAGCCACATCTCTTCGTGAGAAAAGCACTGTTGCTATGAGACTTCCGATAAATACATAGAAACTTCCCAGAATTAACGCATGCGAATATGAAACATCTGGGCTACCGCCTTGAGCAATTGTTGCGAGTTGATTGCCTGGCATCCAATCGAGAGTTACTGGTTTTACAGCTCCGATGAGATTTTCAATGATTAATAACCAGAGAACTCCGATTGAGATTGCAGAAATTGGAGAGCGGAGCAAAAGCCCTAGAACCATTCCGATGATCCCAAAGTAGATAACTGAGATAGAAACATTGAGTAGAGATTGGCCAATAGCCTGAATTCCATCTGATGTGAACCAAAGATCAGTTGAGACCTTGGCACGCCCCGAAAGCGCTACAGATAGACCGACGCTGACAATCGCTGCAATCGCAACAAGTAACAAAGCAAAGATCTTCATGGCAATTAACTTGCCAACAAGTAAACGGACTCGACCTGGCTGGCGAACTAAGAGATTTCTCAGAGTTCCATATGTGTACTCCTGCGCCGTCTGTGCCGCAAAGACGCAGAGAGCGATGATGCCGAGCAAGCCACCGACAGATGCAAATCCGTAAACCGAACCACTGGCGAGATTTAAAATCTCTCGACTTACCTGACGACCCCGATCAGAATTTCCTTGCTCTGAGTCGATCATCAGATACAGGAACGATGTGGTTAGCCCTGTGAAGAAGAGGGCTGCACCCAGAGTGCCAAGAAAGAGAGTTGGTCGGCGAAGCTTGCGCCATTCAGCTAGCACTACGCGCATCATGAGCGATCTCCTGTCATCTCAAAGAATGTCTCTTCTAAGTTTGGTAGTTGAGGCGCCAATTGAGTAATGGTGATGCCAGCTTCAAATGCTTTTCGATTGAGCGTTCCCGCCCACTCTTCAGGTCCTTCAATATGAGCAACCTCAGAACGAATCGTTGCGTGATGGCCATCGGCTTTGGCAATCTCAAGAACCTTCTGAAGATCAGCAAGCTTTTCAGTCTTTACAAGAATGATTGGTTGTTGCGCCAACATAAGTTCTTGCAGAGGCCCTGCAAATACAACTTCGCCCTTTCGCAACATAACAATGTATTCGCTGATGATTTCAAGTTCTGAGAGTAAATGTGATGAAACAAAGACAGTTGTTCCTTGAGATGCCAACTTCTTTAGTAAGTCACGAACTTCTTGAATACCCTCTGGATCCAAGCCATTTGTAGGTTCATCTAAAACTAAAATCTTGGGATTCGGTAGGAGTGCTGCCGCAATTCCAAGGCGCTGCTTCATTCCTAATGAATAAGTCTTGTACTTTGAATGTCCACGGCCTTCCAGGCCTACGGTTTTAATCAACTCTTCAACGCGTTCGGTGGGAAAACCACCGAGAGTTGCAAGGACTCGCAAATTCTCTGCACCAGAGAGCGCTGGGTAGAAAGCTGGGCCTTCGATCATCGCACCCACCTGCGATAGATATTTCTCGGGGTGGTTTATTGATTCTCCGAGAATTTCTGCCGTTCCACCAGTGGGCGTAATCAAACCCAGAAGCATCCGAATAGTTGTTGTCTTTCCTGCGCCATTTGGCCCTACGAAGCCACAGATTGTTCCGAGTGGAACTTCAAAATTAGCGTGCGAGACCGCATATCCAGATTCATATTTCTTACTTAAATCTTTAACAGCTATTGCGAGATTAGGCATGTGGGCAATTTACCAGCCAAACCTTAAGATAGATCCATGAGTAAAGCGGTCTGGGGCTATCACGAGCATCCAAAACGTCGCGAACCTGATTGGGATGTAAATCCACAAACAGATGCCGTGCGCGAAGGTTTAGCTCGTTCTGGTTTTGGCGAGACATCTGAGGCTCTCTATCTCAATAGCGGTTTTACTTACGCGGATTCACAGGAAGCAGTCGATTCATTTACTGATGAAACCGATCATTTCCTTTATAGCAGATTTCATAATCCCACTGTTTCGATGTTTGAAAAGCGCCTTGCCGCAATTGAAGGAGCCGAGCACTGCATTGCCACCGGCTCTGGAATGGCTGCCATGTTTGCATCCCTTGCCTGCATCGTTGAATCCGGCGATCACATAGTCGCATCTGCTGCGATGTTTAGCTCTTGCCATGTTGTCATCACCGAAATACTTCCTAAATGGGGCGTGACTTACGAGTTAGTTAAGGCTAATGACAAAGCTGCATGGGAGAAGGCGCTCTCCAAGAAGGCTAAGGCAGTCTTTATCGAGACTCCAAGTAATCCTTTGATGGAAATCACCGATATCCGGTTCGTAAGCGACCTCGCGCATAAAGTAGGTGCAACAGTAATTGTTGATAATGCGATGGCATCACCTGTGCTGCAGAAGCCGCTAGAACTTGGTGCAGATGTTGTTATGTACTCCGCTACGAAACATATCGATGGTCAAGGGCGTGTACTTGCGGGAGCACTTCTTGGCTCATTCGAATATATATATGAGAAGTTGATTCCGTTTACTCGTCACACCGGACCATCACTGAGCGCCTTTAATGCTTGGGTCTTAGTGAAGTCTCTCGAAACCATGGATCTGCGCGTTACCCGTATGGCCGAGAGTGCGCAGACAATTGCTGAATTCCTAGAGCGTCACCCATCAATCAAATCTGTACGTTATCCCGGTCTCGATTCGCACCCTGATCGTGAAGTGATTAAGAAACAAATGAAGGCAGGCGGAACAACGTTAGGAATTGAATTTGCAGGTACTCAGAAGGATGCCTTCAAGTTTATGGATTCACTTCGTATCATCGATATCTCTAACAATCTGGGTGACAGCAAATCACTGATAACTCATCCAGCTTCCACCACGCATCGCCGCCTAAGCCCAGAAGTTCAGGCTGCGATGGGTATTACGCCTTCAGTACTGCGACTATCTGTTGGTCTTGAGCATATTGACGATCTGATTAGAGATTTAGATCAAGCGCTTAAGAGCTGAGCTACGACAAGCAGTACTGAGAATAAGCTCAAGTAAGTGATCGACCAGTGGAATATTCCTGCGGCCACCTTATTGTAATTCTCTGAATTCTCTTTCAGCGCAAATAACTGGAAGGTAAATACTGCGCCGAGCAAAACATTTGCGCAGAAAGCCCAGACTGGTAAATCGGCCAACTGAATCATTGCAGCTGATGAAACGACCATTGCAATTGTGTGGAACCACATCTGGCTAATCACATTTGATTGCGAGGAGACAGAAGGCAACATTGGGATACCAGCAGCCGAATAGTCGTCCTTATATTTAATTGCTAGCGCCCAAAAATGTGGCGGAGTCCAGAAGAAGACCACTAGGAAGAATGCAACAGGAACCAGGGTCAGTGATCCGGTAACTGCTGCCCATCCGATAAGAACTGGCATACATCCAGCAGCTCCACCCCAAACAATATTCTGCGAAGTATTCGGTTTGAGAATAATTGTGTAAATCACCACGTAATAGAAAATTGCGAGAGCGGTAAGAAGAGTTGCTAGATGGGTTGTATAAATCTCAAAAATTGTGAGCGAAAGGATGGTTAATAGCGAAGCAAATAGTGTGGCGTTCCTTTTTGAGACAGTTCCAAGCACTAATGGTCGTTTTGATGTACGTGCCATCAATTTATCTGTCTCTGCTTCAATCACCATATTAAATGCATTTGATGCACCCGCTGCCAGAGTTCCTCCGATAAGAGTTGCGGCAATGAGACCAAAGTCAGGAAGACCTTTTTGGGCCAGAACCATCGCTGGAAGAGTTGTAATGATCAGAAGCTCTACTACCCGCAATTTCATCAAATCTACATAGGCGCGGATGAGGTTCACACTCCTAGAGTACCCAGCACTGACAGCGAAATTCATCTCAATTCTCAGTTCCCTTTAAGGATGGAGCTTTATCTTTTGGAAATGGAAAGGGGTCACAGATGACACCAGAA